>Ga0208123_100440_pt1 | contig 17131 bp, 14 predicted proteins | sample LakWasMe92_HOW11_2_FD_183914 | JGI IMG/M metagenome (GOLD analysis project Ga0208123, IMG submission 183914) | Freshwater sediment methanotrophic microbial communities from Lake Washington under simulated oxygen tension - Sediment Metagenome... | ecosystem: Environmental > Aquatic > Freshwater >... | reverse complement strand
TCGGAATGGAAGGTCACGAAGCAAGAGCCGCGATAGCCGCGCTAGACGGCAATCTGTATTGCGGAAAACCTTTAAAAGTTAAATTTGAAGATACGACTGCCGGTAAAAATGGCAGACGCCATTAAAATATTAACCGCTCGAGCAGCACAGCACTATCCCCCGGTTATTCAACTGCCTTAGCCGCACGGCAACAGGGCGTTGTCACAACTTGATTATCTAGATTATTCCGCCCGGCGGATTAATTTGAATGGACTTATACTCCGCAAAGATAGACAACAGCAAGGCTGCATTAATACAGCCGAGCTCTGGGCGACCTTCTTCACCGGTCGCCCCCAATTCCGGGCAACAATCGTATCCGTTCTCCCCTTCATCTATTTGCGGTTTTTTCAAGCCACAATCGAATATCTCAATCGATTAATTGAGCCGTCCCAAGCCCGCCGTATTCAAGCAAATAAAGCTTGACAACGAATTCCTAAAGCAACCTTTTCCACAAGCGCGCTCAATACACTTTTGTTTCAGCCGCATACCTGTAAAAGCTCAGCCCGCTTATGGAAAAACACCGCTAAAATTACTTTTACGCAAGCTAAGTCATTGATACTTTATGCGGTATTTATAGTGAACCGCAGGCTGTCCATAATCTGACCAATCTAACAAAAAAGCTTAAGAAGTGAATAGTTAGGTCGCTTATTTCCAGCTTATCCACAAAGTTATCCACAGAAAATGTGGATAACCTTGGCCAGTAAAAGAGCCTCCCTTTGTATCCTAGAAACCGCCGTTAATCCGCGACAAGCTTGTTATCGCCACTCTCCAAATCGAGCGGCATGTCAGCCATCCCAACGCTTAAAAATCAAAGAGGTGTTGATACCGCCGAAAGCAAAATTATTACTCATCACATAGTCGCAATCGAGTTTGCGGACATCCTCTTTGATGTAGTCCAGCCGGGCGCATTCAGGGTCAATATTATCGAGATTGGCCGTGGCATGAAACCAGCCTTCATTCATCATATTAATTGCCACCCCGGCCTCCAGCGCGCCGCAAGCGCCCAGCGTGTGGCCGGTAAAGCTTTTCAGCGCGCTGATCGGGGTTTTATCGCCGAATACCGCCGCGGTCGCATGGCTTTCGGCGACATCGCCGTGACCGGTTGCAGTGCCGTGCGCGCTGATGTAACCGATGGCGGAGGCATCAAGCCCGGCATCCTGCAAAGCCAGGCGCATCGCAACCTGCATGCTGCTACTGTTAGGCTGGGTGACATGCAGGCCGTCCGAATTGCTGCCGAACCCCACCACTTCGGCATGGATATGAGCGCCGCGCGCCAAGGCATGTTCCAGTTCTTCCAATATCAACGTACCCGCACCCTCGCCGATGACCAGACCGTCGCGGTCGCGGTCGAAAGGCCGGGGACTTTTATCCGGCGACTCATTACGCAAACTGGTTGCAAACAAAGTGTCGAACACTGCGGCCTGAATCGCCGATAGTTCTTCGGCGCCGCCCGCCACCATCAGTTTTTGCAAGCCGAACTTTATCGCCTCATAGCCGTAGCCTATGCCCTGACTGCCCGAAGTACAGGCGCTTGAAGTGGTGTAAATCCTGCCGTTGATGCCGAAGAACAGACTGATATTGACCGGCGCGGTATGGCTCATCATCCTGATATACGAAGTGGCATTCAAGCCGCCGGCGGCATGATTGATCAGCATATTGCCGAACTCGGCGATTGCATCGGGGCTGCCCGATGAGCTGCCGTAAGCAATGCCCGTCTGTCCGCTCTTAAGGCAATCGTCATGCAACAAACCGGCATCGCCAAGCGCCAGTTCGGTTGCGCGAGTCGCCATTAAGGCGACGCGGCCCATGCCGCGGACTTGCTTGCGCGAATAATGCTCAGGCCGGGTGAAATCGACCGGCCCTCCCAGGCGGGTATTCAAGCCTTGGTATTTATCCCAATCCTGCATGAATTTAATGCCGGTCGACTTATTTTTAAGGCGCTCGGCGACTTGCAGCCAGTCGTTGCCTATCGGCGAAAGCCCCGCCATGCCGGTCACCGCCACGCGCTTCAACATAAGCCGCCGTTGACGGAAATAACCTGCCGGGTCACGTAAGCGGCATCCTCGGACATTAAAAAAGCCACAACCGCCGCGACTTCCTTGGGGCTGCCGACTCTGCGCGCCGGAATCATTTTTTTGATTTCATCCAGAGGCAACTCGCTGACCATCTCCGTATCGATAAGGCCCGGCGCCACGCAATTGACGGTGATGTCGCGCTTTGCCAACTCCAAAGCCAGCGCTTTGGTCGCACCGATAATACCGGCTTTTGCGGCGCTGTAATTGACCTGGCCGCGGTTGCCCATCAAGCCGGAAACCGACGATAAAGTAACGATGCGTCCGGGCCTGCGCCGCCTAACCATCGGCATCACCGCCGGTTGCAAGACATTGTAAAAACCGTCCAGATTACTGTGAATCACGCTGTCCCACTGCTCGCCGGTCAGCGACGGAAAGGCGTTATCGGCCGTGATCCCGGCATTACAGACCACGCCGTAATAAGCGCCGTGGCTGTCAATATCCTGATTGAGTTGCTCGCTGCATTGCGCGCGGTCGGCAATGTCGAATTGTAAAATCCTGGCTTGCCGCCCCAGCTGTTCGATTTCAGCTTTGACTTCCTCGGCCTGTGCGCGCTGACTACGGCAATGGATGACCAAATCAAAACCCTGTTTAGCCAGATATAACGCAATCGCTTTACCGATGCCCCGGCTGGAGCCGGTCACTAAAACAGTTTTATTCATAATGTACTCATGTGTTGTTTCAATACTTCATCTCGCTATCCAGACCTTCCAGGTTTTAAAAACCTGGAAGGTCTAACTCGCAACGATTTCGATAAATCTTCATCGGTCAAACGTTTACGAGCGTACTGCGCGGGAACGAGGCGCTTATATCAGTGTGTTTACCGGAGGCTGATAAACATTAAGGTTGGCCGTGACTTCCACGCCCTCCCCCATAATCCGGCAGTCAAAAACCCCCAAGCCGTCATCTTGTATAATTTTCTCCGCCCGTATCGTTAACCTTGCGCCGACCTTAAACGCCGCAACATTACTGCTGTAGCGCCGGGTTCCCAGCAGAAAACCCATCCGTATCGGCTCGTTGGCCTGTCTTGCCTTTATCCCGACATACGCGGCTATCGTTTGCGCCATATATTCAATCCCGGCCCAGGCAGGAACGGTTTGATCGTCGCCGAACAAGCCATCGCCGCGCACCATCAGTTCGGCAGTCAAGCCCTGATCGTCATAATCGATGATGCGATCCAGCAACACCATGTCGCCGGTATGCGGAATCACGTCGGCAACATCGATCATGCCCGCTCCAGCACAATGGACAGGTTATTGCCGCCGAAAGCAAAGGAGTTGCTTTGGCAAGTGTTAATTCTACGCCCCAACATTGCGCCTTTTTTAACCAGATTTAACTCAGGCAGCGCAACATCCGGTTCATCATCGTTAATGTTCGCTATCAACGCGCCTTGATCGTCGTCATGAGTCAGCAGCAACCAACAAAAAGCCAATTCCAATGCCGCCGCAGCGCCCAAGGCATGCCCGGTCATCCCCTTACTGGAACTCGCCGCCACTGTCGATCCGAACAATGCGTTGACCGCTTTGCTTTCCATCGCATCGTTCAATACCGTGGCCGTGCCGTGCAGATTCAGGTAATCGATCTGCGCCGCTGTTTTGCCCGCATCGTCCAGCGCCTGTTGCATGGCCCTGATCACATCGGTCGCATCCGGGTCGGGGGCGGCAAAATGATAAGCGTCGCTGCTTGCGCCTATGCCTTGCAAAATGGCCGGCCCCGGCTCTTTACTCAATACAAAAAGACTGGCCGCTTCGCCGATATTGATGCCGTCCCGATGCGCGCCGAACGGCTTGCACAGCCCGGTGCTGATCGATTCCAGCGCCGCAAAGCCATTGACGGTCAAACTGCACAAACTGTCCGCTCCGCCGACAATAACGGCATCGCAAATGCCCTGCCCGATCAACCGGCGCGCCGATGCAAAGGCCTTGCCGCTGGAAGAACAGGCGGTGGAGATCGTATAGGCAGGCCCTTGGATACCGATAAAATCCGCCAAAAAATCCGCCCCCGCGCCCATTTGCTGCTGCTTGTAATGGAACTGATCCGGCAAGACGCCGTGTTTAGCCCAATACGCCAACGCCAGCTCGGTATTGCGAACCCCCGATGTGCTGGTGCCCAGCACAATGCCGATACGATCGGCGCCGAACCGGGCGATCATGTCATTCACCGTTTGTTCGATTTGGCTTAATGCCGCCAGCAACAGGCGGTTATTCCGACAATTGTAAATACCTTCAATCTCCGGGAGGCCAACAGAAACGGCACCGACAAAACAGCGAGTCCCAAACTCATCGCTAACGGATAATCCCGACCGGTCGCCGGCCAGCAGGCGCGTCAGTACTTCGGTTTTGCTGTTGCCGACTGCGCACAGCAAACCCAAATCATTCAGGTATAAGGTCATAACTTATGGTTTTAATATTCAAGCGGTAATTGTACTGGAAATTGACCAGCTCGACGGCCTTAGGCCAAACCGGATCGGGAGATACATAATTAACTTCGACCTGTTTTTTATCGCTGATATATAAAAAGCGTTTTTTACCGGATTGTTCCAAGCGCCATCCGGCCGGAAGGTTCTTTTCCAGTTCGGCAATCGGCCAATAAACCAGTTGCAGATCGGTAATGATGAATTCCGGATTGACCGACTCCGGTAATAGCGGGCTTTTATCGGAGACTATGGCGTGGCCGTCGTAGCTTAAATTGAACAGGCTCAAGCCGTCATTACTGAGCCCGGCCATCGCGATATGTTTTGCGTCCAGTTCCAGAACAGCTAATAAGGATTCCTGCCTGTCCGCCCACACTGCGTTTATTTGCTGCACGATGCGCCTGGCCGGGCCTAAGGGCTGTGCGATCGGTATCAGTTCCGGTTTAACGGTCACTGGCTCCGGCTGCATCGGCGCACAGCCGGACAGCCAGAGTAAAAACATCGCACTTATAATTTTGATGCCGAAACCAGCACCACAGGCAACTTTCGAACAAAGTAGAACGGAGTTCGTTCGAAAGGTTGCGAGCCAGACCTTCCAGGTTTTTAAAACCTGGAAGGTCTCTATACCGATGCGTTTCCCGCCTAACGTCAGGCAAGGGACTGCCGGAATGAGATATTTATGTATAACGATGAACACGGCCAGTGGGAACGAGAAAAAAATCAACCCCGGCATAATTCAACCAGCGTATCCAACCTCGGACGCGCATTTTTGACGTAAGGATTATTTTCATCCCAGGCATAACCGGCCAGTATCGAACTGATCATCGCCTTAACTTCCGGTTGTTGCCGTGGATGAAAAATCACATCCTGAAAACGGCCGTCATACCAGGCATCGACAAACACCCGGAACGTATCGACGCCCCGCTGCAAGGGTTCGGCGTAATCCTGCCGCCAGTCCACCGGTTCATTATTAAATTGCCTGACCAACACCTTCGCAGCCAGGCTGGCCGACTTCATCGCAATGGTAACGCCGGATGAAAACACCGGGTCCAGGAACTCGCCGGCATTGCCCAATAACGCATAGCCCTTGCCGTACAGGCTTTTTACATTGGCGGAATAGCCGACGATGGCGTTGATTTTTTCATCGAATACTGCGTTCTGAAGCAATGCAGTCAAACTGGGGTCTTGATTGATGATGTCCTGCAAGGCCTGATCGTTATTATCCCATGATTTAAAAAACTCCGGTTCCGCAACCACGCCGACGCTGCTGCGCCCGTTGCTGAACGGAATCAGCCAATACCAGACATCCTTATGCTCGGGATGCACGGTAATCCGGATTTTGTTCCGGTCGAATCGCCCCTCCCCGATCCGGTCTTCAATATGCCCGAACAAGGCTTGCCTGACCGGAAACCCGGAAGGCGATTCCAAATCCAGCAACTTGGGCAAGATACGCCCGAAACCGCTGGCATCCAGCACAAAGTCGGCACGGTAGGTTATGATCTCGCCTTGGTTGTTGCGCACCGTCAATTCAGGCCGGTCGGCGGAAAAATCGACCGCCGTCACCTCCATTTGCCACCGGATATCGACGCCCATGCGCACCGCTTCATCGGCCAGCAACTTGTCGAACCGGCCGCGCTGCACCTGAAACGTGGTGCCCATGCCGGGGCTGAATTTGTCTTCAAAGGAAAACTCGGTATGCAGGTCTTGGTATACGAAAGACGCGCCGTTTTTATACTGAAACCCGGCGTCGACTAACGCATCCAGCATCCCGGCCTGCTGTATGAATTCCATGCATTGCGGCAACAAACTTTCGCCGATACTGAAGCGCGGAAACAGCTGCCGCTCCAGAATGGTCACTTTAAAGCCCCGGTTTTGCAGCAATGCCCCGGCGATACTCCCGGAAGGCCCGGCGCCGATGATGATAATTTCGCCTTTATTAATTGTCATATTGATTTTTATACTCCTTAAGCGATGCCCGATAAAAAACTTACCCTGCATATCGGGTTCTGTTTTTTACCACGAAGACACGAAGACACGAAGTTTATGTTTTTTCTTCGTGCCTTCGTGGTGAGTAAACCACCTTAAGCCCGATCAACGGCGCGCTGAGCAGCGCCGTTACAATTCCGGCAGTTACCGTAAAACCGAAGGCATGCACGATCTCGGTGGAACTTATCGCCAACAAGCCGAACGCCAGCAAGGTCGTCAATGCCGACAGCGTAACCCCCAACGAGGTGCTGGCGCGTCGGTCTCCGGCCATAAAAAAGAACAAGCCGTAATCGACGCCGATGCCCAACACCAACAATAACGCAAACAGGTTGAACAGGCTGAACAACTGATCGAACCAGCCCAGCATCGCCAGCGAAACCGCCAGCGCCGCAACCGGTACCGACATGATGGTTGCGCCGTTGCGCCAACCGAACTTAAGGCCCAAGCCCAGCGAGGCCAGACAGAAAGCAACCAGCAACAAGCCGCCGGCCCTGACCCGATAACGCGCAAACAGTGACGACACCGACTCGACCTGATCTACCCAGGTTACGCCCGGCAAATCCTGTAGCGCCGTTAATACGTTCATATCCTTGATGCCGATTAACGCAACCGTGCTTTGACAACGGCTCTGTTCGCAGCCCAACCACAACTGTTGTTTGGTTTCATCGGCAGTCCCCAGCCATTCGGGCAAGGCCACTGTATTGCGCTCAGCCTGGGCAAACCGCTTGAGTTCGGCTTGCACCGTCGTCCGATCGAAACCGAGGTCCGTCATGTAGCGCTCAAGCAAGCCTGAATCATACAGCGCGCTCTTTAACAGCCGGTAGTTTTGCTGCTGCCGGTCCGCATCGGGCCAATAGTTGCTCAAGCCCTCATAAGCCGTCAGCGCTTTTTGCTGTTTCATCGCATCCAGGCGTTTAAGCAGTCTTTGCTCATTTTGATGCCAGTCGGCTTGATCCTTGCCCGACACCAGAAAAAACTGATTATCGGGACTCATCGGAAATAACGAGCGGATTTTATCGGCAGCGCGGATTAACTCGGCCGGCGGCGATTGCAGCAAGCGCACATCATCCTGCGGCGTCAGCCGCCACAGACCGCCTGCAACAAAAACCGCCAGCAGCAAGCTTAAGCTACGCCGGTGTTTGAACACCCAAAGCGGCCAGCGTTGCTCCCAATAGCTAGTCAGTTTAAGTATGCCCGGCTGATGATCGAAGGTGAACCCGGTTAACAGCAACGGAAACAGCAGCACCACCGTCAGCCATGCGACCAGCAAACCCATCGCGGAAAATAACGCCACTTCCTGCAAGCCCGGAAACGGCGAAAAACCCAAGCCCGCATAACTTAACAGGTTGCTTGCCAGCCCTAAAGACAGTCCCGGCAAAATAAACTTTAGGCCCTTCCGGGGATTCCAGTCCTTCTCGCCGAAACTGTCGCACAAAAAATGCTGCGCATAGTCGTCGGCGACGCCGATCAAGCTGGCCCCGAATACCAGCGTAAGAATATGTATCTTGCCGAAAAACAGCACAGAGATAACCAACGCGGCAAGCAGGCCGCTGCCTATCGCGAGGCTCGATAACAGTAACGGCCTGACGCTTCGGAAAGTCGCCCACAGCAACACGATAATACCGAGGCTCGAACCGACGCCGACCGTGGAAATTTCCTGTTTGGCCGATTGTGCGCCATGCGCGGTAAACAACGCCATGCCGGAAACCAGCAACTCGCCGCCGGCCGCTTTGACTTGCCCGGTGGCGCTGTCAACCAGGCTCGACAAGGTTTCCAGCTTATCCAACTGCAACCGTTCATCCTGCAAATCGGTCAACAGCAATGCCCAAAACCGCTGCCGGTCGGACAGCACGACGATGCCCTGCTCCAGATTCAGCTTGATAGGATTTTGCGCGCTGAAATAACGGCCAAACAGCAACGACGGATCGCGTTCCAGATCGGCCGCCTGCATCTGCCCGATAGGGCTGTTCAGTATTTCCAGGTTTTGCTTGATTAACTGATCGGGATTAGCCGCCAACAGGGCTTGCATTTGCGTATCCAACAGCTGATAGCGATAAGGAAACAGCTGCCGATACTGCTGGATATAGTGTTGCTGCGGAAACTCCAGCACCACCTTGCTAAACAGCCTGCTCTGTTCCAGTTGCCGCTTGAGCTTTTGGGCATGAGCAATCGCTTCCCCGGACGTCATAGCGCCCGCCAGCCAGATCACTTTCCGGTTCGACAGCTGATTATGCTGCCTTGTGGCTTTGGCGATGTCCGGCTGCTGCTCGCCGGTCGGCAATAACGCTAGAAAGCCGGTTTCCAGCCAGTCTTTGGTCAACGCTTGACCGCCGAGAATACCGATAACCAGCATTCCGGCCAGCCAAAGCCCGGCGCTCAGCCTAGGGTGATAAACGTTCAAAATCGGCTTGTTGCTCGTCGGTTAATTGCGCAGGATGGGTGATGTTGTCGAAAGTAATACGAGTGATATTGCCCCCCGCTTCGCGTATTTCCAGTTCGCGCAGCTCGGTGTCGCCGGATAACAGCAGCGTGCTGATGACTTTTTTCAGCATCTCATCCTTGGGTGTTAGCACCAATTGCCAAGCTGTTTTTTGATCGATTGCGGTCACGCTAAAGCCATCGGTCAACGCCGCCAAGTCGCCGCCGAGCATGGCCTTGAAAACCTTGCCGAAAGCCGCAGGCACCGCTTGCTCGCCCTGCCCCGTCAACAGCTTCGACTCATTGACCAGCAACAATGAAACAACCGGCGTCAGGGTTTTCCAGATAACGCCCTTGTTTTTGTCGTAGGTAAAGGTGCCCGTCGAAATTAAAGGCTTGTGTAGTACCTTCAGCTGTTTTTGCTGATGAAAGTCGCCTTGGGTGATCGGCGTTTTTGCCAATCGCGCGGTAATTTGAGCTAATACATCGTCAGAATAACGTTGACTTCGGATATGGTCGGTAATAACTTCCCGAAACATAAACTCATCGTTCCCACGCTCTGCGTGGGAATGCAGCCTGAACCGCTCTGCGGTTCGGGACGCCGGAGCGTCCCTGACTGGGTTACCACGCAGAGCGTGGGAACCATAAGCGGAAGTTATTATTGATGGAGTCCATAGCAACAAAAAAAACAGAAATAACGTTTTTAAGCAACTATGGACTAAAACCAAACCATCACTCATTTATTGATTTCCAAATCGCGCAACGCTTGCCAGTTATCGGCAACATCGACTTGTCCACGCAACGCTAATAAATTCTGTTGCCGCTTTACCTGCTGTAAATAGCCTTGAATAGCTTTATAAACAGCTTCGGATTCATTATTAGAATGGGTGTAAAGCATCAAAGTTTTTAACTGCTGATCATCGATAGTAACTGTTGTTTGCATGGCGCAATCCTAAAAATAGTTTTTCATCTTTGCATTTAACTTGAGAGATCATATACCTGATTTTTCTTAGCCCTGCAAACCCACAGTATGGGTTTTTTTGCCCATCGCGCGGTAATTTCAGTCAAGATAGCTTCGCCTGCGACAGCTTGGCCGAACGCCAATAAATACAGCAACAGCGCTTTTATTAAAATCAAGAAGCCTCCAGGCCGAGTTTTTCAAACAACACCGTAGGCGATGCAAAGCACATTTCATCGGTTGCCAAATTGACAGCCACCTGAACGCTATGGCCTTTGGTCAGCCTTAAGCCTGTGTGTTTATCGGTGATCAGGTAATTTATTTTCAGGCGGTTTTCCCATTCGACGATTTTGGCTGTTACCGTAACGACCTGCCCGAATACCGCCGGTTGCGCATAGCGGATGCCAAGATCGATGACCGGCCACGCATAGCCGGAATCGCGCATTTGCGGATAGTTGTAATCGATTTTTTCCAGCAGCGCGCAACGGGCGATTTCAAAATACTTGGCGTAATGCCCGTGCCAGACCACTTCCATCATGTCGACGTCGTGGAAGGGGATTTGCAGATCGATTGAAGTTTGATAGATCATTATTATCTCGTTCCCACGCGCCGCGTGGGAATGCAGTTTAAGGCGCGCTGCGCCGCGAATTACAGCCAATCCTTAAAAAAGCCCCATCACATCGTTCCCATGCTCCGGCGTCACTGCTATTAAGTTAAGTATTTTAGTGAGTGTTAGTTCCCAAGCTCCCGCTTGGGAATTCGGTGATGGAAGCTCCAGCTTCCCTTTTCGCGAAACTGGAGCTTCGTTTCTGGGTTCCCAAGCTGGAGCTTGGGAACCAGCATAAATCATTCTTATCCGGTTCAATGTCATATATTATCTCATACCTTACAACCGGCCTAAACGTAGCTACGGCAAAAACAAAGCGATGCCGCTTAAGCTCCAACCATTTTTCATAACCTGAAAACTACATTGCCTAAAGTATAATATCCGCCACATTCATAACTTAATAAAGGCCTCGTTATGCACGTTACCTTGGTTCACGTTCAAGTAAACCCCGATCACATCAATGATTTTATTGCCGCCGCACAGATCAACCATAAAGCTTCGATCCAGGAGCCCGGCAACCGTCGCTTCGACATACTGCAATCACCCGAAAATCCCAGCCACTTCATCCTTTACGAAGCCTATGCCTCTGCCGAAGATGCGGCAGCTCACAAGGAAACAGCCCATTATTTAACTTGGCGCGACACCGTAGCGGCCTGGATGGCGGAACCCCGTCAAGGCATCCGTTATAACGGACTTTTCCCACAAGGATAACCCAATGCAATTTACTCCTTTCTCTATCTCGCGTTTGCCGCGCATCAGCTACGGCAGCGGCCGCATCAACGAAGTCCCTGCGCTGGCGGCGAGCTATGGCCGCACCGCCTTGTTGGTAACCGGCAAGCAGTCTTTCTGCGCTACGCCGCGCTGGCAGACTTTCACCCAAGCGCTGGAAAGCAAGGGAATCAACTGGCAGCACTTTACCGTTTCGGGCGAACCGTCGCCGACGCTGGTAGATCAGGCGGTAAGCCGGTTTCGCGGCGAAGCGGTTGACGTGGTTATCGCCATCGGCGGCGGCAGCGTGCTCGATGCCGCCAAAGCCATAGCCGGATTGTTGCCGCACGGCAATTCGGTCATGGATCACCTCGAAGGCGTCGGCAAGAACGTCCCGTATCACGGCCCCAGCACGCCGTTTATCGCCGTCCCGACCACGGCAGGAACCGGCAGCGAGGCGACCAAAAACTCGGTGCTGAGCGTGCAAGGCCCGGACGGCTTCAAGAAGTCCTTCCGCGATGAATGCTTGATTCCCGAATACGCTGTGATCGACCCCGATTTGTTAGCGAGCTGTCCCCGTGAGTTGGTTGCAGCCGACGGCATGGATGCGTTCACTCAGCTGTTGGAATCCTACGTCTCGCTGAAAGCCAACCCGTTTATCGACGCGCTGGCTTGGAGCGGCATGTCTGCGGTTAAAGAAGGTTTTTTTGCCGCCTGGGAAGGCAACGAACCGGCTGCCACTGATGGCCGTGCCGCAATGGCTTACGCGGCCTTGCTATCCGGCATTACCTTGGCTCAAGTCGGCCTGGGTTCGGTGCATGGATTGGCCTCACCGTTGGGCGCTTACTTCCCTATCCCGCACGGCGTGGTCTGCGGCACGTTGGTATCTACTGCCACCGAGGTCAATATCAAGGCGATTCAGGAACGCGAACCGGAAAACCCTGCTTTGGCTAAATATGCGCAAGTCGGGCGGTTACTGACCGGCCGGACTGAGCTTGATGCTGCTGCGGCGCGTTCGGCGTTAATCGCCTTGCTGGCCGAGTGGAGCGAACGGCTGCAACTGCCAAGGCTTAATGGCTATGGCATTAGCGCGGATGATTTTCCGATGATTGTGGCTAATAGCCGCGGTAGCAGTATGCAGACTAATCCGATTGTGCTGACGGATGAGGAGATTAATGGCATTTTGGTGCAGCGGCTTTAATTTTTAAGGTGTCGCTCGCGACGGTTATTTGAATCGGGGTCTCGCCCCCGAAAGCGAGATACTTTTCTTTGCTCCGCCAAAGAAAAGTATCCAAAAGAAAGGCGGCCCGGTTGCCGCTTGCTTCCTGCGTTCCTCGCTTTCGCCGGGGGTTGCCGAAAGGGGCTCCTGCCCCTTCGTCAACGTGCGGCATCCCTGCCGCACCCCTCACGGGCTGTTCCCGACGAAAGCTCCGGTACTCGGCGCGGCAAACGGGATTCAGTCCGTACCACCACCGGCCGGTTTTCTTCGTTACTGCACGGTACTCATTAGTTATACACAAATATTCAAAAGCACGTCATTCCGGCAGGGATTGCCGGAATCCAGAACACAGGGATGTGAATCTTTCGGTTGATACTTTACCGACAGTGGGCGTAGGGATGTACGGAAAAAGTAAAGCGCATCTTTTCGAGATTGATGCGCTTCGTACCTCCGCTCATCCTATTCACTTTGTTGATTTTAGAGCCAGAAGTAGCGAAGATATGAGGAAAATTCATAATCATTTATTAAACGGTATGAGACAAGATCACACCAATTGGCTAATCCACTTCGTTCGAGATCGTTTGCCTGAACAAGATTTTCCGGGAGAAACGGAGGAAGAGTACTTGCATCATGTTGGCGCAGAATTAGAGCCCGATGCAGATGCTTTCTGCGTTTTAAAGACGATAATTAGGTTGGGTGGGCTCTATCCAGGATACTCGTTGCGCTCAGGAAGAACCACCATATATGGAGGAGAACCGGTTGTATGCGCAACAGAAATGCCGCTGTACTCTTTTGCAAAGTATGTTAACGATACAGCCAATCAAGGGCGCGTTTCAGCATATGGAATTGCGTTCTTAAAATCAGAATTCTTTGAGGCCGGTGGGCGACCAGTTATTTACGGACTTTCCAATTCAAACGTCACCTACAAAAAGAATACTGCGACATGTAGAATCATGGCCGACTCAGTTCTCCCTCTACCTGAACAGTTCCGGTATGTATCTTATAACCCAAGTGGGGAGAAGTGGATTGATTGGAGTCATGAACGGGAGTGGCGTTGGAAAGTCCAAGACAGTGAAACAGACTTCATCTGGGGGCTGGACGGCTACGGCTACTATGACGGCATTCCCGGACTTCCACTTTTTACAGGCAAAGAGAATGACGGACATTTTTCTAAATTAGCAATAATTGTTTGGAAGAAAAAAGAGCTCAAAGAAGTTCAAGAATTAATGACAGGACTTTATTTGGCTGAGTCAAATAACTATGGCACTCCCTTCTCTCGGTCATTGATAGAAAACTCTTCAGTTATCGTTCTAGAGGATGTGGTGCGTGCGGTAGAGGAAGGACATTCCGATTCTCAAACAATCGAAGGGCTACATGCGGACAGGTTATCTAGTCCAGTGATAGTCACCACTGCGCCAGAAAACGCCGAAGAAATTATTAATAGCGCTTTTGCTAAAGCCGTTAGTGTTGGGGAGTCAGCAGCAGTTGAGTATGAGAAAACCCACGATATTCATGTGGGCAGTTGCGGATTTGTAAACTTGGTTACCTATGATGTGACCGAGCCTATTGTTCAATATATGCTGCAAAGCGGGAAGGCTGCGGGTCCTTTCGATGGAACTGTCCATATAAGAATCCGTGGCAATTGGGCCGTAACACAGTGCATGGATTACGAAGAGCACATATATGAAGCAATGAAACCCGTCTTGTCGGAAGAGTTGCAGATTCCTCTATATGTACAAAGTCGTCTTGATTAAGAACGGTTTTTCTCTCACTCCTACGCGTTATGTGGGAGCGAGAGATTTGTTCTGGATTCCGGCAATCCCTGCCGGAATGACGTGTTTTTAAATACTGCTGTAAACAGTACGTTACTGTGCAGAAGCGAAGAAAACCGGCCGGTGGTACGGACTGAATCCCGTATGCCGCGCCGAGTACCGTAGCTTTCGCCGGGATCAGCCCGTGAGGGGTGCGGCAGGGAGGCCGCACGTTGACAGAGGGCCAAGGATGGCCCTTCTGGCAACCCCCGGCGAAAGCGAGGAACGCAGGAAATAAGCGGCAACCGGGCCGCCTTTTCTTTGGATACTTTCTTTTGGCGGAGCAAAAGAAAGTATCTCGCCTTCGGGGGCGAGACCCCGATTCAAATAACCGTCGCGCTAGCGACACCTTTTTAGGATGACGCAGAGCGTCTGGAACTGCATTCCCACGCCGGAGCGTGGGAACGATAGAAAACGGGAAGCTGAGCTTCAGAAACTGCGTTCCCAAGCTGGAACGTGGGAACGTGGGAACGAACGAAACCAACGAGCAAACCAGCAAAGGCGCGCACGGCGCGCCCTACGCTAACAGCCTTGGATAAGAAAGAAACTTTTCACACTGATCCATGCCGCGCAATACGCTATTACGCTCTACAAACCACAAACTCATTGCCCACCCACCCGAATCACAACATCCGTCTCCAACCCAATCGGCAAATCAACACCCTCCGGCAATTGCACAAACACCTGCCGTACATCGACATCCTTCCGCTCCGTAGCTGTCCGGGCAAAAACGGTTTTCTTGCCCATTATCGGCTTGACATGCGTCACGACGCCTTCAATCGCTTTGGTTTCCAGCCCGCGGCCGGACAGTGTCGCGCGCTGTCCGACGCGCAGCATCATTGCATAATTTTCATCCAGTTCGGCGCGTACTTGCAAATGGCTGACGTCGGCAAACAATATGACCGGCTCGCTGCTGTCTGTGGCATCTCCCGTTTGCCGAAGCACTTCCAACACCATGCCGTCGCTCGGCGCCCGCAGTTCGGTTGCGGCCAGCCGCGCTTTCTGTAGATTGAGCTTGGCTTCGGCAAGCTGCACCTGCGCTTCGGCAACGGCTTTGTCTACCGGACGTACATAATCTTGTAAATAATGCAATTCGGCCTCTGTCGCTTTGACATCAGCCTCGCTACGTAGCGCCTCGCTGACCGCCAAATCCTTATTGGCGACAGAAACAACGTTTTTTTCCACTAACTTGTTCATGCGTTGCTCCTGGAATTTAGCATAGTCGCTGGTGGCTTTTTTAGCGCTCCTGATAGATTCCTGGGCATGGATACGGGCCGGATTAACACCGGCCAGCAGTTGTTTAAGCTCGGCCCGAGCCAGGTCAACGGCTGTCTGTTCCGCTGCCAACATAGCTTGGTCTTCGCTGTTGACTTGCCGGGCCAATACCGAGCCTTTTTTAACCTCTTGACCGATCGTCACCAACGTTTCTCCGATAATGCCCGGATGCTTAAAGTTCAGCCGCAACACTTGGCCTACCGGCTCGACATAACCCACGCCTTGTATCGTCTCCGCTGCCATCGGCGTTTGGGCATCAACGCCGCTCAACCATAGACTCATCAGGACGCCCGCCAAAAACTGCTTTATTAAAATTCTTATCATATGCTTTCAATAACCCGTCCGTTATCAACGGTAAAAACGCGGTCGAAACGCGGCACCAAGCGCTGGTCATGGCAAACGACTACCAAGGCCGCTCCTACATCGCGGGTTTGCTCGATCAATAAATCGATCACTGCCTGACCATGCCGCCAGTCCAGCGCGGCGGTCGGCTCGTCGGCGAGCACAATGGCGGGCTTATGTATCAGTGCGCGGCTGATAGCGACGCGTTGGCGCTGACCGCCGCTGAGCAAGCCCGGTTTTTTGTGAGCCATTTTGTCGATGTCCAACTGCCTGAACAGTTCCGCGCAGCGCTGCTCTGCGGCTAGCGCGGAAAGCCCGGTATTTTCGGCGGTCAATATGACATTTTGTTGCGCGGTCAAAAACGGCAATAATTGCGCCTGCTGAAACACGAAGCCCAAGGCGTGCCGCCGTATCCGCACGCACTCCTCGTTGCGGCTAAAGTCCACCGGCTTGCCCATCAGTTCCAGCGTGCCGCAGCTCGGCGTCGACAAGCAACCGATGATGCTGAGCAACGTCGTTTTGCCGGAACCGGAAGGTCCCAGCAAAATGCAGGCTTCACCGGCGTTGACTTGCAGATCGACGCCACGCAACACGGTCTCGGCCAGCTCCCCTTCCCCATAAGTCTTGCCGATTGCCCGGCAGGCAATTTTGCTATTCATTGTTGACTGAAGATGACCACAGGGTCCAAGCGAAATACGCTACGTAACGATAAGCCGGACGCCAGGATACATATCACTAAAAAAATACCGATCAATCCTGCCAATACCGGCGGATAAAATTCTATCGGCAACGGCGAGCGGGCGGTTGCCCAGACCAACGGCGCAAACCCGGCGGTACCGATAACAATGCCTGCCACGCCGACCAGCAGGCTTTGCAGCAGCACAACTTGCGTCAACAGGCGACGCTCGAAACCGATCGCCATCAAGGCGGCATAATTGCCCAGATTCTCTTGCGTCGTTGCAAACAAGGTCTGGCTGGCGATGATCGCGCCGACCAGCACGCCTAATACGGCCGTCAGTATGACGCCGATTCCTGCGCCCGTTCCCAGCATCCAATAACGGGCCGTGCGTCCGGCAAATTCATCGCTGGTCAAGACGTCAACATGCTTGATCAGCTGACGCATATTAGCTTGCACGGCTTTTACGTCGGCTCCTTGTCGGCAGCGAATCAGCACATAAGTGATTTCATCGTCGCGGTGGCGTTGATCGTACAGTAAGGCATGTTTAAGCGACATGAACACATGCGGCGTACTGGCAAAGGAGCGCACCCCTTCGGAAAAGCCG
>Ga0208123_100439_pt1 | contig 17141 bp, 21 predicted proteins | sample LakWasMe92_HOW11_2_FD_183914 | JGI IMG/M metagenome (GOLD analysis project Ga0208123, IMG submission 183914) | Freshwater sediment methanotrophic microbial communities from Lake Washington under simulated oxygen tension - Sediment Metagenome... | ecosystem: Environmental > Aquatic > Freshwater >... | reverse complement strand
ATCATTTCCATGCTGATCACCCTGTGTTCTCCTGCTCGAAAAGTGAGCAGAAGCAGTTGAACACCTGGGTCAGTTTTCAGTCGGCACAACGGGCGAAACTGGGTCAGTTTTCGGTCAGCGGCAACAGGCTCACCTAGGAAGGGTCTAAACACCAGGGAATACCGGCCCCCCGCGTCATCGCAGCCTCTAATGAACCCACATTAGAGGCGTGTATCCATGTTAATTGTTGCAGTAGCATCCACCAAAGGTGGCGTTGGAAAAACCACCACATCCGCAGGTATTGGCGCTTTTTGCGCAGATGCTGGCCTACGGACCCTCCTCATCGATCTGGACCCTGTCCAGCCATCCCTCTCTTCCTACTACCCCCTCATAGAAGAGGCCCAGGGTGGAATCTACGACCTGCTGACCTCAAACGTCACAGACCCTCAGCGCATCATTTCTGAAACATCAATTCCTAATCTTTCCCTGATTCTATCCAACGATATCAATAACCAGCTGACCACCTTGCTGCTGCAGGCGGCAGACGGCCGCTTGCGGCTAGCAAACCTACTGCCAGCGTTCAAGGATCAGTTCGACCTGGTTCTGATTGACACCCAGGGCGCCCGCTCCGCCATGCTGGAAATGGTGATCCTCGCAGCCGACCTGGTCATCTCCCCACTTCCCCCTGACATGCTTGCAGCACGCGAATTCAGCCGTGGCATGCTGCATATGCTGGAAGGCCTGCAGGCCTATTCCCGCCTCGGCCTTACCATTCCGACAGTCCATGTCGTAGTGAACATGCTGGACAACACCAACGATGCCCAGCAGATCTACCAGGCGGTCCAGGAGCTATTCCAGGGAAGAAACGACATTAAGCTTCTAGAAACAGCGGTTCCAAAAGCCGTTGTTTACAGAGTCGCGTCCACCCACGGGACCCCTGCTCATCGGCTGGAATACCGTGCGCCTGCCGATCGTAAAGCACCGGCTGCGCTCACTGTTTTCCGGAATTTGACTATCGAGCTGTTCCCTCACTGGCGCGACCGCTTCGAAGCTCTCACCGATGATGTTGTAGCGCAAAAAGTGAAAGAGGGCCGCTGAGATGGCCAAGCCCTCCCTTACAGCTGCCCAATGTATCCGGCCTGTCACCCTCCAGATGCTACGTGTCCGGCTGGGCACCATCATTCGCCGAAATGAAGCCCTCAAAAACCAGCAACTGATGCTGAGCCTGGAAGGGCACAAATATCCGGTAGGCAGCGACAACCTGAAGATCAGCGACGACGGGGTGATCGAACTGGAGCTCTACCAGCCCAATGCTGCTGTAGCTGCCATAGCCTACGCCCTGGCCAATCCGTGTGAGTCCCCTCTGGAGTTTCTTCGCTGCTGGAGCTCCGGCGACTTCCAGGCATTACGCCAAGAATGGGATGACGTACCAGAAGAGGTATTCATCGGTGCCGACCCTCTCCACAAGGTAATGGAGGATCGCACATGAGCCCAAGACGTCTGTTTCACTGTGCAGGGCTGCTCTGCCTGTGCGTCATGAACTGCTCGCTTACGTTCAGCATGGTCTACGTCTTGGCAGCTATCTACAAAGAGCCACACGCCGGCCTTGCGCTTGACGGCGCGATCTATTCCGCCTGTCTGCTCGGTGTACTGGCAGCACTGAGCCTCATATGCGTGACGCTTGTGGCGATCTCCAAGTGGAATGCAAAAGCCTCCATTGCTTCAGCTAGATCTCCAGGCACAAACAACTTGCCACCGCTTCTTTCTTCGGAGGTTGCGTGATGGACAAACAAAAGATCTTGGACAAAGTCAGCAAGCTGCTCGCTTTGGCCAACAACGACGGTGCCAGTCCGAACGAAGCGGAAACTGCATTACGTCAGGCTCGCCATCTGATGAAGCAGTACAACCTTGAGTCAATCGACGTGGCCGCGCATGGCGTCGGTGAAGCAAGCGTCCCCACACATACCGCCAGGCCCCCCAAAGACTGGCTTCACCGACTAGCCGCAACCTGTGCCCGCGCATTTGATTGCGAGCATCTGGCTTGTTACGTGAGCCAGATGGGCTGGTCGATGAAGTTTCTCGGCAAGGGGCTCGGCCCTGAACTGGCAGCCCATGCCTACTCAGCGCTGCATCACCAACTGGTCGCCTCACGCAAGTCCCATGTCGCCCAGCAGAAACGATGCCAGTTGAAAACCAAACGCCGCAGGGGCGAGTTGTTTGTCGACGGTTGGCTGAGCGCCATTGGCTATAAGGTCGCGCAATTTGCCGAGACTGCCGACCCTGAAACCACCGCCGAGATCCAGGCTTACCTCAGTGTCCATCACCCGAATCTGAAATCTATCGACGTCAATCGCCCAGAAGCGAAGGGGCATGATGCCCGCTCCTTAAGCGCAGGTTGGGAGCAAGGTAAGCAGGCAAATCTCAGCCGCGGTATCGGACGCAGCGAGCAGTTCTCCATTGGAGGTGGTCGATGACCCTTCTGGACCTGTCTCCCCCTCACTCGGTCGAAGCCGAGCAAGGTGTGCTCGGCGGTCTGATGTTGGACAACAACGCTTGGGAGCTGATTGGAGATCAATTGCAGGCGGATGACTTCTTCCGCCGTGAACATCGCGTGATTTTCCAGGCGATTGCAGGCCTCGCAGAGAAGGGGCACCCATTCGACATCGTGACAGTACTCGAGTCGCTGCCAGAGCCAGGAGAGGCGGGAGGCTTGGGCTATCTCGGTGAACTGGCAAAGAACACCCCGTCCGTGGCAAACATCGAGCACTATGCCGAGATCGTTCGGAACCGCTCACATCTGCGTAGCCTGATGTCACTGGGTTACCAGTGCTCGCGTGTGGCATCTGACAATGCAGCCGAGGCTGTAGAAATCCAGGAATCCATTGAGCAGCAGCTGTTTGCTCTTGCCCAGGATCGGGTGAGCTCTGACTTCGTCAACGTCAAACGGGCGCTGGGTGATGTGATCGACAAGATCGATGCCCACTTCAACGGCAACGTGACTGTGACTGGAGTTCCTTCTGGCATCGATGACCTCGATGACATGACATCTGGTTTCCAACCAGCGGACCTCATCATCCTCGCAGCGCGGCCATCAATGGGGAAAACCGCGCTTGCGCTGAACTTCGTTGACGCTGCACTGCGTAGTTGCTCAGCCGACGAATCTGTCCAGGTCTACAGCATTGAAATGCCTGCCCAGGCATTGCTGTATCGAATGATGGCCAGCCTCGGACATTTAGACCTCAGCAAACTCCTCAAAGGCCAGCTTGATGACGAAGACTGGCCGAAGTTGACTGCGGCGGTTCAACGCCTCAACGAATACGGCGATCGCCTGGTAATCGACGACGGTGGAGGACTGGCTCCTGCGGCCCTCCGCACCAAGGCTCGCCGCGCTGCGCGCCGCTACGGTAAGCCCAAAATGATCATGATCGACTATCTGCAGCTCATGACCTGCCCCGGCCAAGAGAACAGGAACAACGAGATTGGTGCCATTTCACGCTCATTAAAAGCTCTCGCGAAAGAGATGGACTGCCCTGTCGTCGCCCTTTCTCAGCTGAATCGATCCGTGGAACAACGCGCCAACAAGCGACCTGTTAACGCAGACCTGCGAGAGAGCGGCGCAATCGAGCAAGACGCCGACGTGATCATGTTCGTTTACCGGGATGAGTACTACCACCCGGAAACCGAACATAAGGGCATCGCCGAAATAATCATCGGTAAGCAACGCCAGGGGCCAACTGGCTTCGTGCGAACTGCATTCATTCCACATCAAACCCGCTTCGCGAACCTCGCTCCGGCGAACTGGCAAGGAGGCCACGCATGACCGTTCTGCAAATCGAACATGCGTCCAACGCCTTTTGCCACCCGTCTCTTGCCCACCACCAAGGAGCCCGCACATGTCCTCACTGCTGACGCACTGGTGTTGCAACTGTGACACCCACTACACCCTGCGTGAAATCCGCCATTGCATTCCAGTATCAACATCGCCCGAAGGTGAAGAGGAGATTCTGCAATGCCCGACCTGCGGTAGTTACGACATCAAGGAGCTACAGGAGATGGCAGATGCGACCTAGCACAATCCACTTCCCTACCATCGCTGCAGGTGCGGAGTTCGATCAGTCAGCACTCGTCCATGCGCACCGTGCCGGCGTGAATGCTGTGGAGCTCGACCTCCTCTCCCAAGTAATCAGCAGGCTCGCCCGGGATCACAGCACTGTCGTTCCAGCAGCAATGAAAACGGACCTCGTGGAGATGGAGTGTCTTGGGTATCTGCAGTTGACCCCTACGAGTGCAGGAACACTGTCTGTAGCCCTACTCTGCCCCGGACCACTCCTTTCAAATTACTTCTGGTCAGTCTGGGTACCACGGCACCTGTTTGATTGCTCGTTGAAGATTGGAGTTCTACCGAACTTGCCGGCGAACTCCGAAGCTCAGCATTGCACGGTGGTTTTCCGCATTCCTGGTGAGCGTGAGGCATCACGGTTGTTTCTGACCGACCTCAGCACAAAGTTCCCCGGCCATGACCCCGAGATTATCGCGATCGAAGCAGGCAATCGCCTTCGGGGAGCGACCCAATGAGCAAACCTCTTACAGGACTCCGCGAAGGCCTACGGCGGTTAGTCGCCTTCGCCGAGTCCGAAGGCTGGACTGTCTCCCGAACTCTGGGAGGGCACATCAGGTTCACCAAAGTGGGCCGTGGATCAATCTTCACTTCATCGACTGCTGGTGATCATCGATCAGGGCTGAATGCTCTTGCTCGACTCCGCCGAGCTGAACGTCAACCAACTCAGGAAGCCCTCTAAATGCCGATCCGTCATTGCATCGTTCATCTAATCGACAAGAAGCCTGATGGCAGCCCTGCCCTACTCCATGCACGGGATACTGAACTGACCACTTCAGAAGCCCTCGAGAACCTGCTCGTCGATCTCAACGACAGCTATAACGCCAAACAGGGCAAAGCCTGGGGCCTGTTCCACCCCGAGTCCGGCGCGTTCCCCTTCAGCGGCTGGCTGAAGGAGTACCTGGACGCCGGCCAGGACTTCACCGCGTTCAGCCGGGTGGCGGTGGAACACCTGCAGAAGCTGATGGAAGAATCCAATCTGTCGGTGGGCGGCCACGTACTGTTTGCCCACTACCAGCAAGGCATGACCGACTACCTGGCGATCGCCCTGCTGCACCACAGCGAGGGCGTGGCGGTGACCGACCAGCTGGACGTGACGCCGTCGCGCCACCTGGACCTGGGCCAATTGCACCTGGCGGCGCGGATCAACATCTCCGAGTGGCAGAACAACAAGCAGTCCAAGCAGTACATCTCCTTTATCAAGGGCAAGAACGGCAAGAAGGTCTCGGAGTATTTTCGTGACTTCATCGGCTGCCAGGAAGGCGTCGACGGCCCGGGCGAGACCCGCACCCTGCTCAAGGCCTTCAGCGATTTCGTGGAAAGCGAGGACCTGCCGGAAGACTCGGCCCGGGAGAAGACCAAGACCCTGGTGGACTACGCCAGCAGCCAGGCCAAGCTCGGCGAACCCATGGGCCTGGAAGAGCTCTCGGAACTGATCGACGAGGATCGCCCCAAGGCGTTCCACGATCACATCCGCAACAAGGACTACGGGCTGTCACCGGAGATCCCCGTGGACAAGCGCACCCTGAACGAGTTCCGCCGCTTCACTGGTCGCGCCGAAGGTTTGTCGATCAGCTTCGAGGCGCATCTGCTGGGCGACAAAGTGGCTTACGACGAAGCCTCCGGCACCCTGACCCTCAAAGGTCTTCCCACCCAACTTGTCGATCAGCTGAAACGCCGTTGAGAACCTTCCACCAGGAGAAAGCCATGAGCAATTCCGTAGCTGCTACCAACTCCCGTACTGCCGACAAATTCGTAGTTCGTCTTCCGGATGGAATGCGTGACCGTATCACTCAAGTGGCTCGCGATAATCATCGATCCATGAACAGCGAGATCATCGAACGCCTCGAGCAGTCGCTGCGGATTAATCTGAGCAGCTCTGCTGGCGAAACCTCAAGCAGCACCGCCAGCCTCCGACTCGAAGCGCAGCTGGCGCGCGCTTACAAGGTCATCGATCGACTGCTACAGAACGCGACCCCGAACCAGGAAGACCTCCAGGAAATCCTGATCTTGTTCCGTAACCAGGCTCCCCTACTGAACGATCATAGTGCTGCAGCAGGAGTCTGAGATGAAAGTTGTTACTGATCTAAAAGCTCGACTATTGGCCCCGGGGTTCAAACCCGTGGCCCCGGAGGCAGCCCAATTCAGCGATCCAATCGTCGACACCGCGATGGTACTGACGCTAGATGATGTCCTACCGTATGACACCAACCCCAGGACAACTCGCAACCCAAAGTACGACGAGATAAAGGAATCTATCAAAAACCGTGGTCTGGATACCCCTCCTCCTGTAACTCGACGCCCTGGGGAGGAAAAGTACAGGATCCGCAACGGCGGCAATACGCGGTTATCAATCCTCAAAGAGCTCTATCAAGAAACTGGGGACGAGAAGTACTTCCGCTTCAACTGCCTATTTCGGCCATGGGACCAGGCGAGAGGAGAAATCATCGCGCTCACGGGACATCTGGCTGAAAACGACATGCAAGGCCAGTTGCTCTTTATTGAGCGTGCGATTGGTATCGACAACGCCAAAGCACTGTACGAAGCAGAGACTGGCGAGAAAGTTGGTGTACGTGAGTTGTCACGAAGACTCACTGCAGATGGTTATCCGGTATCGCACTCGCACATCAGCCGCATGCAGGACGCCATACGGCATCTTCTTCCTGCAATTCCGGGCCTGCTCTATTCAGGGCTTGGCGTAGATCGAATTACCAAGATCCTAGCGCTACGTAAGACCTCCTTCGCCTGCTGGGAGCAGAACGTCAAATCACCCGAGGTTGACTTCGATCTTCTGTTCCAAGATGTATTGGCTCAATTCGAAGGCGATGCTGATGAATTCCTATTCCAACGATTTCAGGATGAGCTCATCGCTCAGATGAAAGAACCGCTTGGGATGGGCTACGAAGCGATCCTACTCGCGATCACTCAAAGCCAAGATCAAATGCGGCGAAGCACGCCTCCTCTTGATCTGCCACAAGCAGTTGTCGTCGACCCGCAGGGAAGCCCATTTACACTGGGAGCAAATACTTCCCAATCTGAACCACCTCCAGGAAGCGGTCAGCAATCTGATCAGAGCGCGCCATCCACACAAGCATCTGCACCTCAACCTGCAACAGGCTCGGTTACGAAACCGCAAAAGCCGAAGGTTGCACCGCCGCCACTTGATCACATGAGCCAAGAAGAGCGCCTGGCTCGCGTCGATGGTCATGTTGCATCGCCGGTGTCCACAACCGAACGTGTAACACAGATGAAGCAGCGCCTGGCCTCTCTGAATGGAGAAACACTTCCCGACTTCCACGCGAATGCACTGATTGCGATACCAGTCCAAGCCGGCGGCCTGCATCCGATTTCTGACCTCTGGTACATCGAACGGGAAATCGATTCACCTGAGGAGCTTCGTCTTCAAATTGCAGATCTGGCGCGCGAAATTGCCCAGGCGGTCAATGCTCCCGGAGAGGTCCTAAGTATTGAATGCGGTATTGGCTTTTCTTACCGTCCAGCAGCGGACGAAGAAATCGAGATCTCGCCGACCGCCCATCACACTATTACGTTGCTTCAGTCCCTCAGCGGAACCATGAGCATTGCGCTCAAGATGATCGAGCAAGATCCCTCACAACGCGACGCACTCGGCGAGTTCCAGTTCGCTGCGGGCCTTGGACAAATTCTGTTGGGTCAGCCCCTGGCGAAAGATCAGTCACCCGATGCAACTGGGCGTCTGGGCGATGGTGCTCTGGTGAAGTTATTTCGTGTTGTAAGACTTGCCCGGCGACTTATTGACCTGGAGATGCAGTTAGTAAGCGATGACATCACCTCACAGCCAGGCAACTAGCTTCGGACAAGTGAAGGAGGGAGTCCAATGTCAAAGTCTCAGATTAACGAGGCCATCTTGTCGCAGGTGCTTAATCACATGCGCAATGGCCAGCTCAGAAGATGCATCGAGATGGGGCTTGAGCCAGAGATTCTGGCGCAGCTCCAACAGCCTACAGTACTGAGCCTACTGCTAAATACCCCGGTGAGTTGGTGCCAGGTGACCATTGATACAGAGATGGTCAAGAAGCTCCTGTCAGGTGCTGAGCGCTCCGATATGGAGCTGCGCATGATAGAGAGAGCCCTACGTTTGGGGGCTACCACGGCGATGCTGCAACAGTTCTTTGGCCTATCCCCTCAGGATGTAGCTCTGCAGCGCATGGTCATTGGAGTTCGTGCGCGTAGAGGTCGCTGGAGAGAGTTTGGTGAAGAGCTCGATTCACACCTCTGGTACCGCTGGAAACATCTGATGGATGAGAACCAGGTCGAGGTCAATGACAGCCTTGCCATGCTCGATATAGCCATGATGGTCGCGGAAGAGCTCAACTCGCCACAGGAGGAGTCGAACGAAGACATTGAAAGCCTCAGCCTTGCGATCATCTGGAACAGGATCCAAACCTGGATCAACGAAGGGCTATATCCCGTCACTGCCGGCAGGATTGTGAGCCAGGGGCTCCCTCGGGTCATGGACTCAAGGACTCAACACCAGCAACTGGTCCGTCCGGTAGAAGGTAAACCTGAGTCATGAGCTTGTCCCGACTTCCTTTGTCGTCATTAATTGATACGGCCTCGGGACACCTCGAGGCCTATGCGCTTCAAAGAAAAGAACACTCCACTGCAACAAACGCCGCTCCGCAGAATATTTCAGGCATCATTTTCAGTGGAAATCCCCACGAAACCGTGCCCAGGCGTCTGCTCCTTGATGACAGACTATCGCCGCTCGAGCGAAATGCTTGGCAAGTCTTTCGTCTTCTGATCAATAACGACGGCATTACTGCGTTTCCTACATACGATCAGCTACGGCCATATCTTGGCATGCAGCCAGGAAAGCCGGCATCCAGAGAGACCATTTCAAAAACGTTAACGGTTCTCAGACTAACGCGATGGCTCAGCCTGGGACGTCGCGTGCGCAATGACCTGAGCGGACAAGTCCAGGGGAATGTCTACCTACTGCATGACGAGCCAGTCAGCCCCGCGGAAGCTTTGGAGTTTGACAAGGACTATGTGCAGTTGCTGGGCCAGTCCATGCAACACTCGAATCGCACAATACGTGAGGTGGCTGAAATTGCCTGGCGTGAGTTTGCCGCCGATCCAGATCTAGGAGCACGACTTCCCACTCGCTTAGAGACTATTGAGGAACGGCTGAGCAACCAAAAGTGGGCGCATGAAGCCCCACAAGTAGCTTTGCCACCCACTGAGTTCGGAATCCGAACCATGGGTTCAAGCCCTGAGTCGGCACTGAGTTCGGAATCCGAACTCAGTAAAAAAACGAATATTCTCACCGCGATAACACCGAGTTCGGAATCCGAACTAAGCAAGAAAACACTGAGTTCGGACTCAGTTCGGATTCCGAACTCATACAGTACGTATACAAATACAAACCATGACGTATCTAAAAGCTCTGTACCGCGCGAACCAACCATGGCCCGCTGGTTACTGGCCTTGGAGCGTTTGCCATCCGAGCAAAAGCTCAAGGCTGTCGAAGCCATGCAGCTTGTGCCTGACGAGCTAAAAACCGCGGTGATTGAGCAATGGTTGCATCGGCTCGAGTCTGGGGGCGTTCGAAACCCATTCGGTTACTTGTCCACCATTGTCAAAAAAGCCCGGAGTGGAGAGTTCAACGCTGCATGGAAACCAGAGTTGCGATCAACTGATAGCCAGGAACGGGCAGTTCCTCAGACACCAACTCACGGGGCGGCCAGTGTGCCGAATGTTGCGTCCGCACGGCCGGAGCAACGATCGTCAGACTCAGTACGAACTGCCAAAGAGCAGTTGAGCGCAATGCAAAACCTCATTTCCGGCACGAGGAAGTAGCGATGGCACTGCGTTCGACTGTGTTGCAGCCCGCAACACTCCACCAGGATCGGGCGACGGCGGTGGCTCGATCACCGCAAGTGGTGCGGCCCGCACCACTCGACCAGGATCCAGCGACGGCAGTGGCTCGATCACTGCAAGTGGTGCGGCCCGCACCACCCGACCAGGATCGGGCGACTGCGGTGGCTCGATCACCGCAAGTGGTGCGGTCCGCACCACTCGACCAGGATCGGGCGACTGCGGTGATTCGACCAGCGCAAGTGTTGCAGCCCGTACCACTAGACCAAGATCAGAACGACGGCGGTGGCTCGATCACTGCAAGTGGTGCGGCCCGCACCACTCGACCAGGATCCGAGCGACAGCGGTGGCAGAGCCAGTGCAACAAATACCCTTCCGTCGAGCTACGGATTTATTACTGCGCCAGGTCACAGCCAATTGCAGCATGAGCGTGCTCTCCTTCTTTATATAGGACACCCCGCATCATGGCTGACAACTACCGGCTCAACATCGGCTCCCTCAGAAGCGATGTACAGCTCACCCTCCACACCCACCATGCCGCCAGGATCTGGATGGGCAGACCACAGACCGACAATAAGCACGCGATCATCGGTCTTGCTGGTTTCTCGGCCATCGTAAGTCGCATGAACCGTGGCTGTACGCAGGACGATCCCTACTCGGACTGGTGGATGATCCGCCTGGAAGAGAAAGTCGAAGAATCCGACGAGGCACTCAAGCTCATTGATGAGCGCCTCGATGATGTGATGGCTAAGCTGCCCAAGCAGATCTCGATCAGTGAAAACCTGTCCATCCAGCCGGTTAGCCTGCCGCTGTATCTCTCCAATCCCATCGCGTTCAAAGCCGTGGCTTTGCTGACCAACTACGACGAGATCGTCCGGCGCATTCTGCTTGCTCAACATGTAGGCCTGATCGGTCGCCGAGACATGGAGCAGTGGCTCGATGAAGGAGCTGCCGTCTTGCGCAGACTCTTCTCTCTGGCCCAGCTCTATAAGTACTCAGGGGCATGCCGCGACGACTTCGCCGCCAACAATGCGAAAGCTGAAGCAGCTCGCAAGATGTACGAGCGGTATGGCGAAATTCCTCAAGACATTCTCGAAGGCACTCGGCGCTCAACCTTTGCACCAGTCATCACTCGTGGCCAGCCAGCGGACGCTGGTGACCTCTCTGGCGATGACGATGAGCACGACGCCGAAGAGGTCTGATGGTTATGGTGCAGAACACCTCGAACCAGGGAGCGCTGCAACAGCCCGCCTTTCAGCCTCTGCAACAGAGTGCCTTCCAAGGGCTGCAACAGAGTGCCTCACTAAAAGGCCTTTTAAAGCCCTTTAAAGGTAAGGGGGAGCTGGACCAGTTAGCCGACCAGTGCAGGGCGCTGGAGGCAGGGTTGAAAGAACTTGCCCAGGGCGTGCTGGCCCAGGTTCGCCGATATCCCTTCACGCTTCTGCCGGTCAAGCTGACTGAGCAAAACACCCAGGCTGGAACAATGTTTCTGCGCTGGCAGCACGTCGGCACAAGGCGCATGGGCGTGCATGTATGGGGATCGATGGTCGATCACCCCAAAACACCCACCTCTTTGCTGCAAGACCTCTACTCACTCGAACTGCAGCGCATAACTCTCAACATGCAAATTAGCCTGGTCCATTCAATCGGTAAGCAGGCCTCCGAGTGCGCAGAAAAAATGCGCCAGGCCGAGGCCGTGATCACGGGCCGACTGCAGCAGAACACCAACCAACTGCAACGCCAATAATCGGAGAGTCAACATGGGTACCACAGTAGGCAACTGGGAAGGCAACATCGGCTCCGCGCCGGAGTTCAAGGAGTTCCCGAACGGCAACAAAGATCCGCGGCGCATGCTCCGCATCAACGTCTACTTCGACAACTCTATCCCTGACGGCAAAGGTGGGTTTGAAGATCGAGGCGGCTTCTGGGCAAACGTCGAGTGGTGGCACAAGGACGCTGAGCACTACGCGCGACTGTTTCAGAAAGGTATGCGGGTGATCATCATCGGCCGGGCCGTAATGGACCGCTGGGAAAAAGATGGCGAGGAAAATGCCGCCCTGAAAGTCCAGGCGTCCCGCATCGCGATTCTGCCCCACAGAATCGCGTCAGTATCCTTGTCACCTTCGCAAGCACAGAGCACTGCACAGCGAAACCAAACTGCGCCTGGGCCACAAGGCGAACCTGAGCCCGACTTCAACCAGTACCCGGATCCAGATCCACATTACTGACGCGAACGGGGTCTTAATTTGCCGGCCCCATTCGTGAAGCTGCAGGTTGGAGGGGAGATGACTCAGCGTCATCCCCCATCCTCATGTCGATAACTTTAAGGGTGGTGACAATGCAGGATGAGGAGGAGAGGTGCTCAGAAGGCTGGCGTTTGGTTGCAGCGGATCATCCAAAGCTGGGAAGGTTGTATTGGCGGTACTGCGATGAAAGCAGCGTCAACGCTCCCGACTTCTATGGGATCGCTGATACGGCCCGTCTCGCATCATGGGTCAAAGAGGGATGGCGATCTTCCAACGATCTCTACGCTCAGCACTACAGCGACATGAGCTCGTTGACTGCTCGGAACTTCATCTACGAGGTGTTCAACTCTGATCGACTCGACAGCAACTACTTTGAGTTTTTCAACTGGGACGAGAGGGAGGACGTCGCGTTGTTTGGGGATTTGGCGATCCTCCAGTCGCGCAGCGGCCAATCGGTGGAAGAGTTCGTTCAGTGGGTGCGATCAGCCACTTGGTTTGATACTCCGATACCACCAGTCCTGTAGCAAAAAATCGCGCCATTCATGTATTTGTTGGGGTTAGATAGCCAACACATCGCCTTCCGTTAGGCTCAGATTTCTCCTTTCACTTATTTTCGAGAAAATCGCGCCAAGCGTGAATCTTCTGAGTACCGACTCGGATCATCGAGGAGCTTTGTTCATGAAAGACGTCGTTCCTAACTTTAAAGCCTTGGACAGGAGGCACTTCAACAATCCCCACCCTGCAGTTTTTACTGCTGGAGTGGAAGCCGCGCGAAAAGGGCTACGGGTTTGTGACTGCCCTTATGTCCATCCTGCAATGGTTGCGTCGTGGCTAAAGGGCTTTGCCCAGGAGCAGCAGCTAACGCTGGAGCTCCAATGAGTGGAGATGTTGAGGCATCTCCTGTTAGCCTTATCTCGCAATAGATCACCTCTTGCAATAAGCATTTCGTGTTGAAGCCTCTCGACCCGCGGCGCGACAGTTCCGCTCGCGCACATTGAGAGGGGAACCGCATGAACCTGTTGATCATCGAGGCACCGGGCAAGCTGAAGAAGCTCCAACCGATGATGAAGAAACTCCGTCCAGGTGAGGATTGGCTCGTCGTCGCCAGCGGTGGACACATCCGGGATCTTCCAGCGCGTGGTCAAGGCGACGGCATGATCACAACAGGCATCCGGAGCAATTACGCCCTGGTGTACGTAGTGCTGGACAAAAGCGTCCGCAACGTCCGCAGGATGGAAGCTGCCGCAAAGAAAGCAACGAACATATTTCTGGCAACTGACCCAGATCGCGAGGGTGAAAGCATCAGCTGGCATATCCAGCAGCAACTCCAGCTGACAAAGTACCAGCGGATCACATTCAACGAGATCACGTTGAATTGCGTCCAGGAAGCGCTGGCGAACCCACGACAAATCGATCTCAACAAAGTCGCCTCGCAGGAATGCCGTAGGGCCCTAGACCGACTTGTCGGTTACCTGGTGACACAGGAACTCAGGCGTCTCATGGGTAAACCCACCAGCGCCGGACGAGTACAGTCCCCAGCGGTGTATCTGGTCGTTCTGCGGGAGCGTGAAATCCGCAACTTCATCGTGATCCACCACTTCGGGGTACGCCTGCACTTCGCAACAGCAGATGGCACGGGGGTATGGACTGCGGATTGGAAACCGGTGCCTGCCTTTACGACGAAGGAACACCCTTACATCCAGGACGCGGAGCTCGCCCAAGCGGTAGCAGCGACAAGACATGTGTTGGTTGAGTCTTGTGAGAACAGGAATCTCTTTGTGAACCCTCCGGCACCTTTCATCTCTTCTTCACTGCAACAGGCCGCCGGCAATGCGCTGAAATGGGACCCTGAGAAGACTATGCAGGTTGCCCAACGCCTCTACGAGCAGGGCGTGATCACCTACCATCGAACCGATAACCCGAACGTACCGGATGAGGCCTTGGTGGACATTCGCCAGGTGGCTAACTCAATGGGCCTTAAGGCCGTCTCCGAAAGACGGACCTTCAACGCGGCAGAAGGTGCCCAGGAAGGCCACCCGGCGATCACCCCAACCTATTGGGCCGAAGCCAATGCCGGGGAAGACGATGATGAACTTGACCTTTATAAATTGATCAGAATCCGGGCATTGGCCAGCCAGCTTGAAACAGCAGTATACGACGTACGTACTGCAAAGCTCCTGGCGCTGGGTCCAGACAAGAAGCCACTGAATTTCACAGCAACAGGGAAGACTCTTCTCAACCCTGGCTGGAAGAAGCTCCTGCAGCACGATGACACAGACGACGGAAGTGATCCTGAGGCTGACAACCCAGTACCGCTGCTTTCGACCAAACAAGTCCTCCCGGTGCAGCAAGGCGAGCTCCAGAAGAAGAAAACTCAGCCGCCTCCTCGTTACACGAAGCCCAGCCTCATCAAGGAAATGGAGCGCCGCGGCATCGGTCGCCCAGGCACCTTTGCATCAATTCTGAAAAACATCACAGGCAAAGGCCTGATCGTAGAGCGGAGCCGAAAACTCGCTCCTGCTGATCTGGGCGAAGAGACCATCGCACGCTTGGAAGGGTTCTTCAGCTTTGTCGAGCTGGACTTCACACGCGAGCTTGAGCGCGACCTCGACAAGATTGCACAGGGGCAGGACAGCTATCTTGCAGTAGTCCGCCGGCTCCACCTACGGCTTGAGGACGAACTGTCGAAGCAGCGCAGTTTACCGAGTGCCGCGATGCAGCCCCCGGACGGCGGCTCCGACTTCAAGTGCGGTAAGTGCGGTCATGCCTTGGTGCGGCGCCAGAAAAAAGGCAAAGGCGGGTACGATTTCTGGGGATGCTCAGGCTTCAAGTCCAATGGTTGCAAAGTCAGCTATCCGAATGCTGGCGATAAACCTGACTTCAACAAACCACGGGGGCTCTGAACGATGTTCGTGACCGGTCTGTTCGACGTCGCACTGCCTTCGGTCGAAGTCACTCTACTCACAGGCGCGACAGCACAGGCTGAATTCGTGTGACTCGACTACGCCTGCAGAACACTCAGAACAGCCGGGCGCAGCTGCTTTTGAAGGCCGTATTCGACGGCTATGACTTCGGACTGAAGCTTCAATTTGTAGACGGTGCAAACCGTCTACTACTCGAGCGCAGCGGTTTCTTCATCCGTCGATCAGAGCATCCACTTTTTCGATACTGGCGACTCCCAAAGTCGAAACTACTGGCCGATCTGGACGTGCTCTTTCATCGTCTGGTCGAGTTGTCCGACGGCCAGTTTAACGAGTCCTGGGAAAGTTTCTGCGCAAAGATTGAAAACGCTCAGGCTGCTCCTGATCGAGCATCATTCTTGTGGTGTGTGTGTGTTCGTCTGGCTCCTCTTGCCCAAGGCGGCTCTCTGCTTTCCGGTGACTATCATCCTGGCATCGTCGCTGTCGCCAGAAGGATGCGAGGAGTCTTCCTAGGCCAGTTGAAAGCCTGGCGTATCGAAGCCACTCCCGAGCTGGTACGGAGCAACCTCATCCTGGAGCTGGGTCTGGCCGAAGATCAGTTCGAGATTCTGGACACGGTCCAGGAACTACTGAGTGATGGGTCTACTGGATCCTCCGATGCCATAACAAAGGTCAGCATCGGGGGGCCTCCTCAGGAGCACACGGCAAAGCTCTCTGCGGAGGAAAACTCATCCGATGTGTACCTCGCCGCGGTACCGTCGATTGAACGAACTGAGCTCACTGATTTGGAAATCGATCAGGCATTGGTCGGACACTCTCTCCTTTCTCACCAACCTGCAGGAATCCGCCACCTGCTACAACGAACGAGTGCGCTATTAGCCGACGATATGGGCCTGGGGAAAACTCGGCAGGCTGTAATTGCCGCATACATTCGAGCTGCAGGAAAGCCCATCCTAGTTGTCACCTTGACCTCACTGCTGATCAATTGGCAGCGGGAGATCCAGATGGTCTACCCAGATGCCGGCATTGCCCTGCAGATACTAGATCCATCGGCCCAGTGGATGTTGATCAACTACGAGAGGTTGGGGGACTACGTTTTGCATGCCGATCGCTACTCGGTAATGGTCATCGACGAGGCGCATCGCCTGAAGGAACCTACCGCACAATGGACTCGACACGGTTTCGACATTGCCGCCAAAGTGCCCTACCGCTACTTACTTACCGGTACACCGGTCCTAAACCGTGAATCAGAGCTGCATACCCTCCTCAGGCTTTCAGGCCACCCCGTCGGACAGCTCCCACTCAAAGAATTCTGCGACCAGTTCGCCGGCAGCTCAGAGTTTCGCAAGGATCTGCGCGGGGCGATCAGCGACTGGATGCTTCGCCGACGAAAAGATGTTTTACCCGGGCTCAAGGGCAAACAACGACAAACACTTTCGGCTGAACTGTCAGCAACCGAACGAAAAAACTATGAACAGATCCGCTGTGATGACCGTCCGATTTTCGCAAGACTGGGTGCTCTGCGTCAGTTGCTTGAGCAGGTGAAAATTAGAATCGTCATGGACCTACTCGCGGAGCTCGACATCGAAGACAAGGTGATCCTCTTTTGTGAGTTCAAAGAGACTGTCAGCACGCTGCGATCACTCTGCGATGAGGCAGGACTGGAGTGCGTGACGCTGGTAGGTAGCGATTCTCCGACTAAGCGGCAGAAGGCCATAGACAAGTTCCAGGACAATCCAGAAGCTCGGATCTTCATCGGGACGACTTCAGCAGCTGGTACAGGTTACAACCTAACCGCTGCGAACTACGTGATGTTCCTGGGACTGCCCTGGACACCCGGATTGCAAGACCAGGCTGAAGATCGAGCCTACCGCAACGGCCAATTGCGTCTGGTAGTGGTGAAGATCCCACTCATCGAGTGCGGATTCCACGGCCATCCGGCCACCTATTCCATGAACATCCGGCCACTGATTCCACGGTGATCCGGCCACCCGTTCCACGCTCATCCGGCCACCCTTA
>Ga0208123_100437_pt1 | contig 17215 bp, 17 predicted proteins | sample LakWasMe92_HOW11_2_FD_183914 | JGI IMG/M metagenome (GOLD analysis project Ga0208123, IMG submission 183914) | Freshwater sediment methanotrophic microbial communities from Lake Washington under simulated oxygen tension - Sediment Metagenome... | ecosystem: Environmental > Aquatic > Freshwater >... | reverse complement strand
AACCAGGCCGATACAGCTTTTGGCTTGCGCCCGCTCGCGTCTTAAATCATGTCCGAAGATGCTGACTGAACCGCTGGATTCATTGACCAGCGAACTGATAATGCCTATAGCCGTTGACTTGCCGGCACCATTCGGTCCCAACAAGGCGAAAAAATCGCCGGCCTCAACATCGAGATCGATGCCTTTTAAGGCTTCAAAGCCATTATTATAGGTTTTTCTGAGATTACGTAGAGATAATGCATTCATGCTGAAACTAATACTTTAAGGGTCAAGCTACAAGGTTAAAGGCGCGAGGTTAAATGTGCAAGGTTCAAGGTGCAAAAAAACACCTTGAACCTTTAACCTTGAACCTTTACCCTTTACTAATATTAACACGCTTCATAGACAAAACCGGATAGCCCGTGCTGAAGAAACCTCCCGAAACCGTTGCCGCTGTAGACTTGGGGTCTAACAGTTTTCACATGATTGTTTGCAGTTTAACCAATGGTAATTTACAAACTCTCGATCGTCTTAAAGAAATGGTAAGACTTGCGTCCGGCCTGGATAAAAAGAATTACCTCGATAGCCGCACCCAGGAAAGAGCTTTAGAGTGTCTGGAACGGTTTGGACAAAGAATCCGTAACTTTCCGCCGGAAAGCGTCCGCGTCGTCGGCACCAGCACCTTACGCCAAGCTAAAAACTCCCAGCAGTTTTTGGAAAAGGCCGAAAAAGCCTTAAATCACCCCATCCACATTATTTCCGGCATAGAAGAAGCCCGCTTAATCTATCAGGGCGTCGCACACAGTCTGGGCAGCAACGCTAACTTGCGCCTGGTTATGGACATAGGCGGCGGCAGCACCGAATACATCATCGGCTCCGGCGACACGCCCCGAGTAAAAGAAAGCACGCCGATGGGCTGCGTGTTGGTCAGTAACGCCTTTTTTAAAGACGGCCAGCTATCCAAAGAGGCCTTTACTCAGGCAACCTTGTTTGCCGAACAGCAGCTTGAGCCGATCCAAAAACAATTTCAGCGCAAGAACTGGGACGAAGCCATCGGTGCATCGGGCAGTTTAAAGGCCATCGATAAAGTGCTTAAAGCCAAAAACTGGAGCAATAACGGCATAACGATGGAAGGTCTGGAGTATCTGGTCGCCCATCTCACTCAGTGCAATCATGTTAACGAGCTTAATTTGCCCGACCTCGATCCTGAACGTCTCCCGGTATTTCCAGGCGGCGTCGCCATCGTCTACGCCACTTTCAAAAGCCTGGGCATCGAGCAAATGACCGTTTCCGACGGCGCGCTCAGGGAAGGGCTCATTCAGGATTTACTGGGCCGGCTCTATGATCATGACATTCGCTCGGCAACCGTGCAGGCCTTGGCCGATCGTTATCATATCGATAAAGAACACGCCGTTCGCGTTAAGCAGATGATCGCCTATATTCTGGAACAATTGGGCGAGGATTTTTGCGGGCCTAACCACGAAGACGTGGTGCAGTTTTTAAATTGGGCGGCCGACCTGCATGAAATCGGTCAGGACATCGCCCACAGTCAGTATCACAAGCACAGCGCGTATATCATTGAGAATGGCGACTTTGCCGGATTTTCCAGGCAGGATCAGATTTTATTATCGACCATTGTCAAGTCTCATCGACGCAAATTTCCCCGCGCCCTGTTCAATGAATTACCGTCTCCCTGGCATATTGACGCGCCCACTTTAACCCTTATTTTGCGGCTGTCGGTGTTGCTGCACCGCAATCGCCAGGAACATGACAAACCCGATTTCAAAATAGCGCTAACGAAATCCAAAATTCGCCTACAGTTTGCAGACGGTTGGTTGGCTCAGGCGCCGTTGACCCGCGCCGATTTAATCCAGGAGGCCGATTATTTAAAATCGGCAGGCTTCAAATTGGAATTTTCTTAGCCGTCGGATCATGAAAATCATATTCCGTATTGTGTTGTATTGCTTTAGTGCATTAGTGATTTTATGCGCGATGCTGGTTTTTTTCGGCGTTGGCGACAAACCCGAACTTGAAGTGGGATGGTCGCCTACCCGTGACGACTTGACCAGGGCAAAAAAGATCCTGCATGAAGGTTCCAAAACCAAACCTGATGAGATCGGCATCATCGAGTTAACCGAAGCCGATCTTAATCTCGCCGGCAATTATCTGTTAAACCGCTATAGAAAAAGTGCGGCTGATTTGGATCTTAAAAACGATGAACTGAGATTTAAAGTGACCATGACCTTGCCCGAAAACAGACTGGGCAAGTATTTAAACATCAGCTTTAGACTAGGCAACGTTACCGGCAATGATCTTCCGGTAATAACCAAATTCAAAGCCGGAAAACTATTGTTACCGGCAAGATGGGCCGCCTTGGTTATCGACACCCTTATTCAGCATTCATCATTGAATGAATATTTCATTCTGGCAACCCGGCCGCTCAAGGCGGTTAAAATCGACGCGGAAAAACTCACCATCACCTACTATCCGAACAAGGATACCTTGATCCAGGCACGGAACTTCCTGACGCATACCGGCGATAATTCCGCATTGAATATTTACCAGCAAAAACTGGCCGACATCGTAGCCAAGCATAACCCGAAATGGCGTCTATCGCTGGCGGACTTGTTGCGCCCGCTGTTTGAACTGGCTTACCAGCGCTCTACGCTGGAAACCGCCATCGATGAAAACCGGGTGGTAATTTCCGCGATTAACGACTATGTCAACCAACAGGAAACTCAAAAACTCCTGGCCATGCCTGAATCTGCGCCCTCAGCCGGACAACAATATGCCGCTTTTTTATACAAGCGCATCGATTTGGCTCAACATTTCATAGGTTCGGCAGCGCTTACCGCATCGGTAAACAAGCAAGCCGCGCAACTTGCCGGCGAAGAAAAAGAACTCAGCGACGCGCAAGGCGGCAGCGGCTTTAGTTTTATCGACTTGGCGGCCGACAAGGCCGGAACACGCTTTGGAGAAATGGCAACCTCATCGCCGGAAAATGCTCGAAAAATGCAAAAAGCCATGTCCGGGATAAAAGATTACAGCGACTTTATGCCGGACCCCAGAGACCTGCCCGAGCACATGAATGAGGCCGACTTTAAGCGGCGTTTTGAATCGGTAAACAGTCCCGTTTACCAGGAAATTTCAAAGCAGATCGATGTCCGCATTGCAGCGACACCGATTTATAACGCAGAATAAAAAAAGGGAGCCCAAAGCTCCCTAAATGCAATCATGGGAATGACCGTTCGGTCATTCCCGAATCGACTTTAATTAAAAGTAGAACCCGGTGTGCCTGGTAAAACAGGCATTTTCTGTTTAGGAAATTCGCCGGTCAAACCATTTAAAAAGGCCACAATATCCGCAACTTCTTCTTTAGTTAAATCCTTGCCCAATTGCAGTTTTGCCATCAAGGTTACCGCGCTATCCAGCGTTTTAACCGAACCGTTATGGAAATAAGGCGCAGTCAAAGCGATGTTACGTAAGGTCGGCACTTTAAATAAATGCTCATCAGCCGCATTTTTGCTGACTTCCGCTAAACCTTTATCCTTGCTGAAATGATGTTGCGCTTCCCAATAGCCGTTGGGAATGACAGGAAACTTCTGGAACATGCCGGGACCGTTAAACGCCGGACCGCTATGGCAAGAGGTACAACCCAATTCAGCAACTTTTTCCATACCGCGAACCTGTTGCGCCGATAAGGCTGATTGATCGCCGCCTACATACTTGTCATAAGGACTGTTAGGCGTAATCAAGGTTCTTTCATAAGCCGCAATCGCTTTAGTTACAGCATCCTTAGTAATGGTATCCGTGCCAAAAGCATGCTCAAAAGGCAGCTTATAACCTTCAATCGACTTCAGACGCGCGACAACCTCATCCCAGTTTTTCATGCCCATTTCAATCGGATTAGTTACCGGACCTGCGGCTTGCGCCTCCAGGCTTGCCGCCCGGCCATCCCAAAACTGGACAGCATTAAACGCGGCATTCCAAACTGTCGGCGCACTGCGTCCGCCCGTTTGACCGTTAACGCCCATAGAGTTCGGCCTGTTATCCTCACCGCCCAGCATGGTGTTGTGGCAGGAAGAGCAGGAAACCGTACCGGTAGAAGACAGGCGCGGGTCGTGATACAACATTTGACCCAACTCAACCTTAGCAGGCGTTGTCGCATTATCGGCCGGCGCCGGTGCTTCTGTGGGTAAAGTCTCCCAAGCCGAAGCCACCGAAACCGAACTTGCCAACGCCAAGGCTGTAACCAGCGAACGAATTTTAAACATACTATCCTCCAAAATATTATTTTAATGTTATTAATGTGGGGGAACCTACACGCCCAGTAACCTTACTGCACACCCACCGGGATTGTAAGATATGAAGCGGACAAGGTACAACCATATTTCCCTTGTCGTCTTTAAACAGCGCAAAGTAGCGATGAATTCAACCGCATGACGATGATAAAATCGACTTCGCGCGGGCAATGCTATCGTAACTATTCGGCAATGAATAACAGAATGGATTCGACTAATAAATACCGATAAAGCGAGCAGTATTTAGCCGACCGTGTTTATTAATCTGAAAAACTTTTGGCGACAGTTATGTTGATATTTACCGCCCACGGATGTGGGGAACACTTTTCAATAAATTCAACGCGGTGCCGTTGTTGCGGTTCATCCCCACGGATGTGGGGAACACAAAAAACATCATCCAGGGCATACAGAGACGTGCGGTTCATCCCCACGGATGTGGGGAACACACGGCTGCATCCTGTGCCGCATAAATCATCTGCGGTTCATCCCCACGGATGTGGGGAACACAACCAGGTCAAGAACTCAAAAGGTCCGGGGAACGGTTCATCCCCACGGATGTGGGGAACACATCATTCAACGCTGTTTTTGCCCATTGCAACGCGGTTCATCCCCACGGATGTGGGGAACACACAGCAAAATCAGCGCTACTCATTGTCGCGGTCGGTTCATCCCCACGGATGTGGGGAACACAATCGGTATCAAATCAGCAGGTCGGAATAACGCGGTTCATCCCCACGGATGTGGGGAACACGACAACCCGGATCATTTATCGCCATGGATGGGCGGTTCATCCCCACGGATGTGGGGAACACCCATCTGAATGTTAATATTACTTCAGCACAAACGGTTCATCCCCACGGATGTGGGGAACACGCAGCAATTTACAAAGCTAAAAGGGTTGGGGTCGGTTCATCCCCACGGATGTGGGGAACACGCGCTTGTTCAGGAATGCGTAACGCTAAGTGCCGGTTCATCCCCACGGATGTGGGGAACACTCTTGAAAAAATGTTGTCTCTTTCTCAAGTCGCGGTTCATCCCCACGGATGTGGGGAACACCGTTTACGGCGCGAGAGGCCGAGATTGCGCGGCGGTTCATCCCCACGGATGTGGGGAACACGTTTGCGCGAAAGTAATGAATCTTTTTCGTCACGGTTCATCCCCACGGATGTGGGGAACACCGCAAAGCTGGCGAATCCCGCTACATCGAGGCCGGTTCATCCCCACGGATGTGGGGAACACCTATCGCGCTACTTCTACGCGAAGCCAATGATGCGGTTCATCCCCACGGATGTGGGGAACACGCTTTAATTCCGCCACACTACGCGGCCCTGCGCGGTTCATCCCCACGGATGTGGGGAACACACCGGTTCTGGTAAAACCACCTTAGCGGCTTCCGGTTCATCCCCACGGATGTGGGGAACACCGCTGCCGGTGCGGTCGTATCAAGCGTATAGGCGGTTCATCCCCACGGATGTGGGGAACACAGCACCAGCCGCCGTTTTTAGGGTACAGAATGCGGTTCATCCCCACGGATGTGGGGAACACACTGATCATAACATATTGTTAATAAAGCGGAATAAACGCTTCCGTTTTGCTACCGCAAAAAAGCCGGTTTTTTACCATTAAATTGTTAAAGAGCATCTTTATCCTTTTGGTCTTCCATCGGATAAAAAGAAACCAGTTTGAGTCCGTCAAACTCGACCGGCAAACGGCGGTTTTCGCCTAGGGTCAGAAAATCAAAGCCCGATTCGGTATTGGTGCTCCAGGTCATAATCGCATTGCCGTCTTCAATGCCGTCTACAATCTGCGCCCAGATCATCTCTCTGACTTTAGCCGATAAATCGCCGACATAAACGCCCGCCCGAATCTCAATCAGCCAAACCGCTAATCGCCCTCTTAATCGGTGCGGGACGTTTTCAACTACGATGACCAACATCGCCGATACTCTCAGGGTTAGGAATGGCCGGAGCGATATTCTCTTCAGCAGGTTTCGGCAATTCAAGTTCACCGGCAGCCAGGACTTCTTCTATGGTAGGGATGATTTTTTTGAGGATTTTGCTTTGCCGGAAAATATCGCGGCACATCAAACGCACTTCCCGTTCCGGGTTGTGATAATTTTTGGCCGCGATTTTAAATGCATGGGGAATAATGTCGTCAAACTTGAACAAGTCGGCGATGTCGTAGACGAATGACAAGGGTTTTCCGGTATGAATAAAGCCGATGGCGGGCGCGTAACCTGCCGCCAGTACCGCCGCTTCGCTGATGCCGTACAAACAGGCTGTTGCCGAACTGATGCAGCGGTTCGGCATATCGCCGCTATCCCAGTCGGTCTGGTCGTAATTGCGACCTTTCCATTCCACGCCCGCCTGTTTGGCTAATAACTGGTAGATTTTTTTAACGCGAGCGCCTTCTATGCCGCGCAGTTGTTCGACGCTACGCCGTTCCGGCGGTTTTTCGCCGAAACGGATTTCGTACATTTTGCGCACCACTTTTAAGCGCGCGACATCGTCCAATGCCAACTTGGCCTGATACAGCAAGCGATCCGAACGCGCCCCGCCCGGCTGGCCGGACGCATAAAGCCGAACCCCGGCCTCGCCGACCCAAACCAGCAAGGTTCCGGCTCTGGCGGCCAAAGCCACGGCATGATGAGAAACCCGCGTCCCCGGTTCAAGCATGATGCAGGCGATACTGCCGACCGGGATATGAGTCCTGATGCCGGTTTCGTCGATAACGACAAAAGCGCCGTCTTTAACGTCAACCTGGCCTTTTTCGATAAACGCCATGGACACGCGTTCTTTCATAGTGATGGGTTTTAGGGGGGGCAGCATGGTTATTCCGGCAATAGGAGGTTTTGGAATGGCTTGTGATTTTTCCAGCGATAGGTTTTAAAATCGCGTTGATCGGTTGAGAGTATGCGGCCATGGCCTAAATTTTCGGCCAGAATGACTAATGAGGCATCGGCCAAGTCCATGGGGAGATCGGCGTATTTGGACATTAACCGTTGAATATGAGGTAAATGCTTCGGATGAAGTTGAAATACATCAACATAGCCCGCATCAAGTGCCTGTAAAAAACGTAGTTGGCTTTTGCTCCCCAATGCCTTCCCCAACAAATAACAGGTTTCAGTAATGACTGGCCAAGTCGTTATCAATCCCTCATCCAGCCGCTGCATCACCGCTAGTGAATGCGGATGGAATTTATCTTTAGGGTTAAAAAAAGCATACCAAAAACCTGTATCACTCAATACCATGTTTTTCTTTCCAGCCTTGATAAAGATATTCTTTATAATTTACTGATAAATCTTTCGGACCTTCAGCCGTACCCGCCAGCATTTCAATCAATTTTTGATTTTTTTGTCTGCCGGTTAAGGTAGTTTTTTCATAAAGCAAATCCAAAGCCTGCTTAATTATTTCGGATGTACTTAAGGCTGTTGCCTGCTGAATGGCCTGTAGTTTTTTTTCATGACTCTCATCTAAACGTGCATTAATTCTCATAATATCGCCTCACCTCTTGTATGACTTGTCATACGCAATATAACATCAAATCCTGATCAACGATAACAGTCCGTAGCCGAAGGCTTTGTGTTTCAAAGCCCTTACCCGTATCGCCGTACCTGTAGCGCCTTACCAGCCTGAAAACAGTCCTAACCTCAGACACCTAAAATACGCTGCATGAGTAAAAATCATTAATATCCAGCAAATCAGCCAGCGCTGGTTCCGAGAGAACAACCTCCAACGTCATGCCAACCCGTGCCGCGCCCGCAATTGGCTAAACGCATCCGCACTGGAGACGGTTTTGCCTAAACCGACCGCTTGCTGGCTTTGCGCGAGCATTTTCAACAATGCCAAGGTTTCCTGCATGCGCTCATACTCGGCAACGGACTGAACCACCATCGTAGCTTCGCCGTTTTGAGTAATAGTCATCGCTTGGCCGGAATCTTTTAATTCCAAAGCAACCTGCGCGGCATTAGCCTTGAGATAGCTAATCGGTTTAATGTTTTTTGATAGATTCATACTGTTCTCGCGATTTTTCAAATACCTAAATATAAGCCAAATTCGGTTTATTTTAAATCCTTGCTAAAGAAAGCAGGCCGCAACCGAAGGCTTTGGCGGGGCCTATGCCTTTCGGTATCTGGCTATTAAAAGCCTCGGCATCGGTAACCATCAGTACGCCGTCAAACATCACCGTCTGGATCTTTCCAGTCCGGCCTTCTTTAACTTTGCGAAAATATAAGACCGGTTCAGGTTGCACAATCAGCGTTTCCAGTTGCGCAAAGGCTTGCAGCTTGCGTTCCAGCCAAGCCTGTTGCTGCTCTTCGTGCAACAAGGGAACGCGCACGGTTTTGGTAAAAGTTTTACCTTTTTTCTCGACGGTACCTTTACTGCTGTCTTTGATGGTTTTAATGGGATTGGCGCGCAGTCGAAAACGCAGGCGCTGGCCGTTTTGAACATTCAAAACGTATTCGCGCTGAGCCAGTATCGCCGGGCTTTGTTCGCTGCTTTGCGGCTGCATGGCCGATTGCATCAATACCTGAGCGCCCATGCCTTTTTGCAGCTGTTCGACACGGAACAGGAATTCCCGATCCGCATCTTCAAACCCAGGAAACAACCGCCATAAGGCTTGATGGAGCTGGTAGGGATTTTGCGCTTGTTGCCAGGGGATATGGATTTTACTCAGGTACATGCGACTCTCCTGCCGTCATAAACAGCGTTCGGCTGGCAAATTGCCGGGGTTGGTGAATAATCGGCACATCGCGCTTTTTCAGAGGTATTGCTCCGGCACTATTTTCTTCGCTATAGACACTGCCTTGATTGCGGCCGACTTGCGCCAAAGCGGACAACGCCGACTCGGCAGACAGCAACGTTTCAAACAATGGCCTTGCCAGCGGGCAACTTCGCCGCCCCAATACCGGCGTGTAAATCGGCTGTTTAACTGCCTGAGCAATTTCAGCCAGTAACACAACGGCATCGGCATTGTTCCACACGGCAACGCTATAACAGGCATCCTGCCAATATTCGCGCCAAGTCTGAAGATTATCGTGGCTTTTCAGGCCGCGATAATCTTCTCTGGCATTTTTGACGGTGTGATAGTCGGTCATTTTTTGGCCTTGTTTATCGACGCGTACCGCAAACGACACGCTACCTGCCAAAGCTTGCTGCCGGTTTTGATCGTTACGGTCAACGCCTAAGCAGGCACCCAGCAAACCAAGTAAAGCGCTCCGACCGGGAAAGAGTTCGGAAGGACGCAAGCCTTCGAAACTCTCCCGCCCCCAGGCCTGCATCGGACCTTGCAGTTTTAAGATTAAATGTTCGCGCATGACATCGCTTCCGGTTAGGCTTGGCCGTTACTTCTAATCCAGCTTTCAAGTCCAGGCAGCGAAGGCTTGGTTACTATTCCGGCCGGTAATGCCACGTTATCCAATGCAAACTCCGCGCAACGCTCGATTAAACCATAACCTTGATGGACTTTATCCCAGTAGCTATTTAGCTCTTTGATTGACGGTTCTCTAAACCCGCCTTTATTGTCGGCCTGAATTGGTTTTTCAAACGCATTAGCCAAAGAAACCGGTTGATGGGAAAAACCGACCAATGCCACATCGGCCAGATTGTGCGCCGCAAAACTCTGCTGCTTGGCGCTGGGCACTTCAGTTGCCAGCATGTGCAAAACGTGTGCGGCGATGTCCAAGGCTTTAGCTCTGCTGTCTGCGGTTTCATCAGCTTTCATGTCGGACAACAAGCCAAGATTGACCTGCAACTGTTTAAGATTGAGGCTGGCATAACGATAGAAAACGCCGGATGAAAACTCCTGGGTATCCAAATGGCCGGAACCCAGTTCCTGCAAGTCATCCACGGCGGTAAACCAGTCGATGTCGGCATCGACGGCGTGGGTGGTAATGGCATGGGCAACAGCCAGAGCACCTGTAATATTTGTCATTAAGCCCGATGTTGCCATACGACCAGATAACGCCATGTCGAGCGCATTTCCACAAGCTTTAGCCAACGCAGCCGCATCCGTTTCAAGTTCCTTTTTTAATTTTTTCAGCAAAAACTCATCTTTTACTTCTTCTGGGGATTTTCTTGGTTTTTTCTTGCTGACTCTCCGGCTATTTTCCTTCTCAATAGCTTTTTGCAAGACTTCATTTTCTTTTTCAGTTAATTCTTCTTGATAAACCTGCATCACCTTGTCACAGATGAATTTAAATTCTGATACAACCCAAGGAGCCACCGCTACCTTTTTAGGTTTATCTTTCTGTTCTTCGTGAGTTATTTCCTCATCGTTTTCATCGTCACTCTCATCATCATTGCTGACAAATTTACTGCTAAATACCTCAACGGCTTTTTCAATCCACTTTCTTTCAGTTTCATAACCGCTTTTTGTTAAATCTTCAGACAATTTTTCGACTAGAAGCCCTAAGTTTCTGGTTCTTATAGATTTCTCTGGAAAATTCTCTTTGTAATAATCACTGGTTCGCATAGTTCTCTTTAGACTTTGACTGGAAACCCGCACACGTCGTTTACCGCCGAAAATAGCTGATTTCTGCATGTTCATATCGTCGCGATTCAAACAAGAAGGGCTGTGAGAAATCAGAATGTGAAAGTTGATAAAGTTTTCGTTCATAGTTTTTATGCCTCGTGAATTTAATTAATCGGTAGGATTTTATTTGTTGTTTTGATAGTAGAAGAAATCTTCCAGAATTTTTCGTTTTGATTGTTGATTTGGATGATCCCACCACCAAAGCGCATTAGCCATTTGTAACCAATCTACAGTGGGTTTATCGGCTTGTTTTAGCAAGCGACGCAATTGGATTAAGTCATTGGGTTCCAGAGAACGGATGACCATAAACAATCGTTTTTCGTTAATGTTGGCTTTAGCTAATGCTCTTCCTAAGGAATCCCCCTGGCTTTGATGTTCAATGAACGGTAAGCAGTACACGATGCGCTGCATCTTTTTGTACTCCTTGTTTTCTTGCAATAGCCGGTAAAAAGCTGGTATTTCTGCCAAATCATCAGGATTCATGACGCGTTTCAATTCTGCTTTCGGGCCAGGCTTCAAATCCTGATAGAGTTCGTATAACAGCCCAAAATCGGGCTTTTTGTTTTCCCCTTCACTCATGGCTTATCTCCTTGGAGATTCTGTGCAGTTAAAAAATCATTTAATGAATGTCTTGCTGCCGCCAAAATTTTTAACATTTTCGGCTCTTGTCTATATGGATCTGTAACTTGATTGAACAAATCAATAACGATCTGTTTTAATTGCTCATTTAACTTTTTATAGTCATTTTCTGGTGTTTTAAAATTAATTGAAGCCAATGTGAGATGAATCAATCCCTCTGTTTGTTGATAAAACATATTTTCAGCAGAATCATAGATATTCACGCCAGAACCATTAATTTTGCCCTGTTTAGTTTTCTTACCTTCCGCAAAAATCCAAAGTGCTGTTCTCAATGCTTTTTTATATTCCATGCCAACATTAATGACAAAATGAATGACTTCGCCATGCTCCATCCAGTCTTGCGCCAAACTAAACAATTCATGCCGCCGTTCCAATATTGTTGCTTGCTTATTGCGGTAACCACCAACGATCAATTGAATTTTATCGGTTTCCCTAAAAACTTTTCGGGCTTGTTGGATAACTGGTGCAGCTTGATGACCGCCTTTATCATCTAGTTGATCGACGACCAAACGGCTCATATGTGTCCAAGTCGGTGCGTTCGTTGTAAAGGAAGGGAATTTTTCTTCCCGTTCGCCTTTCTTAATAGCGAACGTCCGTGAAGATAATGGATGCGGCCAGACGCCTTCTACCGTGTAGTTAAATTTGGCTTTATTAAAACCGTTATAAACCGGCTCGTAACATCCGCAACAGCTGCAATTAGCCGAGGCTTGCGAAGGCAACAGTTCAAAATAAGCAGGCTGCCATAACAAACCGCGATTCAGGCCGATTCTGGAAGCCGGTATTTTGGCGTCAGCTTTTATTTTGTCCAGATAATTGGGAAACTGGTCTTTTGTCTCTAAATACCAAGGCATGACAGATTCCGCCGTATCCTCAGTCAGCACATTCAACCAGATTGTTTCCCTAAGTGTGCGCCCCTTAATCAAGAGCGTAATCGGCGTACTGCCGCGCAAACTGCCTTTAAACCCGCCGCCCATGCTTGGGCAATTGTTGGCGGCGTTGAACAGCGCAATCACAACGCAGCCACTGCATAAAGCGTCAGCCAAACCTTGCGGATTGACAAAGGCTTTATTGGTACCGTCGGCAACCCCGGCCAGTAATTTATCCATTGGGGTCGGCTGCGTCGATTTTACGCCGCGTATTTGCATGAACGGTGTTTCCGTGTGATTCAGATCGAACCAGTCCATTTTTCCCGCGCAAGCATTGGCATAAGCTTCTGATGTTATTGGTTCTTTGAGCAATTGAATCAGTGCCTTTTTATCTTTGGGAATGAACAACACTTGGGTAATAGCGCATAAAAGCTGCAAACAGGCCAATTCCATATCGTCGCGCGGCAAACAAAGTTCGCCGGTTTGTTCGACGCATAAAAGTTGCTGCAAGCTTATTTTTTGGTAGTTGCTTTGATGTTGGATTGGTATCCAGGCATCCGTGAGTAAATTCATGGGGTCTCCTTGGGCTTATCCATACGGGTTAATCCTGTGTTGGCGTGGTAAAAGTAAGTGTAGTTACCCTGTTGCGCGACAAAATGGCCATCTGTCGTTGCTTGCATGAAAAGCCAGATAAAACCATCTTTATCGGCTTCCGGCAGTCTGCCGTGTTTGCCCCAGTTTTTCGGCACAGCGACGCTATTCAGGTTGATAGCCTCCGAGCATTCGCTTTCATCCAGCTTGTTTATAGGTTTGTCGTTTAATAAATAACGTTCACCCTGCGCGTCGGTATAGAAAGGGGTCACGTTTAGGCTCATATCGCCGTCACGGGTCAACGCGGAAACATTGCTGTCGTTGTCAGAAAGTTCGTTCATGTTGCTGCTAATCAGTCGCTTGGCTGTCATTTGACTGACCCAACAATCTTCTTCGTGAGCTTCGAAACTTTTTAACACCCATTCCGGTTCATTAGGCCATGCTTCTTCGTTATAAACCTGCTCTATCCAATCCCGATAAGCCGCAGGGAAGCTGACCTGGGATTCCGTTTCTTGCTCTGCTTTTTGTAAGCATTGCTGAGTGCGCCACAGCACCCGGCTGTTGCCGTAGATCAATTCATGCAATTCATAATCGTCTTCTGTCGGCAATAAAACGGTACAAACCGGCTGCTCATAGTGTTCCGGCCTGCTGCGTAAGTGGCGGTGTAAACGCCCCATGCGCTGGAACAGTAAGTCTACCGGGCAAAGCTGGGTAATCATCCAATCGAAATCCAGATCCAGCGACTGTTCGACCACTTGGGTAGCGATTAGTAAATGCCCCTTGCTTCTGGCATTCGCCGGGACGGGTTCTGCACCGAACAGATTGAGAACCGCTTGTTCTTTCTTTTGACGGCCGGCAAAGATAAAACGGGAATGAAACAGTAGCAACTGGTCTTCGCTGAGTCGGTGGTCTTGTTCGATTCGAGTCAATACTTGCTGATAAAGCTGTTGTGCGACCGCGACGAGATTACAGACCAGACACACTTGAGCACCCTGTACTACGGCATCAAGCAAACGTTGGATAAGGTCATCGTTGGGTAATAAGTGGGGCGTTTTAATCAGTTCCAGTTGTACCGATGTTGGTTCGGGTTGCCGATCAGGTAGTTCCGCTAAATCGAAAAAGGCCGTTTGCCCTGCGCTGCAATGACTGATCAACGGATAGGCTTGATTGGTTGCGGTTAATTCACAGCCCCAGGCTTTCGCCAACTGGACTTTTTGATGGAACGGCAACGTCGCCGACAATAGAATCGCACTGCCTCCGGCAAGGCGCTGTTGCTCCAGCACCGCATCCAGCAAGCCGTACATATAGCTGTCGTAAGCATGAACTTCGTCAATAATCAAAACGCTACGGCCAATACCGAAGCCGCGCACAAACTTATGCTTAACCGGCAGCACCGACACCAAAACCTGATCGACGGTACAAACGCCGATCTGGCCGAGAAATACCCGTTTGCGGCTTTGCGCCAGCCAGTTGCCGCATTGCACCCAAGCTTCTTCATGACCTTGAGCTGTATGCGGCTGGCAGGCATGTTTCAAATCAATGAAATTCTGTTCGTATTTCGCCCGACCATGCGCCAGTACCACATTGGCTTGATTGGCAAACAACAAAGGCGCAGCCTTTTCCAAGCGTTTCAACATCGCATTGGCCGTGGCCTGAGTCGGCAAAGCAAATACAATGCTGTCAGCCAAACCCAACGCCAACAGTTGCCATGCGTATGCCAAAGCGGTTTCGGTTTTCCCCGAGCCTGTCGAGGCTTCTATCAGCGTCAAACCTTGTACTTTGGGTAATTGCTCAACAAGGCATTGCACTTGTCGCGGCAAATACCCATTAAGTAACGCATCGACAGATTGATACGGCTTTATTTGGCTGATAACGCCAGCTTCTTGTAACGTCTTTCTCGCAATCTTCAATCGACATTCATACCACTGAGCTAAATCATCGCAAGGCTGGTCATCATAAGTAAACAGTTCGGACGACCCCAGCCAATCGCTTACTGAACAGAATCCGGCCAACATTGTTGCAGCCGATTGGCTGTTTTTAGACGTTGCGAGTAATGGCGGGGTATCGTTCAGCGACAATTCGACAGGTGTAAGAAACAATTGTTCTAAAGCACTCAACCATTGCTGCCGTGATTGTTTAAATGCGTCCATAATCAGTTGCGATAAGCCGTGCAGCTGATATTTTGCTTTGTCCTTTTCATGATCTTGCGGTACAACGCCATGATGACCGACAACAGGCGCTAGCCAGCTACACCATGCCGTCCAATCATCATTGTCATCGACATAGAAATCATCTTCCCCAGACGAGAATCGTTCCTTCAAATCCTGGTAAAACCAATACAACCCAGCCGGGCCGTGGTTATATTCTTTTATCGAAAGCCCGTTCAGTTGAATGGGTATTGCGCTTAACTCGATATTGGCGTCTTTCCACGCCTCCAAAGCTTTGCGTTGAAAACGTAAATCGAATTTACCGTAATCGTGCAAAGCGATAAAAAACAGTAACCAAGCCCTGGTTTGTTTTTCATCTAAGCCGGTAATCCCAATAAAACAGCGTCTAATATCGCAACTCTGCCGCCACCAAACATCCGCCACCGCCGCTACATCCAGACAATGATACGGCAACAGGTGATAGCTGCTGCCCTGCCTGTCATCCGCACAGGCCTTGCCCCAATATTTGTAATACAGTTTTTTCGCCATGTTTCTGCCCTAACGCTTGCTTTGATTCCTATTATCCACACCCACAACCTCAATCGGTGAGGTTGTACTTTATTTTTTATAAATTTTTTGCATGGCCTCTATTTGCGTCCTGACGCCATCCAGCAAAAACTGCGGCGATTTAACCTCCACTTCTGCGCCGTGTTTGAGGATGTCCATGATTAATTCTCGGCTGTCGTTGGGCGAGATACTCAGCTGGTAGCTACCGTTGTCCAGCCATTGTCTCTGCTGGTTGGGATGCCAGTTTTCGTCGGCGACCCATTTGGCACGGGCTTTGGTAAATTCCAGTACCGCAGTGTGCTCTGCGGTGCCGCTAATGCAGAGTATGAATAATAGACACGGATACCGAAAGTAGGCGCCTCCAGGCGGCACTGATTGACGGGTTGAAACGGATTTTATCAGCGTCTATCAGTCAAATTCGTGTTATTACTGGCCGACGGTGGTTTACACTGTTTGTTAATCTTCGGCTGGGTGTTTTTTGCACGGTAAACGCGTGTAAAAAACGAGGAGATAAGCAGCTTACAGCGTCATATCGTTAAGCGAAAGATACCGTTCTTTTGCCTTGCCCCTGTTGACGCTCCTTTTTTACTACGAACGTTACACTACGACAGGAGATTAATAATGCGCAAAATAATGATCAATCAATCCGCTGAAAACAACCTATCTTCCGATCTGAGTTTTCTGGATCTGGAACATCTTGCCCAAGTGGAGTTTACCTCGGAGTGCGCGGAGCATCCTATTGAATCCGCGTTGTTACTGACGGAGGATTCGGGCGCAGGATGGCAGGCGGCAAGCGCCGGCGAGCAAACGATCCGCCTGGTTTTCGATCAACCCTGCACTATTGAACACATTGTTCTGGTGTTCGATGAGCGGCAACAGGCGCGCACTCAGGAGTTTGTGCTGCTTTGGTTGATGGACAAAGACAGCACTTACCGGGAGATTCTGCGTCAGCAATACCACTTTTCTCCTCCGAACACTACGCGCGAAACCGAGCATTATGAGGTCAAGCTCAGTCAATTAAAGGTGTTGGAATTAAGAATAATTCCAGACATTAGTGGGGGTGACGCTTGCGCCGGACTTAAACAGTTGCGTCTTGGGTAAATGCCGCTTCTAATAGGCATGGCTGTGATAGCTAAACAAATAATAAAAAATAGCGTGGGCTTATGGGCTTATAGCTAAACCAAGCAAAGAGGAGAGGTAGTTATGATGTTTCCAACATCTGCATCAGTTGTTATCGCATTATTGATGGGTATTGTAGGGGGCGCATTCGTGATTTGGGAATTGCGGCGCGTTCTTGGCTATGACCAAGGTAATGAAGCCATGCAAGCGATTGCAAAGGCTATTCAGGAAGGATCGGCGGCTTTTTTGTCGCGCGAGTATCGGGTTATCGCGATTTTTGTGGCGATTGTCGCCACGGTTATTTCTATATTTTTGCAATGGCAGACCGCATTCTGTTTTGTGGTGGGGGCGGTTGCGTCGGCGGGCGCGGGCTATCTGGGCATGTATGTGGCGGTTCGAGCCAATGTCCGAACCGCGGCAGCGGCCGGCCGCAATCTGCATGAAGGGTTGCGCGTCGCCTTCGGCAGCGGCT
>Ga0208123_100435_pt1 | contig 17303 bp, 16 predicted proteins | sample LakWasMe92_HOW11_2_FD_183914 | JGI IMG/M metagenome (GOLD analysis project Ga0208123, IMG submission 183914) | Freshwater sediment methanotrophic microbial communities from Lake Washington under simulated oxygen tension - Sediment Metagenome... | ecosystem: Environmental > Aquatic > Freshwater >... | reverse complement strand
CAAAACGCTCAGGGCCATCTACAATTCGGTTTTCGATGCGGCCAAAGCGGTTTCCGCGATCATGTCGCAGCCGGTGATTCCCTGTGCGCTGGAATTTATCGACGGCAATGCGATCAACATGATTCGACAATATTCGGAATCCGATCTGCCCGAACATGCGGGCGCGATGTTAATGATCGAGGTCGACGGGCAGCTGGAAGGCCTGGATAAGGCAGCTGAAAAAGTGGCGGCTGCCGCAAAAAACGACGGATTGTTGGATATTAGACTGGCCCAGACCGAGGCGGAAGTCAAAGCGCTCTGGCAAACCCGAAAGGCGCTGTCTCCGGCGTTGCGCAAGGTGGCTCCGAAAAAAATCAATGAAGATGTGGTGGTTCCGGTTACCGAAATGCCGGCATTGATAGGAGGATTGGGTGAGCTGTCGAAAAAATACGACCTGCCTATTATTAACTTCGGTCATGCGGGCAACGGCAATATCCATGTCAATTTATTGCTTGATCCGGATGAACCGGAGCAAGGCAAAAAAGCTCACGCCTGTCTGGATGAAATCTTTTCTTTAGTGCTGGCGCTGAACGGCACGCTGTCCGGCGAACACGGCGTAGGACTGGAAAAACGGGATTTTGTCGATCGGGAACTGGATGCGAATTCCCTGGAACTGATGCGGGCCATTAAGCGCCAATTCGATCCGAACGGCATACTGAATCCCGATAAGATGTTTCCGCTGGTTTGATAGAAATTTTCACCACGAAGAGCACGAAGAAAAAACATAAACTTCGTGTCCTTCGTGCCTCGGCAATTGCTCCTGCATTGCTCTACCTCCTGCATAATCCACAGGGATGTGGTGAATGCAGATATTGCAGGAGCAAATATCTGTCCATGCAAGTCGTTCGTGGTGAATAAAAGACCTGAATACGCACAGTTTTATCCGTATAACTCGCTACTGCCGTCCATGTCGCCGGTCTGGCTGTACAGCAACGGCCGTCCCTGATTAAGCGTTGCCGCTGCAACCACTTTGCAAATGGCGATTTTATGATCGCCCGCATCTGTGTAATGGCTGACCCGGCAATCAAAATAAGCCAAACTTTCGGATAAAACCGGCGCGCCGGTTTCGGCCGTCTGCCATTGAAATCCTGCCATTTTATCCGGAGCGGACCGGCCAAAATGCTCCGCTAGCGCATACTGATCCCGCCCCAGCACATTAACCGTGCAAACGCCGCTAGCCTCCATCAATTGATAAGAGTAATGCTCGGGATTAATGCTGATCGCCAGCAGTAAAGGCTCGAAAGACACCTGCATCACCCAGGCCGCCGTAAAGGCATTTTGCCGCTCGCCGACACCGACGCCGACCACATAAACACCGTGACTGATCTGTTTGACCAATGTCTCCGCATTTTCAATCATGTTAATGCACCAGCTTAATGCGCATCGATAAATCGACCGCCCTGACATGCTTGGTTAATGCGCCGATGGAAATAAAATCAACGCCTGTTTCGGCAACTACCCTGATATTGTCCAGGTCGATATTGCCGGAAGCCTCAAGCTCTATGGCCCCGGCATTTAATTTTACCGCCGCGACCATATCTTCGAAGCTGAAATTGTCCAACATGATCCGGTCAGGCTTTGCGGCGACGGCCTCCAGAAACTCCTGCATGGTTTCAACCTCTACTTCCACCGGAACCGAGGTCAACTCACGCGCCGACCGGATTGCCTCTGCTATGGAACCTGCCGCTATAATATGGTTTTCCTTGATCAAAACCCCGTCATACAAACCGATCCGATGGTTATAACAACCGCCGCAAGCGACCGCATATTTTTGCGCATTTCGAAGACCCGGAATGGTTTTGCGGGTATCCAGCACTTTACAGCCCGTGCCGGCAACCGCATCGGCATATTGTCCGGCAACCGTTGCCGTTGCCGACAAGGTTTGCAACAGATTCAGCGCGGTGCGTTCGCCGGTCAGCAAACCTCTCGCCGCACCACTGAGCGTGCATAAAAGCGTATTTTTATCGACCGACTCGCCTTCAGCGACCAACCAGTTGATCTTAACGCTTGCATCCAGATGTTTAAATACCGCATCAAACCACGCCTGACCGCACAGCACCATGCCTTCACGAGTAATAACTTCAGCTTCTGCCATCATCGTTTCAGGAATGATAGCGGCGGTTATATCGCCGGAACCGACATCCTCTTCGAGGAAGGGTTTTATGTCTACCCTATTCAATTGTTCTGTCATAAGCTCATCAATTTTGAAAGTACTCGTTCGGTGATTTTTTTTTCACTACCTCTAACAATGGCAGCCTGCCCTGACCGCAGTTTTCCCGCCAACTCGGTCACTTGAGTTTCAACTATTTTTGCTCCGTTTTTTCCGACAAACAGCATATTCTCGGCATTTTTCCAAAGCAACTTGCCCCATTGCCGCCCTGATTCCGAAGTGAATGCAACCCAACTTCCCTCGGCAAGAATGTCAGCCTGCTCCGAACTATGGTCCGTTATCGCTTCGTTTTTTATTTGCTCGCCTTCAACGGATAACGTAGCGGCTTTATCAGTATCTCCCAGCGTTTTTTTAGCTTCCTTTTTATCCATTAAGATAATATGCCATACCGCAAGGTCTTTAAAAAAACGCGACTGCGCGGGTTTATCGTATGAAATTTGTTTCAAGCCGCTCCTTAATTCCGCAATCAGTCCCGGCAACAATTTTAATATCTGCTTTCTTTCATTATCATCCGCCGGGGGCATGACGCTTACAATCAGTTCGCCCATGGCCCGCACCGATTTTTCCCACTGTTCCGGCCGTTCATCTTTATGCGTATAAGCCTCCAGCAAAACCCCCGCCCAAACATCGCGTAGAAATTCGACTATCGCTGTCGGCAGCTTTTTGCCCTTCATGCTGCTTTCAATGGTTGTAAGAACTACTTTCCGGCTTGACGCCAATGCTTGTTTATTTATCATCAACTGCCTGGCGTTCTGTTCGATGTTCTGGCTGCGCTGTTTTTTCTTGTTCAGGTAGCTGGAAAACTCTCCCGCCTCCGCCTCCCAAGCGGAAAGTTCAAATCCGCTATCCAAGGTCATTTTGCTAACCGCGCTGGCAATACGCGCCTGAATTAACCGATCGTCGTCTTCATCCGCATTTAAAAACATCCCCGCCTCAAACAAATCATCAAGTAACTGCCTGATGGGATTATCCTGGCTTGTAAAAATACTGTATTGTCCCAAAGAGGCCGCTGCCAGCGGAATTTCCAATCTCAAAATAGCTGCTTTTACAGCGTCTTCGAGCAATTTATCCTGCTCTATTTCGCTAAAGATTAAAGCCACAAAATCCAGCATATCTTCATCGCCTCCGGCCAACATTCTGACATCGACGCCAAAACTCAGCTCATCCAGTTTTTTTAGCACTCGCCGTTTTAGCGCCTGCTTCTTTTCACCCGGATATGCATCGTCATTAACCTGCTGCATAACTTGCAACGCATTTTTTATTTCAAACTGCTCATAAAATGAGTTTCCGGCAGCTGAAATCAGATCGTAAACTGAAGGAAAATGAGCCAACCGCCACAGTTCCAGCTTTTCTTGTAATAGCCTAAACGCTGCGCTTGGCTGTTCAATCTTTGCAGGAATCGGCTCAACCGCTTCCCTAATCTCGTCCACTACGTATAACGGCACCGGGCTCGGCGCACTCTCCCTGTATTGTTCTACCTTCATCCGTGCAGGCGTAGCGGTTTCGCAGCGAGTCATTAGCTCACTATAAATAAATCCCAGATGGCTGAAGACATTCGCTTCAAATGCTTTATACAGCGTAATCCGCGCCTCTGCATTTAACTTCAGAGGCTTAACGACCTCAACCAAGGCGCGAACCAACTTTTCCGGGACTATCGGATTCTGACCGCCCGCAATCGTTTGCTGACCCTGTTGAAAGGCAAGGAGCCTATTTATACCTATCAATTCCTCATAAAATAAATGTTCGCACTGCCGGATGATCAGGGTAATTGCATAATTTTCTTTTACTGCATCATCTCCGATTAGCGAAATTTTAGAAAAATCCAACGGTCCACTCTCTCCATCTTCCGTGTTTTGCTGATTGCCATCGAAAATATCGTTAACTTTGGACAAATAGTTTTGCTTAATATCTCCTCGAATTACACGAAGATATTCCAGCAACTTTGTATAGTGCTCTTTAGCCATTTTTTCACGATTTTTGCCTAACTGTAGACCGAATTCAAGATCGATTCGCATACAAAAATCTTCAACCGCTTGCTCAAAATGCTGAAAAAAAATCGGCTTAATCTTGCCTAATATCTCGATCTTATTCACCTTATTCAAACCTGGATTTATTTGCTGCCGATTGTCCATAGCAATAGTTCTACCGCCATTTAAAAATAAATTAGTCATCACCTAGCCCCCGATAGTGTTTTGACTAATAATAGGCGTATTGCTCCCGAATACTGTGTTTTATTTCCGTTTTTTACTCCTCAACCAACCCATGAAAATAGACCGGCACTGGCTAACCGACATTACCCGAACACCTTCGCCCAACGTTGACGAAAGGCCTGACCCCGCGGATATTTCATTGCTGGTTATCCACTGCATCAGCCTTCCGCCCGGCGAATTCGACAATCATTATATAGACCGGCTGTTTTGCAATCAGCTTAATCCTGATGACCACCCTTATTTTAACGATATTTATCAACTCACCGTATCGGCACATCTACTGATTAAGCGCGATGGCGCATGCATTCAGTATGTCCCGTTCGACAAGCGCGCGTGGCATGCCGGGAAGTCTGCCTATGAAGGCCGGGAACGGTGTAATGATTTTTCTATCGGCATAGAACTTGAAGGCGCCGAACTTGTCGATTATACCGACAGGCAATATGTGCAACTCGCGACGGTAATTCGCACATTGCTTGCAACTTATCCTAAGCTGTCGACGCAACGCATTACCGGACATAGTGATATTGCGCCTGGGCGAAAAACCGATCCGGGCTCATCTTTTGACTGGCAGAGACTTTTTAGCCTATTGGAATAACCCACCAGGCATTTTTTATTCACCACGAAGGGCACGAAAAAATAAACTTCGCGCCCTTCGTGTCTCGGCAATTGCTCCTGCATTGCTCTACCTCCTGCATAACCCGCAAGGATGTGGGGAATGCAGATTTTGCATGGAGCAAAAATCTGCCCATGCAGTCGTTCGTGGTGTTAATTCTTTAAACAGGCTGTTTCGATTGTCCCACGCCGAACGATTCCGCCAACATTAGCATCACGCCCAAGGTAATAGCAGAGTCTGCGATATTAAAAGCGGGCCAATGCCAGGACTCGTAATAGACATCAAGAAAATCGATTACATAACCGTAAGCCAGCCGATCGATCAAATTGCCGACCGCACCGCCTAAAACCAGTGCCAAAGCCACCGCCAGCAAAGTCTCGTGTTTCTGCAACCGGGTCAGCCAAACCGCTATCCCCGCGCTGATCGCCAACGCCAATCCGGCAAAAAACCAGCGTTGCCAGCCGCCCGCTTCGCTGAGGAAACTGAAAGCCGCGCCGGTATTATGCACATAGGTCAATTTAAAAAACGGCATGATCTCGATGGATTCATAAAGCCGCATGGAACCCGCAATGACTAGCTTGCTCGCTTGATCCAGGATTACCGCCAGCAGCGATAACCATAGCCATTTCAACATAACGAAATTACGCATAATGCCTATGCTCGCCATCGCCCGCCACGTTTTCCACGCAACGTCCGCACAGTTCCGGGTGTTCAGCTTGCGTGCCCACATCAGGCCGCTGGTGCCAACAGCGCACGCATTTCTCATGCCCGGAAACCACGACTTTTAATTTAACACCGTCAATTTCAGTCTGAATGGCGTCTTCCGGCGCATTGCCTTCAACCATGACTGTGGCATTAGACGTTATAAAAATAAAGCGCAACTCATCCGACAAGCGGTTTAAGTCATCGAAAAAATCGGCATTGCAGTACAGTTCGATTTCCGCATTCAGCGAAGAACCGATGTCGCCTTTGGCTCTGCATTTTTCCAGTTCCTTGCCGACAGCGGCCCGAACAGTCATCACTTTTTGCCAGAACTCGCGACTCAACGCAGAATCTTCATCCAGCGGGGCTAATCCCTGATACCAGGTTTCCAAAAACACCGACTCACTGCGCTCGCCAGGCAAGTATTGCCAGATTTCATCGGCGGTATAGCTGATGATCGGCGCCAGCCAGCGAGTCAGGGCTTCAAGCACATGATACATCGCGGTTTGAGCAGAACGCCGCGCCAAACCGTCGGCTTTGGCGGTATATTGACGGTCTTTGATGATGTCCAGATAAAACCCGCCCAAGTCGATCACGCAAAAATGATGCACTTTCTGGTAGATGTGCTGGAACTGATAGGTTTCGTAAGCGGCTTTAACTTCGTCCTGCAAAGTTAACGCCCTATCCACTACCCAGCGATCCAGAGCCAGCAAATCCTTGGTATCGACTAAATGCCGCGCAGGATCGAAATCGTCCAGATTGGACAGTAAAAACCGCGCGGTATTTCTAAGACGTCTATAGCCGTCCGAGGTGCGCCGTAGAATTTCATCCGACACACTCATCTCGCCGCGATAATCGGTCGCCGCAACCCATAAACGCAACACATCCGCTCCCAGGTCTTTCATAACCGATTGCGGGGCGACCACATTGCCCTTCGATTTGGACATTTTCTTGCCGTCGGCGTCGACGGTAAAACCATGTGTCAACACAGCCTTGTAAGGCGCAACCTCGTTCATCGCGACCGAAGCCAGCAACGATGACTGGAACCAGCCGCGATGTTGGTCGGAACCTTCCAAGTATAAATCGGCTGGAAAATGCAACTGTTCGCGTTTTTCCAACACGCAGGCATGAGTCACGCCGGAGTCGAACCAAACATCCAAGGTATCGGTCATTTTTTCGTAATGCTCGGCTTCATCGCCTAATAACTCGGCCGCTTCCAGTCCAAACCACGCTTCTATGCCTTGCTGTTCGATGCGCTTAGCCACCTGCTCAACCAATTCGGCCGTGCGCGGATGCAATTCGCCGGTTTCCTTATGGACAAAAAACGCGATCGGCACGCCCCAGGTACGCTGACGGGACACGCACCAGTCGGGCCGGCCTTCCATCATGCTTTCGATGCGCGCCTGTCCCCATTCGGGAATCCAGGCGACGCGCTTGACTTCATTCAGCGCCTGTTCGCGCAGCTTATTTTTATCCATAGAGATAAACCATTGCGGCGTGGCTCTGAAAATAATCGGCGTTTTGTGCCGCCAGCAATGCGGATAGCTGTGCAGTATCGCGACGTGATGCAACAATTTGCCTTGTTGTTCCAGCACTTCCAAGACATGGGCATTGGCGTTGAATACATGTTCACCGGCAAAGATTTCCGTATTCGGCAGGAAAACCCCGTCGTTACCGACCGGGTTATCAACCGGCAAGCCGTATTTCAAGCCGACCACATAATCGTCCTGGCCGTGTCCGGGCGCTGTATGCACCGCTCCGGTACCGGCCTCGGTAGTGACATGATCGCCCAGAATGATCGGCACTTGCCGATCATAAAACGGATGTTGCAATAACTGGCGTTCTAATGCCGCGCCTTTGCAATAGGCAATGACATGGTAGTTTTCGATGTCGTAACGCAGCATTGCATCTTTAAGCAAGGCTTCCGCAACGACTAGGCGCTCTTTGTTGCCGTCTTTTTCGCATTGCACCACCGCGTATTCAAGCTCGGGGTTTAATGCAACCCCTTGGTTTGCAGGCAAGGTCCACGGCGTGGTTGTCCAGATCACCACCGATAGCGGCCCGGTGCCGTCATGGTCGGGTACATGATGGCACCGATTCAAGAATCCGGCTTCATCAACGACCTGAAAACGCACATCGACCGCAGGCGAATGTTTGTCTTCGTACTCGACTTCGGCTTCAGCCAGCGCCGATCCGCAATCGGTACACCAGTGTACGGGCTTCGCGCCTTTCGCGATGTGACCGTTTTGACTGATCTTGCCCAACGAGCGAACGATGTCGGCTTCAAAGGCAAAATCCATCGTTAAATACGGACGCTCCCAATCGCCTAAAATACCCAGCCGGATAAAGGCCTCTTTTTGGATATTGACCTGCTTTCCGGCATATTCGCGGCAGGCTTTGCGGAACACGGCAGGGGAGACTTTAACGCCCGCTTTGCCGATTTTTTTCTCTACCTGCAATTCAATCGGCAGGCCATGACAATCCCATCCTGGCACATAAGGCGCGTCGAAGCCGCTTAACGATTTCGATTTAACAATGATGTCTTTTAACACCTTATTAACTGCATGGCCGATATGGATTTCGCCATTGGCATAGGGAGGGCCGTCATGCAGGATAAACTTCGGCCTTCCGGCAAATTCCTGCCTGATTTTGTTATACAAGTCCGCCTCGTTCCATTTTTTAAGACGTTCGGGCTCGCGTTGAGCCAAATTGCCTTTCATCGGGAATGCAGTGTTGGGTAAATTCAGTGTTTTTTTATAATCCATTGTCATAACAATTAAACTCGGCAAAAATCTTTATTACCAGGGAGGGTATGTATGCCGCTAGCCGGTCAGGAACCGGCGCGGCAATCAACCGGGGATAGCGTGTATGCTGCAAGCGCACCGGGAGCTAAGCGCGGCTTTGGCCTCAGCCACATCTTTTACAATCTGAGCTTTAAGCTCATCCAATGACTGAAAACGCATTTCATCCCTGATCTTTTGTTTGAAATGCACTTCCACATAACGCCCGTAAATTTCTCTATTAAAATCGAATAAATGCGCTTCCAATATTACCTTTGAACCGCCATCAACCGTGGGCCTAGTGCCGACATTAGCGACGCCTTCAAATTCGCGTCCATCAATACCGGTCATAGTCACGGCAAACACGCCGCTAACAGGAGCATTTTTTCTAAACATCTGTATGTTGGCGGTGGGGTAGCCGATGGTTCTTCCGCGTTTGTCGCCATGCGCCACACGTCCGCAAACGGAATAACAGCAACCGAGCAATTGTTCAGCCATGGACAAATCGCCACCGCCCAACGCATCCCTGATCAGGGTACTGCTGACTCGAAGACCGGCTACTTGATAAGAACCGGTATCTTCCACATCAAAACCGAATAGCCTGCCCTTGTCCTTAAGCATGGCGAAATTTCCGCGCCTAGCCTTGCCAAAATGAAAATCATCCCCGACGACCAAGTGCTTCACATTCAGTTTTTTTACTAAAACATCTTCAATAAACTGCTCGGCATCGCAATCGGCGAAGTGTTGATTAAATCGCAATATCAATAAATCATCAACGGGCAATTCAGAAAACCGAATCACTTTCTCGCGCAAACGCATTAACCGTGACGGCGCATTTTCCCCCAAGAAATACTCCAGCGGCTGCGGTTCAAAAGTCATCGCAACAACAGGCAGTGCTAATGCCTTGCCACGCTCCGCCAATTTTTTTATCACGGCTCTATGCCCTAAATGCAAGCCGTCAAAATTGCCAATCGTCAGTACGCAACCGTTTTTTAACGGTTCTAAATGAGATAATCCTCTAACTAAACGCATGAATGTGATGAACTGAAAAAAGCTTTATTCTACCATGTGCGCACATTGCTTGAACTCAAATCATCGTCACTGAATTTTATACTCAAAAAAAAAGCCCGGTGGAATCCCACCGGGCTTTTTGTTTTCAAATCAGCAATGATTTATTTCATCATTGATTTTTTGAACATGCTGTCCAGTTTGCTGTTTGTGTCTTGAGCATACTGAGCTGCACGGTTAGCAGCAGCTTCAGCAGAAGCAGCTTGTGAAGAAGCTGAATCAGCAGCGCTTTTTGCGCTAGCTGCATCAGCAGATGCTTGAGCAACTGAAGTTTTCAAGCCATCAACTTGTGATTGTAAGTTTTCGATGTCTGAAGTACTTGCACAAGCAACAACCAAGCTAGCAACCATAGCAACCATTGATAATTTCATTACTTTTTTCATATTATTTTCCCTTCATAAAGTTATTACAACAAAAAAACGCTTACTAATTTTAATTTTGCACTGTTTTTAAATTATTTTCCAGTTTTATTTTATTTTAACAACTGTTCCCTTGTCCAGCCATTGACTTAAATGATCAATCTGCCCGTTAGTTAATGCAATACATCCATGCGTCCAATTCATCGATTTATGAATTTTTTCATCGGCTCGCCCAAGGCCGTGAATGCCGATTCTCCCCCCTAAAGGCGTGTTTTGCGGCGGCACTTGATGAGACCGATGAGCGCTTATAATACTGTTGTACGCCACTTGATTAATAACCCCCTCTTCCAGGGCTTTTTGGGCATCCTCTGCGGACGGATAAGTTAAACCGAAAAACTTTCGAAAAGAACTACTCTCGCCAACCCAGCCTATCCTGTAATCCCCAAAAGGCGTTATGTTATCGCCTCGATGACTTTTAAAGCCGGCACCGCCGCGACCAATGGCAATATCATTTATGGTTTCAAGCGTCTGCTTGCCTTTTTTCACCTCAATGGTGAGCGCTTTGGTATCCACTAAAAGCCAAACATCGTCATCCGCAATGACAGCAAAAGAAAAAAAACTACAGCACAGCAATAAATAAACTCGCAACATAAATGATCTACACTAGATAAGAATTTTGGTGTACTTTAGTCACCAGGTTAATTGTCGAATTAAGGACCCAACATGCAAATAGAAACCGTCACAACGCATCCATACAACGACCAAAACCCAGGCACATCGGGACTCAGAAAAAAAGTTAAAGTCTTTCAGCAACCCGGTTATCTGGAAAATTTTGTCCAGTCAATTTTCGATTCCTTGCATGACTTTACCGGAAAAACGCTGGTACTAGGCGGGGACGGACGGTATTTTAACAGACCGGCCATACAAATCATCATCAAAATGGCCGCAGCCAACGGTTTCGGTGAACTCATTATAGGTCAAGGCGGACTGCTGTCTACCCCGGCGGCATCACATGTCATCAGAAAAAATAACGCATTCGGCGGACTGATACTTTCCGCCAGCCACAATCCCGGCGGCCCTGACGAAGACTTCGGCATTAAATACAATGTCAGCAATGGCGGCCCTGCCCCGGAAAAATACACCAACGCGTTTTATCAGCGCAGCCAGACCATCGACAGCTACAAAATCGCTCATATCGACGATATAGATCTGGATCGCATCGGCACTCAGCAAATAGACGGCCTTAGCATTACTATCGTCGATCCGGTGACCGATTATGCGGAACTGATGCAATCTATTTTCGACTTCAATTTACTCAAACAAAGCATCGGTTCCGGCTATATCACCCTGCTCTTTGACGCAATGCATGCCATCACCGGCCCTTATGCAAAAAGAATACTGGTCGATATGCTGGGCGCAACGCCGGATTCGGTTATTAATGCCGAGCCGCTGGAAGATTTCGGCGGCCATCACCCCGACCCCAACTTAGCCCATGCCCAGGAATTGGCCGAGCGCATGTTCAGCGCGGCGGCTCCTGTTTTCGGCGCGGCATCCGATGGCGACGGCGACCGTAATATGATAACCGGCAGCAATATTTTCGTAACGCCCAGCGACAGTCTGGCCATTATGGCGGCCAATGCGCATTTAATCCCTGCTTATGCACAAGGCTTGCGCGGCGTGGCCCGCTCCATGCCCACCAGCCAGGCGGTTGACCGCGTCGCTGCCAATTACAACATCCCTTGCTATGAAACGCCGACCGGCTGGAAATTTTTCGGCAATCTTCTAGACGCAGGAAAAATCACCCTGTGCGGCGAAGAAAGCTTCGGCACCGGCTCGGATCATGTCCGGGAAAAAGACGGCTTATGGGCGGTATTGTTCTGGCTGAATTTAATCGCCAGAAGACGCCAATCTGTTGCCGACATCGTGCATGAGCACTGGCAGAAATTCGGCCGCGATATTTATTGCCGGCACGACTATGAAGCCGTGGAAATGGATATTGCCAACGGCATTGTCGATCACCTGCGTAGCCAATTACCCGCCTTGCCGGGACAGACTTTCGGCGAGTACACGGTTAAATATGCCGATGAATTCAGTTATGAGGATTCGATAGACGGCAGCATCAGCCGCAAACAGGGCATACGCATCGGCTTTGACAACGGCTCCCGCATTATTTTCCGTTTATCGGGAACCGGCACAGTCGGCGCAACGTTAAGAATCTATTTGGAGCGCTTTGAAGCGGATGCCTCCAAGCATGATCAGGATGCCCAAGTGGCCTTGGCGGAGTTGATCGGCCTTGCCGAGCAGTTTTGCGAGGTTAAAAAACGTACGGGCAGAACTGAGCCGGATGTGGTGACTTAAAAATTCGTAACGCAGGGTACGCTAAGCGTACCTTTTTTAGAATCATGATAATGAAAAGGTACGCACTGCGTACCCTACAGGACTGATATGTTTGACCTATGAGACCCTCCATTGCGCTTGACTTGAAACGAAATGCAGTGCGCGAGGCGGCGAACCGCTTCCACACGGCAAACCCTCGCGTGTTTGGTTCCGTCCTGCACGGAGACGACCGGGACGGCAGCGACCTTGATTTGCTGGTGGATGCATTACCCGGCACCACCTTATTCGACCTTGGCGGCTTACAAATTGAACTGGAAGAACTGCTTGGCGTTACGGTTGATTTGCGGACGCCCGGCGATCTGCCGCCGAAGTTCCGCGATCAGGTGCTTGCCGAAGCCCGCTTGATATGAGTGAAACCCGTCTTCCCGACTATTTAGAGCATATGCTCGAAGCCGCACAGCAGGCATGCGAGTACACAGAAGGACTGGATAAGAATGACTTCCTTGCCGATAAGCGGACTCAACAAGCGGTGATTTTAAATCTCGTCATCATTGGCGAAGCCGCCACCAAACTGCTCAAAGACTACGAGCAATTTCTCGATCTGCATCCCGACATACCTTGGCGAAGCATGAAGGGCATGCGTAACCGCATCGCGCATGGCTATTTCGAAATTAACCTTGAAGTAGTTTGGGATACGGTGCAGACGGCATTGCCGCAACTGCTGGAAAGATCCGATATTCTTAAAAATGCCGGTGATCAAAGAAATGATGTCCACGGCACTGATAAGCCTGAGTAATGCGGGTGCGTAGCCTACAAGACTTAAAAGCAGACCAAGTAGCGCCCAATGAAACTGATTAAGATCACGTCTATAGATGATTTTCATGAGGCTCTCCGTGCCACGTGGGATGGACACCCAGTCTTTCGCGGAGAGAATTCTTTAAAATACCAACTCCAATCAAAGTTCGGCAGATTACAAACAAAGAACCCTGCCAACAACCAAGAAATTGAGACTGGAATTCTTAAAGAGTTCGCTCGTTTATCAGTGCCTCACCTTGATGCTAGGTTCGTAAATGATTGGGAGCTCCTTGCAATTGCGCAGCATCACGGCCTTCCAACACGATTGCTTGATTGGACGCTCAACCCACTCATTGCAGCGCATTTCGCAATGATCGAGCCAGATGATAACGGTGCGGTTATTTACGTCTTTCAGCGTTACGATCTCCCTAATGCTGACGAGAGCCAAGACCCATTCTCACTCTCTGAGGATGTTATCTACCTTCCTCGCCAGATGTCACACCGCGTCATGGCTCAACAGGGATTATTCACGGTTCAGAAGAATCCTAAAGAAATATTCGAGCACCCATCCCTTCAACGATGGGAAATTGCTCCAACGTTTCTGATTGATTTTAGCGTTACGATTGAAACGTTAGGGGTTAATCATTCGACAGTGTTTCCCGATTTAGACGGCCTTTGCCGACATATACGAAATGGTTGGATTCGCGAATAAAGCAGTAAGGCAGATTCGCGCCAGCAATCCGCCATGAATGGGATGATCTAACCTAAATCCCGTCCCGACTTTTCAAACGGTTTTTATGGTCGATTGTTTTGAATGTTGTGCGTCGATTGGCGGCTTGCTCGACAACTGCGCCTGCGTTGCTCTACGAACATATGATTAATTGCTTAGAATACCCTGTCTAAATTCATTCATATCGGCGTTATCAACACGGTCATAAATTTCCTCAACCGTCAGCCTTAAGCCGATAGACTCAAAAGCAACGCTATCGCCAAGATAAAAGTATTCCGGCTGCCAGTGATGGCTTTTACGCAGCACTTGCACAGAAACAAAATCCTGTTCTATCAATACATACTCTTTTAAAGAAGGTAAATTAATGTATTGGATAAGTTTTGTTGTGGTATCGCGCATCCGGGTCGATTTGGATAACACTTCAACAATAATCACCGGAGCTGTTGAGAAATAATCATCGCCGGACATTTTGCCACAGTCCACCAGAACATCGGGGTAAACATAATCTTTCCCTAAACGCACCTTGGTGTCTGCCATGAAAACGGCACAAGGAGTACCTTTAAGATGGTTGCTAAATTCACGGGCAATATTCATCGAAATAAAGTTATGGTTATGCTTGGCGCCTGTCATCGCATAAACCTGACCGTCGATATACTCGCGTTTGACTTCAGAAGTCGGTTCGCTTTGCAGGTATTCCTCTTCGTCCATAAAAACGTTTCCAGACTGATGTTGTTGGGCCATCGCATTATTCTCCGGTTGATTAGTCATGCATCATGACAGAATTCATCTTGGTTTCCCTGCATTTTCATTAAAAAATTCGGAGAAAACAAGACTCATATCTTGCACCCTTCGTCTAACCACTAACTTGTGCTTAAATAATGCGATTTTATTGTTCAGCTAACCGAACCGCAACCCGATTAGCTTTACCATCTGTTTCGGTCGAAGGCCGCAGCGATTAAAAAAGAGGAGACATAGTGAGTCACTGGTGCAGAATCTGCGGAAGAATAAAGCGAATGAAGCGTTCTCCGGCAAAGGCCATAAGCGTCATCTTTGCAAGAAATGCGCGGCAATGCCCAAGGACGAAATTACCGAAATTGAGCAAATCGCCGAAATACACGGTTTCATGGCGCAAGCCAATATTTCAGGCAAAAACATAGCGCGACTTAATGAGCTTAAAGATGCCAAAAATCTCGATGTGTCCGAATTGGCGTCTTTAGTATTGGCAGTGGCGGAAATAAAACCGCATAAGCGAAGAAGGCACAAGGTATTGGCCGCAAAAAATACTGAGTTGTTGTTAAAGCTGGAAGAGGCGGGACTTATCGATATGGATTATTCGGAATGCCTCGACTAAACCTAGAAAAATCAGTTGAGCATTCCAACTGATTTTTTTAGGCTAAACGCCCGCTCCTGAACGCAGGGCGGGCAACTTTCGTCCTAAACCTCCATATTATGCGCAATGCCATGCAACGAACAAATCAACAACACCCCCATAGCAATCAACGCGATCTGCTGCAATGATGTTTTCATGTCGGTCTTTTTATGCAATGACGGTATCAAATCGGCAACCGCAATATAGATAAAGCTTGAGGCCGCCAGCGCCAGAAAGTACGGCAAGCTGTCATGCAAATCTTCCAAGCCGAAATACGCCAACACGCCACCCAACACCGTGGTCAAGCTGGCAAGCATATTGTAAAAAAGCGCCTTGCTTTTGGAATAGCCGCTGTGCAGCAAAATCGCAAAATCCCCCACTTCCTGAGGAATTTCGTGCGCGGCAACAGCTAGACTGGTAACTATCCCCAAATGCACATCGGTCAAAAACGCCGCAGCGATTAAAACCCCGTCGACAAAATTGTGGATGCCGTCGCCGAGAATAATCAACGCACCGGCTGACTTCGCCATGCCGTGACTGTGACTATGCCCGTGGTCATGTGCGTGCTCATCTTCATCGCCGTGCGCCTCGCAATCGCCGGAATGGCAATGCCGCCAGATCAGCAACTTTTCCAGCACAAAAAAACCGAGCACGCCCGCTAAAATGGTTCCGGATAACGCTTGAAACTGCTCAGGCTTAATTTGTGCAAAGGCCTCGGGAATCAAGCCCCAAAAGGCGACCGCCAATAACGCGCCTATCGCAAAACTGATGCCGTGCGGCAATACCGCATTCCTGCGATGATCCGGCAACAATAAAAAAACGGCGGCCGCCATGACGCTTAATACGCCGCCGACCGCCGTAAAGATGATAATTAATATCAGTAAACTCACTCTGTTATGCTCTCCAAATCAGCGTAGCCATACGCCCTGTTTGTTTATCCCGGCGGTAGGAATAAAACCGTTCCTGTTCGGTAACGGTGCAAAAACCGCCGCCGTAAATTTTGTCTATGCCCAGCGTAGCCAGATCAATCCGGGCCAGCTGATAAATATCCGCCAACCACTTGCCGTTACTTTGCTGTTTAAAAGCAGTCATGAATGCAGCCGATTTCTGCACAAAGGCATCCCGCACTTCGACACCTACTTCAAAGCAGTCCGGGCCGATTGCAGGTCCCAACCAAACCAGCAGCTCGTTGTCTTGCATTGCGCTTAGCGTATTAGCGACAACCCCGGCCAGCAAGCCTCGCCAACCGGCATGAATGGCGGCAACTTGGCTGCCGTCAGCCGCGCACACCAGCAGCGGCAAGCAGTCCGCCGTCATCACCGCGCAGACAACTCCTGCTTCTGCCGTATAACTGGCATCGGCTTGCTGCAAAGATTCGGTTTTTACCGCCGACACCGCCCGATTGCTGTGGATTTGCTCCAGCCAAACCGGCTCGCCGGGCAAATCCAGCAATTCTTTTATAAGCTGCCGATTTTTCTTGACCAAGTCGACATCATCGCCCACATGCATGGCCGGATTAAGGCTGGCGTAAGCGCCGCAACTGACCCCGCCGGTACGTAAGGTAGTCGCTGCGCGAATATTGGCCGGCACAGGCCAATCGGGAGTCAGCCAGTGTTTAGTCCCGCTCATTGTCCGCCAACGCTTCCAGCAACCGAATCATATCCTCCGGCAGCGGTTGTTCCCATTCAAGATATTCATCGGTAACCGGATGCTGCAAACCCAATTTTGCCGCATGCAAGGCCTGCCGTTTGAAACTGCGCAATTCTTTTTCCAACTGTTCGCTGCAATCGGGCGGCATTTGAAAGCGTCCGCCATAAACCTGATCGCCTAACAGCGGAAAACGGATATGCGCCATATGCACCCTGATCTGGTGGGTACGCCCGGTTTCCAGCTTAACCTGAACCAGGGTATGACGGGTAAAGCGCTGACCGACTCGGTAATGGGTCACCGCATGCTTGCCGTTTTCCCTGACCGCATAACGCTTACGATCGGTAGGATGCCTGCCGATCGGCTCATCCACCGTCCCGCCTGCGGTCATGCGGCCACGGGTAATCGCCAGGTATTCGCGGGTGATGTCCCGGTCCTGTAGCTGCTGCGTCAGACTGTTATGGGCTTGCAACGTTTTCGCAAT
>Ga0208123_100429_pt1 | contig 17456 bp, 10 predicted proteins | sample LakWasMe92_HOW11_2_FD_183914 | JGI IMG/M metagenome (GOLD analysis project Ga0208123, IMG submission 183914) | Freshwater sediment methanotrophic microbial communities from Lake Washington under simulated oxygen tension - Sediment Metagenome... | ecosystem: Environmental > Aquatic > Freshwater >... | reverse complement strand
AAGACCAGGGTTGCCGCACCATTAAAGACCCCGCGCCCTGCTGCGACTCGCCCATTGCCAAACTGGTTCAAGCCTGCCCGATTAAAAGCCGCGCCGTTATCGGCCACATCCGGCAGGCTAATCGGGGCCCTGTTGCCTTGAAAAACACCCATCCCTTCACCCGCGAACAATGGGGCCGTTTTTGGACTTTCGCCCATAACGGCCAATTAACCGACTATCAGGCCTTGCAACAATCCGGGAAACATCTGCCGGTCGGCGATACCGACAGCGAAACGGCATTTTGCTGGCTGCTCAACGAACTGGATCGAAAATACCCCCGCAAACCCGCTGACATGCAAGCCATGTTCCGTTACCTGGGCGAGCTGTGTCTCCAATTGCAGCAGTTCGGCATCGTCAACATCCTGCTTTCCGATGGCGACTATTTATTCAGCTTTTGCAGCAACACCTTGCACTGGCTTACCCGGCGCGCGCCATTCGGGAAAGCCCGGCTGATTGACGAAGATGTCGCGATCGATTTTCATCAGGAGACCACGCCCAATGATGTCGTCACCGTCATCGCCACGCTGCCGCTAACCAGCGATGAACAGTGGCATAAAATGGAAGCCGGTTATTATCTGTTGTTTAAGAACGGCGAATGCGTTGGCGGTCAATAACTCAGCTTGCAGGCTGCGAGTAAATCCTCATGAGTGAAAGTCTTTACCCGCCAACACCGCCTCGACATAACCGGCCCTGATCACAAAATCGCCGAATCGTTCGCCCGGTTCCCGCTCTTGGGCATACCGTTGAATAATAGGAGTTAGTTCGGCAAGAATCTGTTCCTCGTTGATATTCTCGCGGTATAGCTTATTCAGGCGTTGACCGTAAAAACCCGCGCCCAGATACAGGTTGTACTTGCCCGGCGCTTTGCCGATAAAACCGATTTCCGCCAGCGATGAACGCGCGCAGCCGTTCGGGCAACCGGTCATGCGGATTAGGATCGGGTCGTGTTCAAGCCCGGCCTGTTTGATGATCACATCGAGCTTATCGACCAGCGACGGGAAGTAGCGCTCGCTCTCAGCCATGGCCAGACCGCAGGTCGGAAAAGCCACGCAGGCCATCGAATTCAGGCGCAACCCGGTCTGGTGATGGGTGTCTGCCAGACGGTATTTTTCCAGCAGCGCATCAATGACCGGTTTCCGCTTGCTACTGACCTGCCCGATAATCAAATTCTGGTTGGCGGTGAGCCTGAAATCGCCGTCATGCACTTTGGCAATCTCGCGCAGCCCGGTCATCATCGGGCAATCCTCGGTGTCGAGTATGCGGCCGTTCGGGATAAACAAAGTGTGATGCCAGGCATCGTTAGCGCCTTCGACCCAGCCGTAGCGGTCGCCGGAATGTTCGAATACGAAAGGTTTGGGCGGCTCTATAGCCCAGCCCAAGCGCCGGTTGAGCTCGAACTTTAACCAGTCCAGGCCCCGGTCCTCGATGGTGTATTTAAAGCGCGCGTGTTTGCGGTTGCTTCGATCGCCGAAATCGCGCTGAATCTTGACGATTTCCTCGGCGACTTGCAGCGTCTTGTGCTTGGGGCAATAGCCGATCACATCGGCCAGACGCGGGTAGGTCGACGTCTCGCCATGAGTCATGCTCAGTCCGCCGCCGACGCTGACGTTAAAGCCAAGCAGATGATCATCCTCGGTAATGGCGATAAAGCCGAGATCATTGGCAAACAGATCGACATCATTGCTCGGCGGAATGGCCAGCGCTATCTTGAATTTGCGCGGCAGGTAATGTTTGCCGTAGATCGGCTCTTCGTCCTGTCGGCTTGAGGACAGCAGTTCCTCGTCCAGCCAGATTTCATGGTAGGCGGTGGTCCGGGGCGTCAGATGCTCGCTGAGGCGGCGGGCATATTCATAGACTTCCCCATGCAGCCGCGATTGGTACGGATTGGGATTGCACATGACGTTGCGATTCACGTCCCCGCAGGCGGCAATGGTATCCAGCAATGCGGCGTTGATTTCGGCAATGGTTCTTTTCAGGTCGCGCTTGACGATACCGTGCAGCTGGTAAGCCTGTCGCGTGGTCAGCCGGATGGCAGGGTTGCAGTAGGTATTGGCGATGCGGTCCACTTCCAGCCATTGCATCGGCGTACACACCCCGCCGGGTACGCGGATGCGCACCAGAAACTGGTAGTGAGGCTCCAGTTTTTGCCGGCGGCGTTCGTCCCGCAAGTCGCGGTCATCCTGCTGGTAAATGCCGTGATACTTGGACAGCTGGGTGTCGTCCTCGGCCAGCGCGCCGGTCAGCGGGTCTTGCAGGCTCTTGACCAGCGTGCCGCGCAGGTAATTGCTGGCATCCTTGATCCGCTCGACTTCAACTCGCTTGGTTAATTCTTCTTCCAATTCTTCCGGCGTTACATAGGCCATCGTTTAATCCTCATTGAATACACATCCCATTGATAACGTTTACGCGGGTTTACGCTGGTTCCCAAGCTCCCGAGACTGTGAAAGTATCATCAAAAAACGGGTAAAAGTATTATTCACCACGAAGGCACGAAGTACACGAAGTACACGAAGAAAAATAATTGCTTTTATTCAATGTATTGAAAACTTCGTGCTCTTCGTGCCTTCGTGGTGAGTTTTTTAATTTTGTTTAAAAAACGAATACTTTCACAGTCTCTCCCGCTTGGGAACCCAGTGAGCAAAGCTCCAGCTTTGCGAGCCGGGAAGCTAGAGCTTCCCGTACTGAATTCCCAAGCAGGAGCTTGGGAACTAGCGCGCAGGAGAGGGAACTTTTTTCTTAACTTAATGGCAGTGACGCGCTACGTGGGAATGAAACATACGTTATATAGCCCATCACTCAATACACATCCCGCTGATAGCGTTTTGCCTTTTGCAGATTCGCCACATAGTCTTCCGCATTGTCCGAACCTATTTCAGCCGCCACAATCCTGAGCAACGCCTGATGCACGTCGTGCGCCATGCGTTTTTCGTCGCCGCAGACGTAAAGATGAGCGCCCTCCTGCAACCACGCATACAGTTCCTTACCGTGCTCAGCCATCAAATGCTGAACATAGATTTTCTGCTCCTGATCACGGGAAAAGGCGACATTCATACGGGTCAACACCCCGTTTTTCAAGTAACGCTGCCATTCGGTTTGATACAGAAAATCGGTCTCGAAATGCTGGTCGCCGAAAAACAGCCAGTTTTTACCGGTCGCGCCCACCGCTTCACGCTCTTCGACAAAAGCGCGGAAAGGCGCGATGCCGGTGCCGGGACCGATCATTATAATCGGCGTGGAAAAATCGACCGGAAGCTTGAAATTAGTGTTGTGATCGATATAAACAGGGATGGTCCCATCCTCGCCAATGCGCTCGGCCAGAAACGTCGAGCCAACCCCTTTACGATTCCGACCGTGCGAGTGGTAACGCACCGCAGCCACGGTGATATGCACCTCGTCGGGATGCTGTTTCAGGCTGGACGCAATCGAGTACAAACGGGGCGGTAGTTTGCGCAGGCAATCGACAAAGGCCTGCGGCGACAGGTGCTCAACTGGAAAATTCGTTACCAGGTCAATAATTTCACGGCCATGCAGATAGTCGTTCAGTTTATGCTTGTCGCCCAGCAACTGATCCAGCTTGCGGTTGTTCGCCAACAAGGCGTATTTTTGCACCATAGGCCGGGTAATGGCGGTGATTTCATAATGACTAAACAGTGCGTCATAAAGAAAGCCGTCCTTGCCATTAAGCATAATCCATTCGGTGCCGCCAAAGTGCAGGGTCTGCAACAGGGCATCGATCACATCGGGGGCGTTGCTCGGATAAACACCGAGCACATCGCCCGGTTCGTAAGTCAGGCCGGAACCTTCCAGCGACAATTCCAGATGATGGGTTTCCTTGATCGAGCCTCGCCCATTCAGCACGATATTTTCCAGTAAAACCGCCGGGAATGGGTTCTTGCGCGAATAAGCCAAGACGCTTGCAACAGATGGCGACGACAAGTCTGCCGCTTGGGGTTTTATGTCCAGCCGCATCGACAGTTCATTCAACACCGCATTCATCCAGGCTTCGGCGCTGGACTCGTAGTCCACATCGCAATCAACCCTCGGATGAATCCGCGTTGCCCCCAACGCTTCCAGGCGGTTATCAAAATCAACGCCGGTTTTGCAGAAGAACTCGTAACCGGAGTCGCCCAAGCCCAGCACGGCGAACTGCACTTGCTTGAGTGACGGAGCACGCTTGCTGAATAAATACTCGACCAATTCCCTGGCATTATCGGGCGGTTCACCTTCGCCGTAAGTGCTGACAATGACCAGCAGGTTTTTCTCGGCCTTCAATTGCGGAAGCTTATAGTCGCCCATTTTTTTGATGACTGTTTTTAATCCGCGACCGGCGGCCAAGCTGTGCATTTGTTCAGCCAACGCATCACTGTTGCCGGTTTGCGAACCGACCAGAATGGTAATATCGGCAATATCGTCGGCGCTTGGGACGGATGTTAAATTGTTGGCCACCAACCCGGTCAAATATCCCCCAATCCAGGCGGCTTGCTCCGGCGATAAAGCGGCAACGAGTTGCTGGAGGAACCGGTGTTGCTCGTTGTTTAATGGCGTCCGGCTGCATTCAGGTAATGATATATGCATAGAAATACTCAGGTTCTTAAGGACATAGTTCGAATTAACGCCCGACATGTTGCAACGTTGCTTGGGAGGTTACGCTACGCCAAGCAGACCTACAATTGCGGCTAATACGTAGATTTCGGCCAAAAAAAAGCCGGTGGTCTTTAAGGACTCACCGGCTTCCGGTGATCCGGTCAGCTTGCTTTTTTAAAAAATACTTTAAGTCGTCAGGCTCTGTCAAGATACCTGTAATTTTTATGATAAAAAGCGCCATGTCATCTATTAATCAGATATTTATATCTAATTATGTTGCTTTATTAAAGGAGTGCAAGCTTTGCTTGCTCGGACGGTGCTTGACCACGACTCGCGGCGAGCTGTTTTATAGAAAATCCAATTGATTTCTGATCGAGCAAACCGGCTGCCGTCTTTACGCTTTTTTTACACGCCATTCATTACAATCTGTTGTAGTTTCGAACGCCTGGAAACATACTGGTTATGTAGGTGCCTACAGGTTAACCGCTCAATTGATACAGATACAGGGGAACATCGTGCGTTGTAGTTTATGTCTACTTGGAATAGCGGCTTTACTGTTGCCGACATTGGGAGTTGCCGGAGTAGAAACGGCAACACCGGCATTGCAGCAGCTTGACCTGACTCATCATTGGGTAGGGTATTTTTCACTGGCGGTGATGGTGGCGGCTTATGTGGCGGCGACGTTCGAAGAGGCTACCGAGTTGCGTAAATCCAAGCCGATGTTGCTGGCGGCGACGTTGATTTGGTTTGCGATCGTTTTTACCTATCAGCAGCGAGGCCTTGACCAGCTTGCCGTAACGGCCTTTAAGAGCAATTTGCAGACTTATATTGAATTGCTACTGTTTATTATGGTGTCGATGACCTACTTGAATGCGATGAAAGATATGCAGATCTTTGATGCATTGAAAGTCTGGCTGGTCAGCAGACACTTCAGCTACCGGCAATTGTTCTGGATTACCGGATGGCTGGTATTTTCAATTTCCAGCATCATCAACGGCCTCACAGCGGGGTTGTTGATGGGAGCGGTGGTGGTCGCCGTCGGCAAAGACAGTCCTCGGTTTGTGTCTTTGGCCTGCATCAACATTGTTGTCGCTACCAATGCCGGAGGTTCTTTCAGCCCGCTAGGCGGCATATCGACCCTGTTCGTCTGGCAGCACGGTGTGTTGGCGTTTACCGAATTTTTCAAGTTATTCATTCCCTGTCTGGTGAACTTTCTGATTCCGGCTGCGGCGATGCATTTTGCGGTTCCCAAAGACAAACCGACTATCGAAGCTGGAGAAGTACACCTGCCGCGTGGCGCCAAACGCATCATCTTTCTGTTCGGAGTAACCATCGGCCTGGCGGTTACGTTCGATATGACGCTACATTTGCCGGCGGCTGCCGGCATGATGGCCGGCTTGTCGTTATTGCAGTTCTTTTATTATTATCTGCAAAAAAGCACGGATTCACACCCACAAAAAGCATCGGAACTCGACTTGTCTTTGAATAGCGATGAAATCAATTCATCAATCCTTGAAGCCCAAAGGCTTGAAGCGATCAGGCTTGATATTTTCGAAAAAGTCGGGCGTCTGGAGTGGGATACCCTGCTGTTTTTCTACGGCGCGATGATGGGAATCGGTGGTCTGGGCTACATCGGTTATCTGGATGCCATTTCCAAAATAGTGTACGGTCAATTAAGCCCGACCCTGGCCAATATTTCAATTGGCTTGTCGTCTGCATTTGTCGATAATGGCACCCTGATGTTCGCCATCCTCACCATGCACCCCGACATTCCGCAAGGCCAATGGCTGCTGTTAACCCTGACCTTGGGTGTCGGCGGCAGTCTGCTGGCGATAGGCTCGGCACCGGGCATCGGCTTGTTGGGTCAGGCCAAAGGCCAATATACCTTCAGCAGCCATCTGAAGTGGTTTCCGGTAATTCTGCTAAGCTACTTTGTCAGCATCGGCGTGCATTTTCTGGTAAACGCCCAATCTTTTTGAAAGCACCGGAACACCAACAGCTTCGGAGGAAAATCTTGCGCAACAACGCTCAGCACAAGCAACCGGACAGCGAACAGGATCAGCAATTACCGGCGATGGTGCTAAACCGTGGCCGTCGTTCGGAGTGTTTGCTGGGTTACCTGTGGGGTATAGCGGCACCCGTTATTTGCACATTGGTCGATTGTTGTCCAACCCTGAACTAACCACTTTTTTCGATACTTTCCGGAACTTGATTGCGCAAACCCTGGAACGTCTACGCTTAACCGAACAGGCTAACAACGCCAGTCTTAAAGCCGAGACGGAATCGCTGCGCAATGAGTTGCTGAGCGCCATATCGCATGACTTGCGCACCCCATTGACCCGTATCATCGGCGCAAGCACCGCCCTGGTCGAAAACAGCGCCGGTTTTTCCGAGGAAGAAAAGCTCGATTTCAACAAAGTCATACTCGAAGAGGCGCAGCGCACCTCGGAGCTGACCAATAAAATCCTGGATATGGCAAGACTGAGTAGCGGAGAAATTATTCTCCATCAGGAATGGAACACGATTGAAGAAATTGTCGGCAGCGCGCTGCACCGCTTGGAAAAAAATCTGGGCACTCGTCCGGTAAGGACACTGTTGCCCGACAATTTGCCGCTGCTCTGGATAGACGCGGTGCTGATCGAACAGGTGTTGACCAATCTGATCGAAAACGCGATCAAATACACGCCGGCAGGCAGCCCTATCGACATCAGCGCGGAACTCTTGCCGACTGCGTTAAAAATCACCGTATCCGATTACGGCCTGGGTATTGCAAAAGGCATGGAAGAAAAAATATTCGATAAATTCTACCGTCTTGAATCCGAAACTCAGCAAAACGGCGTGGGAGTGGGATTGACCTTATGCCGGACGATCATTGAAACGCATGGCGGAACGATTCATGCCGTTAATTGTTCTGAAAAAGGCGCGTCATTTATCATTCATTTACCGCTCCATGAGCCGCCCCAAATCAATTGGCCTGAGGGGATGGGGACATCATGAACAAAGCCAATCCGTTGATATTAATCATTGAAGACGATCCGCAAACCCGGCGATTTTTGAAAACCACGCTCTGCAATCGGGGATGGCGCATCATCGAGGCCGAAAACGGCAAGACCGGACTGTCAATGATCAAAAGCGACAGCCCTGATCTGGTGATACTCGATTTAGGCTTGCCGGACATAGACGGCATTTCAGTCACCCAACGTTTGCGCCAGCTATCCGACTTGCCGGTGCTGATCTTATCGGCCCGCAGCCAGGAGCAAAACAAGATTATGGCGCTGGATGCCGGCGCCGACGATTACATGACCAAACCGTTCGGCAGCGGGGAGCTGCATGCGCGCCTGCAAGCCTTGCTGCGACGCGTCACCCGCAGTATCAGCAGCAGCGAAACCTTTGAAACCGGCCAATTAAAGGTCGATCTGGTACGGCGTAAAGTTTTTAATGCCGGTAATGAAGTCCACATAACGCCGATCGAATACCGGCTGTTGAGCATACTGATTCGTCATGCAGGACTCGTGGTAACCCAGCGCCAACTGCTCAAGGAAGTCTGGGGCGTCGAGCATATTCACGACCAACATTATCTGCGGATTTACATGGGGCAGTTGCGTCACAAGCTGGAAGTCAATCCGGCACGTCCCCGTTACCTGCTGACCGAAGTCGGCGTGGGCTATCGATTAGTCGATGACGTAAGCTGATCGGCTCTTAGGATAGGGGCGGTAAACTTCCCCGAAACATAAACTCATCGTTCCAACGCGCTACGTCACTGCCATTAAGTTAAGAGATACGCTGGTTCCCAAGCTCCCGCTTGGGAACCCAGTGAGCAAAGCTCCAGCTTTGCGAGCCGGGAAGCTAGAGCTTCCCGTACTGAATTCCCAAGCGGAAGCTTGGGAACTAGCGCGCAGGAGAGGGCGCTTTTTTCTTAACTTAATGGCAGTGACGCGGCGCGTGGGAACGAGGGTAATGTCCCACCCGTTCAGAACGTTGTAAGTTAGACCTTCCAGTTTTTTAAAACCTGGAAGGTCCGCCTATCGACATGTTTCTTGCCCAACGCCCGGTAAGGGACTGCCGGAATGGCGACAGCGCATAGGCACTTGTGTATAAAGACGAGCGCAGAGCGTGGGAACCCTAAGCGGAAGTTATTATTGATGGAGTCCTTAGTACGGCCAGCCTACCGGTGATCAGACCGGATTGTTTTTTTAAAACACCTTAAGTCGTCAGGCGCTGTCAAAACAATGGTAATTTTTACAAAAATAAACGCCGCATCATCTATTTATTAGATATTTATATCTAATAATGTTGTTTTATTAAACGGGACACGCGCATTAAGCTGTAACTGAAAAAATCGCGTCGGATTATGCTACGCTCTTATGTCCTTGCGGATAAATTCGACCCGCAAGACTTTTATTACCGCGTATTACATTCCACTCATCAGGAGTCAAATCATGCTAATCGGACTACCCAAAGAAATTAAGGACAACGAGAATCGAGTCGGTCTGACGCCGGGCTCAGTCAAGGCCTTAACGCGCCGGGGCCATCAGGTGCTGGTGCAAAGCGGCGCGGGCGAAGGCAGCTCGCTTTCGGACCAGGAATATCAGTCTGCCGGCGCCCAAATCGTCCCCTTCGCTGAAGATGCATGGGCGGCGGACATGGTGGTCAAAGTAAAAGAGCCGATTGCATCGGAATATCGCTATCTGCGTCAGGACTTGCTGCTGTTTACCTATCTGCATTTGGCTTCGGACAAAGCGCTGACCGACGCGCTGTTGGCCAGCGGCACCACCGGCATCGCTTACGAGACCGTGCAAACCGAAGACGGCAGTTTGCCGTTATTGATCCCGATGAGCGAGGTTGCAGGGCGCATGGCGACGCAAGCCGGCGCAACCTATTTGCAAAAATCGCATGGCGGCCGCGGCGTATTGATCGGCGGCGTGCCGGGCGTCGCTCCGGCCAATGTCGTGATTCTGGGCGGCGGCATCGTCGGCACTAACGCGGCGCGGGTCGCGGTCGGCTTGGGCGCGCAAGTCACGGTGCTGGACATCAGCCATGCCCGCTTGAAATATCTGGATGATATTTACCGCGGGCAACTGCAAACGCGCATCAGCAATGAATCGACTATCGAAGAAGTCATCGATACCGCCGATCTGGTCATCGGCGCGATTTTAATCCACGGCGGACGAGCGCCCTGGCTGATTACCCGTAACATGCTGCCGACCATGCGCAAAGGCTCGGTGATCGTTGACGTGGCCGTCGACCAGGGCGGCTGCGTGGAGACCACGCGGCCTACGACCCATAGCCATCCGACTTATGAAATCGACGGCGTGGTGCATTATTGCGTCGCCAACATGCCGGGGGCGGTGCCGCGCACCAGCACCTTTGCGTTGAACAACCAAACGGCCGGCTACGCCTTGAGTCTGGCCAACGAAGGCCTGGACGCGGTGCGTAAAGATAAGGCGTTGCAATACGGACTCAACACCTATCGCGGGGCCGTGACTTATCCTGCCGTGGCGGAAGCGTTCGGCTTGAAACATACCGATCCGCTACAGGCCATTGGGTAATTCCCAAGACTAAAACTACCCCGGCAGGAGCGCTTAAGCCGCTCCTGCCGGGAATCCTCTTAAGTAGCCGACGCATGCAGAAAACCGATCAGTAAAGGTAACTCATGAATAAACTTGCAACACTTGACAACGTCTTCCAATATGCCGACATCGACAGTCCCGAGGTAAAACTTGATCGACTGGCGCATTTACTGTCGCAGGCCCCCGTCACGATTTACACCTGCAAGCCTACCGGTGTTTTCGGCATTACTTTTTTATCCGATAACATCAAGGATCTGTTGGGATATAAAGCCGGAGAATTTCTTCATAACCCGGATTTCTGGATAAACAATATTCACCCGGACGACTGGGATCAGGTTATTTCCGGCATGAACGATATTCTGGCCGGTAAATCGCTATTGCGTAAATACCGTTTCAAGATGAAAAGCGGTCATTGGAAATGGATCAGGGACCGCGCCAGACTCGTCACTGATCAATCCGGCAAGCCGGTAGAAATCATTGGCGGATGGACGGACATCTCCGAACTTATTCATACCGAAGACGCTCTCCGGCAAAGCGAAGAAAAACACCGTTTCCTGCTTGAGCAAATCAATGCGGGCATAATGATTCATGCCCCGGATACCCGCGTTGTCTCTTGCAACCGGCAAACCTGCAACCTGCTGGGACTGAATGAGCAACAGATATTGGGCAAGGTTGCCGCCGATTTCGAATGCGCCTTTATTTGCGAAGACGAAACCCCGATGCGTTTCGATCAATTTCCGGCGAATCAGGTTATCCGCCAGAACAAGGCGGTAAAAAACCTGGTCATCGGCATCGTCAGATCCGACCTCGACGACAAGAGATGGGTCATGGCGAACGCCTTTCCTGAATTCAACGACGAAGGAGACATTCTTAACATCACCGTCACGCTTATCGATATTACCGATCACGTCAAATCGCAGGAAGAGATTCATCGTCTGGCCCACTACGACTCCCTGACCCAGCTACCCAATCGCTTCCTGATCCACGAACGCATCGACCAGGCCATCCATAGTTCCCGCCGGGAGAATCAAAGCTTCGCCTTGCTGTTTCTCGATCTGGACAACTTCAAAATCGTCAACGATTCGCTAGGTCATCATCGCGGCGATCTGTTGCTGCAACAGGTCAGCGACAGGCTAAAGGACTGCCTGCGCAAAGGCGATATGGCAGGCCGGTTGGGCGGCGACGAATTTGTCGTGCTGCTGCCCAATACCGGAGCCGACGGAGCCGCCCATGTATCCAGCAAGATCATTGAAGCCATTAATGCACCGTTCGACGTTGAGGAATATTTGCTGAACATCGGCACCAGCATAGGCATCAGTATCTACCCGAACGACGGACTGGAGAGCGATACGCTGACCCGACATGCGGACATCGCCATGTACCATGCCAAGGCATCGGGCGGCGGCAGGAATTGTTTTTTCGATTCCGAAATGAACGCCAGAATCGAGTATCGCCTGGTGATGGAAAGAGATATGCATTTGGCGCTGGAACAGCATCAATTCCAGCTGCGCTACCAGCCGCAGATCGATCTTTCCAGCGGAAAAATAGTCGCCGTGGAAGCGTTGATCAGGTGGCCGCATCCCCAGCGCGGCATGATCTCCCCTGCCGAATTCATCCCCATTGCCGAAGACTCCGGGCTCATCATGCAAATAGGCCTGTGGGTGCTGCAGCGAGCCTGTCGCGATATTAAAATCTGGTTGGCGGAAGGACACCCCAGCATCAAGGTGGCGATCAACCTGTCGTTGCGGCAACTACAAAATCCGCAACTGTTCGCCCAGATCATCGATATTATCGATGAAACGGGCATTCCCCCCGCTTGCCTGGAGCTGGAGCTTACCGAGAGCGTGATGATGGAAAATCATGACGTGACCCTCGATTTCATGGCGCAATGCAGAAACTTCGGCATCAACTTTTCGATAGACGATTTCGGCACCGGCTATTCCTCGCTCAGCTACCTGACCAAACTGCCGCTGGATAAAATTAAAATCGACCGAGCCTTTGTAAAAGACATCGCTAAAGACAGTGATGCCAACACCATCGTCAGCGCCATTATCAGCATGGCAAAAAGCCTGCGCTTGAAAATCGTGGCCGAAGGCGTGGAAACCGAGGAGCAATTGAATTATCTTAAAGAATGCGGTTGCGATACCGTTCAAGGATTTTATTTCAGCCCGGCAGTCAGTTACGCCATGCTCACCCAAATGATAAACTCCTAATTATTTCGTCACGGTTATACGACAGACTCAGCCGATTGTTGGACAAGCGATGTTGTATAGATTATGTTGGACGGCGTCAGGAATTTTGTACTCGACCTTATTCAGAAGGAGAACCCGGATGCCGTCATGGCTCATATTCGCGATCATCGGTATTGTCGGCGGCATCGCCGCGGGCTTCTTCGGCATCGGCGGAGGCATCATCATCGTACCGGCGCTTATTTACTGGGCCGGTTTCTCCCAGCACATGGCGACCGGAACGACCCTTGCGTTGCTGCTCCCGCCTGTCGGTCTCGCCGCGGCATTCGAATATTACCAGCACGGAAACGTCGATATTAAGGCGGCCGTCATTCTGGCCGCGACCATGTTCCTCGGCTCGTGGATTGGCGCCTACTTCGCAAACCAAATGGCGGGGCCGCAGCTCCGTCTGATCTTCGGCCTCTTTGTTTGCGGTCTTGGCGTGTACCTTGTTTATGGCGCTTGCAAGCGGCTTGGGTGGATTTGAATGGAATCCAAGCGAAGGGGCCGCAAACGACAACCGCTGGTTCCCAAGCTCCAGCTTGGGAACCCAGTCCGGGAAGCTCCAGCTTCCCGTCTGCCCTCGCCACACAGGAGTACAACCATGCCCAGAAGCCGCTACCGCGTCCAATGCGATCCGTATCCACACTTCCTGACCGCAACTGGATGCCGTTATTTACCCGCCCGGAAACCGTGAACATCATTAGCGCTATCATTAGCGCTGGTTCCCAAGCTCCAGCTTGGGAACCCAGTCCGGGAAGCTCCAGCTTCCCGTCTACTCTCGCCACACAGGAATACAACCATGCCCAGAAGCCGCTACCGCGTCCAATGCGACCCGTGCCCACACTTCCTGACCGCAACGGTAAACTACTGGATGCCGTTATTTACCCGCCCGGAAACCGTGAACATCATTCTGGACTCTTGGCGTTTTTTACAGCGGGACACGGACTTTCGACTCTACGGTTACGTCATCCTTGAAAACCACCTGCATCTTATCGCCGCTTCAGAAAATTTGAGCCATGACATGCAGCGTTTTAAATCCTACACAGCGAAACAAATCATCGCGCATCTGGAACAACGCCGCTCAGCCAAGCTGCTTGAGTTGCTGGCGTTTTTTAAACGCGCCCATAAGCAGGAAACCACCTATCAGGTTTGGGAAGAAGGCAATCATCCGCAAATCATCGAATCTGAGGCGGTTATGCGGCAGAAGCTGGATTACATTCATTACAATCCAGTCAAGCGGGGTTATGTGGATCAACCGGAGCATTGGCGTTATTCCAGTGCGCGTAATTATGCCGGTCAGGAAGGGTTGATTGAGGTGATTCGGTCATGGTGAGTTGCTCGGGAAGCTGGAGCTTCCAAGACTGGGTTCCCAAGCTGGAGCTTGGGAACCAGCGTGTGAAGGAGATATGTCTCTGCATCGCTCGTAGTGGCTTGCGAAGCTGGATAATCGGAGCCACAAAGCCCATGATTCCACAAGTCACAGCCAGGCTATTCGTTACCCGCTACTCTCGCTAGTAATCGCTGGTCTAGCTGGTCTAGCTGGTTCCCAAGCTCCAGCTTGGGAACCCAGAAGACGAAGCTCTAGCTTCGCGAAACAGGAAAACGGGGTCCCATCAAAAATTAAACGCCTTAGCCTTACCAGCCTGCACCTTAAACTGCTTCAACCAGGATTTCCCCGACAATTTCTCAGCCAACGCCACCGCAAGATGCTGCGGATCAACACCCATGCCCTTGTTCCGCCCCAAGCCCTGCATACAAGACGGGCAGTTGGTCAGGATCGTAGCCCTGCCCTTTTCCGGCATGGCTTCCGCCAACGATTCGCGTTTGCGGTGCAGCATCGCGGCGGAAATGTCGGGACGGGACAACGACAACGTTCCCGCCTCTGAACAGCAATTGGGCACGGGCGTAACGCTGCCGAATCCGCCAAGCTGATCGAGCACGTCCAGCGCCTTGCCGTCCAGCGAGTCATGGCACGGCGCGTGATAAAGATAAGACTCGCTGCCGGTGCCTGCCAATTGCAAGTCCCGCTCCAGCGCATAGCGGGTTATATCGACCAACCGACCGCCGAACAATTTGGCCGCTTCCATCTCGTTCAATCCTTCGCGACAGGTTCCGCAGGTCACAACGCAGCCGTCGAACTCCAGGTGGGTGAACATGTCCCGGATTTGGTTCAGCAGGATGGTCACGCGCAAGCCGTTTTGCGAGTGCATTTCGGCCTGGCCGTTGGCGTAGGCCGGAAACCCGCAACACAGGAACGGCGGCGGTAACACCACGCGGGTTTTCAAGCCCATCAGCACATGGATGGCGGCCATCGATATGTCGGACACCATGCGCTCGGAACCGCAACCGGGAAAATAGAATACCGTGCGTTCGGCTTCCTGATCGGGCTCAAACACCAAAACCTGATCTTCCTTGCAGTTGGGCAGCAAATCGCGCAACGTAAGTACCGGCACGGTCGGCATCGGCGAGCTCAGTAATTGCAAGGGGTAATGTTTTGACGGGCCTTTTTTCGGTTGCAGCGGCTTGGCTAATACCGCACCCAGCTGCTGGCCTACAAAACCGGCCCGAAGAACGCCGAAGCGGAAAACCTTATTGAAGGTCGGCGAGTCGCTGTGCAAATAGCGCAGCGTCATCTTGGTCGCCGCCGCGGTGTGCTTATAGCCCCAGTCGGCCAGAATCCGGCGCTCCAGCACCGATACGTCGGCGGAATCTATATCGACCGGACAAGGCTTGGCGCATTTGTGACAGGTCGTGCAATGATCGGACACTTCTTCCAGCCATTGCAGCAATTCGAATTTTGTCGAATATTCGCGCTGCGCGTCGAACAACAAGGCTTCGATAATCGCGCCGATCGCCAGGTTCTTGTTACGCGGATGATAAAACAGGCTGCCCGCCGGATGGAACACGCCGCAATCAGGCTTGCATTTTCCGCAACGCACGCAATGGGCGATTTTGTTCGCCAGCTCTTCCAACTGACCGTGGCGCAGGATGCGCGCTTCCAGTCCCAACAGGTTGAACGAGGGCGTGAAAATATGCTCAAGCACGGCGAAATCTTCGAGCTTGCCGGGGTTCATCAGCCCGGTCGGATCGACTTCGCTGCGATAGGCGCTCAGCGCCGCGATGCGCTCCGGTTCCAGGTACTTGAGCTTGGTGACGCCGATGCCGTGCTCGCCGGACACCACGCCGCCCAATTCGACCACCTTGAACATCACCTGGTCGATGACTTCGCCCGAGCGCTCCAGCATGTCCCGGTCGTTGGACAGCACCGGCAAGTTGACATGCACGTTGCCGTCCCCTGCGTGCATGTGGGTCGCCAGTACGATGCGCCGATCGCGCACTTCCTGATGGGCAAGGTTCACGGCGGCGATAATTTTGGGGAAGCCGCGCGCCAGTTCGGCGAAGTCCTTTTTGAATTTTTTGATGATCGACAGGCTGCGCAAGGTTTTTTCGTCGGCTGTCGCCAGTGCGTTTCTGGCGGTTGCATCAAGCTCCAGCGCAACACTTGATCGGGCGTCGAATGAATCGTTATTGTCTTCAACCGGCGGCTCGCGGAATAATGCCGCCGCGCGGTCAAGGAACTTCAGCTGGGCATAACGCTCTTCCTCTACGTTGACCTCGTCGATAAAACGGGCAAATTCGGCCAGCGTTTCCAGCGGGATCACGACATCCTCATTCAGCTTGAAGGCGTTGGTGCGCCGCGCAATCGCGCCGAATTTTTTGCGGTCGGCCCAGTATCGCTCGGCTTCCGCCGCATCGTGAGCTTCAAAAAGCTCGCTGTTCGGGTACTGGTCCAGAATCGCGCGGATCTTGTCGATGCCTTGCTGCGCCTGATCTAAAGAATGCCCCGCGACATCGATCAGCAGCACGGCTTTCGGCGTTTTAAACCGGCTCGATTTGACTTGGTAGTCTATCGCTCGCACGTACTCGTCATCGAAATGCTCCAGCGCCACCAGCGTATCCTCGCCTTGATCGGGAAACGGAAACGCTTTGGACAGCTCGACAATCACGCGGCTGGCTTCTTCCATGTCCTGGCCGAAAAACTCCAAACAAATCGTGCGCGTGACTTCGAATTTCGGATACAGGATGAATTCCGCGGAGGTGATAATGCCGTCGGTGCCTTCCTTTTGCAGGCCCGGAACGCCGCCCAAGGCCTTGTTGGTGATGTCTTTCCACAGGCCTTTCTTCCTGATCTCACTGCCTTTCAAGACAATGGTTTTGATCGACTCGCCGCTGGTCATATCCGCTACTTCGAAAGTCACGTTATCTTCCGGCAGGATTTTACGCAACTGATGGTCGGTTCTGCGCACTTCCCAACGCTTACCGCCGGGCATCGCCATCCGCCAGGAAATCAGGTTGTCGATACAGGTGCCCCAGCGCACCGCGCACTTGCCGCCGGCGTTTTCGGCTATATTGCCGCCTATCGAGGACGCCCATGCGCTGGTGGGATCGGTGGCAAACACCAAGCCTCGGCTGCCGGCGTATTGGTGGGCTTTTTCGGTGATGACGCCGACTTCAACTTCAAGCACCTGCGCCGTGGCGGTCTGCCCATCCCAAAGCTTGAATGCCATGTCCCGCGTGCCGCGAATGCGGTCAAGCTTTTCGGTGTTGATCACCACGCAGTCCGGCCGTAACGGAACTGCGCCGCCGGTTAGCCCGGTGCCGCCGCCGCGCGGCACCGCTTTGAGTCCCATTTTGGCGATGGCTGTGAGTAGCGGCGACAGTTGTTCTTCCTTGTCAGGCATCACCACCGCCACCGGCAGATACAAGCGCCAGTCGGTCGCATCGGTGGCATGGGAAACCAGCGTGAACGGATCGAACAATACATTACTGACGCCCGTCACAGCGCCCAGCTCCCTTTTCATCCGGCGGCGCAATCCGGGCACTTTTTCGACGTCGTTGCGAAAATCGTCCAGCAGTTGGCGGGACGCGACCAGCACCTTATGCACTCGGGCTTCGTCGCCGATATTCTGTTCGATGATGCCCAAGTGCTTTTCGGCATTCTCGAACATGCGTTTGCGCCTGCCGGCCGAGC
>Ga0208123_100425_pt1 | contig 17589 bp, 10 predicted proteins | sample LakWasMe92_HOW11_2_FD_183914 | JGI IMG/M metagenome (GOLD analysis project Ga0208123, IMG submission 183914) | Freshwater sediment methanotrophic microbial communities from Lake Washington under simulated oxygen tension - Sediment Metagenome... | ecosystem: Environmental > Aquatic > Freshwater >... | reverse complement strand
AGCACGTCATCCCGGCAGGGATTCATGTCAGGCTATCCTGCCTGACACCCTTTGGGTTAATGCAAATCCGTTCCAGACGGATTTGTGCCGGGATCCAGGCTACATGGACGTACACAGCTCGCCATCCACGGCACTGGATACCCGCTTCCCGGCGGGTATGACGCGTTACTTAGATACTTATGTAACTGATGTTACGCAGACGCATGATAAAAAAGCGTCGTCCACGAAAGACACAAAAAGCACGAAAAGAAACGCTTCCAAGGACGCCATCGGCAAAGCCTATCCAGCCGCCTGTCCTGAGCATCATCGAAGGAGGCACTTTCGAACCTGGCCGGACTGGGCTGTTACTCCGATCGAAACGTCCCGCCTGTTCAGAGCGTTGCCGCTTAGACCTTCCAGGTTTTTAAAACCTGGAAGGTCTGCCGTTCGGCTTGTTTCCCGCCTAATGCTTTTTCCTTAACTGAAGGGCCGGATCTAGTCTGGAATAAAATTGTCTCAAGAACCTCGAAGGAATGTGAAGAATGCGGGTATGACGCCGTCAGCGACAAATCTTCGGCTGATATTTTTCGTGCCTTTCGTGTTTTTCGTGGACAGTGCGTAACATCAGTTATGTAATAACGACGAGCGCACGGCGTGGGAATGCGGTCAAGGCACGCTACGCCGTATACGGGACGCAGCGCGTCCGGCACTGCGTTCCCACGCGGCGCGTGGGAACGAGGGTATCTCGCAGACACTTGAGTATAACGATGAGAGCTGGAGCGTGGGAACCCGCGTATTTGTAACTTAATGGCGCAGCGCGTAGGAACGAGGAGTAATGACTTTTTCCGGCTCAGCGAAACTATTGAAATCCTGAATCCATAAATAAATGCAGCATCCTTTCAACGCACCCCCTATTTCCTCTATGGCGTATTAACCATGACCCTCTTCAAAATTATCCGCATCCTGATTTTATTGGCCGTATTTGTCGTCGTGGCTTTTTATGCAAAAAACCAAAAACTAAAATCCAGATCGTGGACCGAACCTTTAAGCGTGGTGATTTACCGCATCAATGGCGATAACAATAGCCCGGTCGTCAATGAATATATCAATGAACTGGACGCAGGCGTTTTTGAGCCGGTTGATCGGTTTATGCGGCAGCAGAGCGAAAAATATAAGCTCATTACCCGGCAGCCCACCCAAATACAGATGGGACCCGTGTTGACAGTACAACCGCCCGAAGCGCCGCTACCCGGTTCGGGGTATGCTTCAATTATCTGGTGGGGGCTTAAGTTCCGCTATTGGACTTATAAAAACACGCCCGATTCGGATTCAGATATGCGCCGTATCCGTGTTTTTGTGCTTTACCATACCGCCGTCGAAGGCAGAAGCCTGCAACATTCACTAGGACTCGACAAAGGCTTGGCAGCCGTGATCCATGCTTTTGCCTCTATCGACCAGGATCAGCAAAACAACATTGTCATTGCCCACGAATTGCTGCACACGGTCGGGGCAACGGACAAGTACGCTGCCGATAACCGCGCCCTGTTCCCAACAGGCTATGCCGACCCGGAGCAGTCGCCCCTTTATCCGCAAACCAAGGCTGAAATCATGGTTGGCCGCATCCCCCTGTCGGAAACCGGCATGCGCATGGCGGCCAGTTTGGACGAATGTGTTATTGGCGAACAAACCGCGAAAGAAATCAATTGGCTGCAGGAAGAAAAATAATCAGGTCGATATGCGGTTGCGTACTTTTCTATGCAGATTGAATGATGAAACGATCGTAATCTTGAATTCGCCTGTTTTTAAACAGCTTCAGAAAGGGCGGTGTAAAATAGATATTTATTGCACATCAACAAGGCATCGTTTCTTTTCTCCGGTCAGGGAGAGGCGATCTAAAAAACAGAGTTTTGACAAGCAAAAAAGCATAAGCAGCCATACAACCATAAAGATAGCAGGAACCTTGCATGGATAAATCAACCGCCGTCCACGGCCCATTCTCTCTGGATACCTCGACTGATTCTGCTTACCTCGGCGTGGACAGGCTATTGCCGATTATAGGTATCGGAGCCTCGGCCGGTGGGCTTGATGCGCTCGAACAATTTTTCAGTCATGTGCCTGATAGCATGGGTGTCGCTTTCGTCGTCGTTCAGCATCTCGATCCCAACCACAAAGGCATGATGGCCAGGCGATGAGGGTCAGGCCTTACATTTGACATTCTCCACTCTCTTTTTATGTCAAATGTAAGGCCTGACCGTTCGCAGTAACAGCAGTAACAGCAGTAAATCTAGCGGGTTAAAGTCCCGTCCAAGGAATTGTCCGTACGCCTTGGTAATATGAGGAAGCGGCATTGTGGTAACACGGGGTCGTGAGTTTCCAAACAGCAAAAGAGCAGGCCGTAACGCAAGTGAACCTACACGTAGCCTCGTAAACGAATTGGAGGAGCCGACCCTGTGGTCAGAAGGGGAAGGCCGTTGGATGGATGCTGAAATAACGGAAGTGGCATCCATCGACTTCCGGGGTAGCAGGGTCGGCATGTTCTCGAAGATTTATTGCCCAGTGCTGGAGACCCGTTGCGGTGGTGGGGAGGCCATCGACTATTGCGTATAAGGAAACGAAAGCGCAACAGGCCGTAACGGGAGTCGGAGGGGTTCATAGTACCGTTAGAGGTCGAGGGACAACATAAGCCAGACCGAGGGAAGGCTTATGTTGTCTTTCAAATGTAAGGCCTGACCCCGTCTTTTCTTCTACTTAAAAATTAAAATTGGTATAAATACTATTAAATTATAAAAAAATCCCATAATGAAAATATCAATTCTACTTTTCAGCTGTCGGTTAACAATATGCGATATAGCTTCTCCATTATTTACATTAAAAAACCTTCTGTTTATTATATACTCATTAACATATCCATACGGATCACCAAGAATTATTATCAATAATATGGGGATTATAAAGTTATGAGTAGATATATTTGCTAAAACAGCCATGCCTTTAAAAGAGTATATAAAAGGAAGAAAGCATATTATTAATGGAATATAAATTCTCTCATAAAAAAACAGCAATATGTTATTAACATTATTCGCCTTTAAAACGTGACAATACCATTTTAATGCACCATAACTCAACAACAATGATAATATTGAAAACAGCACGTCAGGAAATAATTTTTCGTTATACAAAGAGAAAAAATAATCTCCATAGATACAACTATTAACCCAAATAAAAATCAGAATACCCACTACAACTACCCACAAAAAATCAAAAAACTCTTGTTTCATGCTTTCGGACCGAACGAATAATCAAACACTAGAAAATACATATTGGCTATAGCCTTCCAAATATTATTAATATCCCGCTCAAATCCAGATGATCTAATAATCTTATCAACAAACAATGCCCCTATTAATGAACGAAAAATAATGTATCCGGTTTGCTCCGATAGTCGATCAATTCTTTTTTCTTCTGACAACTCTAAACTTGATATTTCGTTAATCTCCTCTGCATAGCTTTTAGCTATGCCATATACCGCATATAATGCTGATATACCAGTAAATAAGCTTATTGAAAATAGAGACAAAGAGATCATCGCAAAAAGAAAAATAGATAGAAACCCTAAAATAATTAGAAATCCCCCATTTCCCCCACCCGCAATCTTATAAGCCCCAGACCCTGTATCAGGGTCGGTAATGATGTAACCCGCCCCGGACCAGCCCGGCACGCTGACTGCATCGGTATGGGTAATCACTTCTTTCCCGGCATTCAAGGCATTCCTGATTTCAGCCATCGTATCAGCATCATGGTGGATATTGGCAAGTATAGTCGATTGATTAGTCTGGGTGATATGGTAAATCCGTTGCCCGGCGGCGCTGGCCTTTTGCAGGGCTTTGACGGCGGAGATGGCTTCGCCGGGGTTTTGCTCATTAACAAACATCTGCTCGGGCACAGCATGTTCCAGGGCGGAGCTGAGGATGCCGGATTGCAGCACAAATTGTTTTTTCTTGACGGGATCGCCATCATTGACTCCGACGATAGTAAACAGCGGGATGTCGAACACCACACCTCCGGGTTGGATGGCTTTGGGCAAGCCGAAGAAGTAGCTGACGTTCGGCTCATGACCAAAGGTGCCGATACCGGCACCCAGTTGGTAATGGCCGCCTGCTTGTAAGCCCATGATGTGGTTAAGCCCGATCAGTTGCGCATAGTAGCCCAAGGTCCCGGCGCGGAACAGATCGCCCAGCAGGTCTTCGCGGGTGAGGGCGGCGATTTGCGTTTGGTCGTTGCTTTCCAGTTGGGTCTTGGTTTGTTCCAGCCTGGTTTTAAGCGTGTTCAGTTCGTTGGGGGAGACGTTACCGGCAATCGCGTTGACCGATAGATAGGAACCGGCAATAACATTGTAGGTCCGCGGGGCTTGCACGGCTCCTCTTCCTGTAAAGCTGACGGAGGTCACAAACGGCACTTCTTCGCCGAGTTTCATGGCGCTGCCGGTTTTGACGGTTTGCCCATTAAGTTTGAGTTCGGGGATCACCTTGATCAAATAGCTGGGGATGCTCTGGGGCAATTGACTCAGATCGGTGATTTCGCCTTGCGGCAACAAGGAGGCCAGGGTTTGTTCGTCGGCGTCAGTGGCAGGTTTGAACGATAGCGTGATCTTGGCATTGTTGACGTTGGCAAACGCGAAGTCGACAGGATCGATCATAGCGCCTTCGATGTCTTTCCCGAAACTGTAACGGATATGCTGTTGCAGGCTAACCGGCAGTTTGTCGTAGCGGGCGCCGGTGACGACGATGCGGTTGGGCAGCGAGGACGGCAGCGTCGGGAATGCCTGGATGATGGTCTTGGCGTCGCCGATCACATCGCCTACCGTCGGGTTTTGCATTTGGGTTTGGATGTAGGTTTGCAGTTTTTGCTGCGCCTGGGTTTGGGCATCTTTGAGCAGTTGCGCGTCGAAGCCGGTCGCCCAGCTTTCCGTTTCGTTGACGGTGCCGCTGGCGACGAAGTTTTGCGCCAGTTGTTCGGCCTCGATGCCGCTGATCGCAAAGAGCGCTGAGGGTCAGGCCTTACATTTGACATTCTCCACTCTCTTTTTATGTCAAATGTAAGGCCTGACCCCGTCTTTTTTGACCCCGTCTTTTTCCGTTGTCCGGGATCGATGCCGCTGATCGCAATGACACTGACCCCATTGATTCCCATTGATTCCAATGGCACAGCTAGAGCTTTCTAGTTTGCTTTGTAGAGCAAATAATTTTTACAATATCAGATATGGTAGTTATTTTTTTAATATCTTTAAAATCAATTCTATATTTAATTAATAACTCCTCTATATCATCATATGGTATTTCAGGAAAAGGATATAATCGTTCCAATTGATACAAATTGTCATTTGGTCTAATCTTTTCAGCATCAAGACCTAATGTGTTTGCAATATTAATCCACGCTCCTCTAAAATCTTCATAAGTAAATTCATCTTCAAACATTTGATAAATATTATAAATATTTTCTTTTCTCTTATTTTTCCCCATTTAAATTTGAAATATATTGAATATAAATGCTTATAGATTAACAATATTAATATTATTAAAAATATCGCTATTAGTAGATCATATTGCATAGAAAAGACCTTCAATTAAAATTGTCACGTTGAAGACCCCAATAAAAGTGCCACCCAACGTAAACGCCGGAATAATATAAGCCCGCATTACAATACTTTTACCAAGGGGGCTTTCAAATAATCCTCTAATCACGCTTGTTAAAAAGCGCTGAGGGTCAGGCCTTACATTTGCTCCACTCTCTTTTTATGTCAAATGTAAGGCCTGACCCTGTCTTTTCTGTCTTTTCGGACCCTGTCTTTTCGACCTACGATGCCGCCTCTGAGCTATCTGACATCACTTTTTACAAATTGGACATTTACTACAATTTAACAGTGTACTAAGCCAAAGATTATAACTTTCGTTCTTAATAAAATATTGAGGTAGATGAATACCGCAGTAGGGACAGCGAATATAAAATATTCCAAAAAGCATACATAAACTGCCTAAAAACAGACTTATCAATAAAAAATATGCTTCAAATAAATTAAGTTGTTTATAAGTCAACCAAAATATCAAGGAGACAGTAATAACTAAAATCCCAAGGAACATTGTGTATATTTTCCACATTTGCCCACTTTTTTTTATCAGTGAATCATGAAACATAAAACTCCTCTACTTAAAAATAAATGAAATCAGTTAGGTGACTATTAAAAACTTAACTGGGGTCAGAGTAAGTTTAAATTAAGTTTACTCTGACCCCAGTTATTCCAGTTATTCCAGTTATTACTATTTGTTTTATTTGTTTTATTTGTTTTTGAGCGCTTGGTAAGAAATTATCAGGCGATGCTCAGCCTCGTGTCGACTATCATTTGGCTTAATTGAGAACACTCCCTAGGTAACTATTAATAATTTCTTGGACGACATATACCACCACCAACCAACAAACCAAATTCGAACGCCCAGACCATTAGGCATCTTAACTGTTAACTTTTTTTCGAATTATGATTTGCTAAAAACTAACCATACGTTATTAAAAATTACAAAAAACGCAATCAGAATTTGCAACAGAAAACTTAATCGTAAAAATGTTCCTTTAATCGATTTTTCTCTTAGAATAGCTACTACTGTTTCAGTGTGGTCAGCATTTAACCTTTTCTCGGAATCAGATCGAATCACAATCCATAACTGTAAAATAGAAATTATTAAAATAATAAATATCAACATTTAAAACACCTACTTGTTGTTTTTTTCAAGCTAAAGTAACCCATAATAGCTTCCATAATTATCGCTACTGCTGCGGCTTGATTGGCTATTGCAGAAGCCCCCAGAAGCTGTGAAATCCTTATCATGGCACCAAAAACCGCCATACTTCCAGAAAATTGTATAAATGCAATTTCATCTTCGTAAGTTTCAAAATCCACACCAAAAATTAATGCCAACGAAACGGTTAATATCACCAAAGCAACCAAAGCTATAAAAATTGGAATACTCACCAAAAGTCCCGATAGTGAAATGGTCAACAATAACAGTGCTGTACTAGCAACGGCCAGAAGCGTAAACCACCCTCCATTCCCCCCACCGGCAATCTTATAAGCCCCATCGCCTGTGACGGGATCGGTAATGATATACCCCGCCCCCGACCAGCCCGGCACGCTGACCGCATCGGTATGGGTAATCACTTCTTTCCCGGCATTCAGGGCATTTCGGATTTCAGTCATGGTGTCGCTGTCGTGATGAATATTCCCAAGTATAGTCGATTGATTAGCGGGGGTAATGTGATAAATCCGTTGCCCGGCGGCGCTGGCTTTTTGCAGGGCTTTGACGGCGGAAATGGCTTCGCCGGGGTTTTGCTCATTAACAAACATCTGCTCGGGCACAGCATGTTCCAGGGCAGAGCTGAGGATGCCGGATTGCATCACAAATTGTTTTTTCTTGACGGGATCGCCATCATTGACTCCGACGATAGTAAACAGCGGGATGTCGAATACCACACCGCCGGGTTGGATGGCTTTGGGAAAGCCGAAGAAGTAGCTGACGTTCGGCTCATAACCGAAGGTGCCGGTACCGGCCCCCAGTTGGTAATGGCCGCCTGCTTGCAGCCCCATGACATGGTTAAGCCCGATCAGTTGCGCATAGTAGCCTAAGGTCCCGGCGCGGAACAGGTCGCCCAGCAGGTCTTCGCGGGTGAGGGCGGCGATTTGCGTTTGGTCGTTGCTTTCCAGTTGGGTTTTGGTTTGTTCCAGCCTGGTTTTAAGGGTGTTCAATTCGTTGGGGGATACGTTACCGGCAATCGCGTTGACCGAGAGGTAGGAACCGGCAATAACATTGTAGGTGCGCGGCGCTTGCACGGCTCCTCTTCCGGCAAAGCTGACGGCGGTCACAAACGGCACTTCTTCGCCAAGTTTCATGGCGCTACCGGTCTTGACGGTCAGGCCGTTGAGTTTGAGTTCGGGGATCACTTTGATCAAATAGCTGGGGATGCTCTGGGGCAGTTGGCTAAGGTCGGTGATTTCGCCGGTTGGCAACAAGGATTGCAGGGTTTGTTCGTCGGCTTCAGTGGCAGGTTTGAACGATAGCGTGATCTTGGCATTATTGACGTTGGCAAACGCGAAGTCGATAGGATCGATCATAGCGCCCTCGATATCCTTGCCGAAGCTGTAACGGATGTGTTGTTGCAGGCTGGCCGGCAGCTTGTCGTAGCGGGCGCCGGTGGCGACGATGCGGTTGGGCAGAGCGGACGGCAGCATCGGGAATTCCTGGATGATGGTCTTGGCGCCGCCGATCACATCGCCTACCGTGGGGTTCTGCATTTGGCTTTGAATGTAGGTTTGCAGTTTTTGCTGCGCCTGGGTTTGGGCATCCTTGAGCAGTTGCGCGTCGAAGCCGGTCGCCCAGCTTTCCGTTTCGTTGACGGAGCCGCTGGCGATGAAGTTTTGCGCCAGTTGTTCGGGATCGATGCCGCTGATCGCAACGGCATCAAGGCCTTGTTGGTGTTGGTATTGTTTATAGCCGGCATCCAGGCTGGCCCAACTGTCGGCCGCCTTGTTTTTGGCGCCGCGCGAAGGATGGAAGTCAATCGCCGCTTCAACCCAGACATGTTCGATGCGGACTTTGCTGATGGTGCCGCCGGAGACGATGGTCGTCACCGGAATACCGCCGCTTGCGGCGTATTCCGCCGCGGCTTGGATGGTGGCGAAGCCGCCCGCCCAGTTCTTGAAGGCGTCGCTAGGCACGTCGATGGTGCCGTGGACGTAGCGCGCCGGGATTTTGGACGCGCGCAGCAAGGCGATAGTCAGGCTGGCGATGTCCATGGCGTTGCCGCGTTGTGCGGACAGGGTCAGGTCGGCATTCTGGATGCCGCCCCAACTGGGCAGCCAGGTGATGTTGTTCCTGACCCAGTGGTAGATTTTGACCGGATCGTGGTTAAGTGCTGCCGCTTTGGCCTGGATAGCGGGCGTGAGTTTGACTTCATCGCTTTCGGCAAGATAGGCGGGATTCGTCGCTCCGGTCAGTTTATCGAAGGTGAAATCGCCCAGCGCGGCCACTTGCGGATAAGGGCTGTCGAAATACTGGGCTTGGGTGAATTGTTCTGCGGTGTCCTTGGCCTTGTTTTTAGGGTCGGCTTTTAGCGTTTGATTAGGCAGTTGGTTCGGGTCGAACGGTTGTTGCCTTTTCTTGTTCGGTTTGGCTTTCAGGTGCTCCAGCGCGGTTTGTACGCGGGTCAGCCGGTCGGCATCGTTATCCGCCGCGCTAACGGCGTCAAGTTCCGCCGTCAGTGCGTCATATTCGACCTGATAGTTGTCCACCATGTCCTGATGACGGGCAAAGATTTCGCTGGGGAGGAGGTGGTCGGTGAGCTGTTGTTCGATCCTGGCGAAGCTTTGCCGTTCAACACTATCCAGTTGCTTAAGGATATGCTGCAATTGCAGCAGTTCGCCGCGTTCGGAGGCGTTGTCCTGTTGTTGGCTGAGCTTTTCCTGAATCCGTTGCAGCTTGGCTTCGATTTGCTGCAAGGTGTGGAAAAAGCGCTGGTCATCGCTTGCGGCTGTAACCACCGGTGCTTTCGGGGTGTTGGCCTGGGCGGCGGCGACGGTGGGCTCCAGGATCAGCATCACAAAGGCGACCAATACGGTCAGCGCGGTCGAACGCATGAAGGGGCGGGTGTCTCTAATGCCGGTCAGGAGCGGTGCAGTCATCGTTTATGTCCTTTTAAGGTTTCTTAAGTTTAAGGTGCCACGGTTTTTATCGAAACGCTACGCAACGCCCGGTCAGTGCTGAGGCGGATTTGCGCGGCCATGACGGTGTCGATTGCGCTCAGCCGGTCGGCTGCGCTGCGCAAGGCCTCCAGGGTTGCCGGCCAGTTTCCGGCTAAACGCTGGGTTTCGGCTTGTTGCAGGTAGCTGCGCGCCTGTTTGTAGGTATTGATTGTCAACGGTGTAATGGTATCCAGCGCGGCTTGCAGGTCGTTAGCCGATAGCGTTTCAACGTCCAGCGTCAGTTCTTTTTGAATTTTATAGTTGCTGCCGCTACCGCTTTCGACGGTGGCATTCAATGTGATCGGTACCTCGGGCAATTTCACCCAGACCGTATAATCGGCACTGGCATTTTTGGCTAAGTCGAAGTGCCAAATCAGCTGGTTATTCGTTCTGGTTGCACTGCCTGCATCGATAACGGCGATGTTGGCGGGCAGGTTAAGCACGACCCGTCCCGGTGTGGCAATACCGGTATTAACCAATTTGACGGCCAAGGGGTACACACTCTGGGCATAGGGCACTAAGGGATCCGGATGAATGCGGCTTAAGGCATTGAGGAGCAGTTGCCCGTGACTTGAATCCGTACCCGACAATAAAGCTTCTGCCAACAGGTCATAACCGGCATGAAAAGTCCGACCCAGCCCATAATGACGCTCGGCGAGCGACAAATCAGGGGTAACCAGACCGTCCTGTATGAACCGGCCGAGCGCAGTGGCGCCGTCCAGCGTGAAGTTCAGGGTCTTATCGGTCAGTTGCAGCGGTATCTGGCCCACCGGTGTGAAACCGGCTACGTCGATGCTGATGCCGGTCATGCGCGGGTATTTGCCGTTGAATTTAAGCCCTAACGCTTCGTCAATGCGCCCTTGGCGCTGGTCGTGCCCACCCGCTTCAAGCAGTCCTTCGCCACGGTTGACCGCCTCACGCAGTTCCTGTTGCACCGTTTCAGCAAGTTTGACGGTTTCGGACAGCAATAAATAAGCGACATAACCGCCGCTACGTAGTTCGCGGGTGAAGGTATCGGCATCGGTAGCAATGGAGTAAGACCAACCGGCGTCATACAGTAATTTTTCAAGATAAGCGCGTTGCACATCCATGGCAGGAATGTGGTTGGTTCCCAGTGGATCATTACCGGCACCGGGATCTAGCAATACCAACACTCGACCCTGTTTGCCTGCTTCGAAACTGGCATTGATGCGGATCGGCGGCTCAAGTACGTCAAACAAGGCTGCGCCCAATTGCAGGGTTTGACCGCCGATGTCGGCCAGCAAGAGACAGGCGTAACTACCGATCGGCAGATTGCCGGTGGCGATGTTGCGACTTTGGGCCAGTTGCGCATTAGGGGCGAAATCCACGCCCCGCGTTTCGGAACTAAGCACTTGTTGGGTCCCGGCAGACACGAGTTTGCTGGTCAGCAAGACATTCGGTATTGGACTTGCCGCTTTGTTTTGGATGCTTTCCAGGCAGCTTGCGGGGTCACCCTGGTGTACTTGCACCGGAGTAGCCTCAATTTTGCCGCTCAAGGCTTGAATCGTCTGCCGCTCGACATGGGAAACCGTCGCGCGGGTGATCAGGGTTGCACGGCTGACGGCATCCTTGACAGTCATCATCACCGGGTAATCGCCGCTTATAGCGTCGGCCAGATTGAGGGTAAACTGCAAATCCCGTAGCGCATTCGGCACCAGTTCGCCGAGCGTTGCACTTTCATTTAGGATAATTTTTCCATCGGGCGTGGCTACGGTGATTTCCACACGGGTCGGCGGCTGGATAGCATTGGGGGTGATATTTTCTACCCGTGCAGCGATGTTTACCGTATCCCAGGCGGCATAAACAGGCTTATCAGTAACCACCCGGCCATTGATGAGCGCTGCTGCGCCTGCGACTATTTGGAATGGTGCGGTTGCTTCGTCAACTACCCTGCTTTGGGCATCCAAAAGCTGTACGTAGGCTTCGTAGCTGCCTGTTAGGGTAGCGCCTGTATTCCACGGTGTTTCCAGGGCAAGGCTTGCACCGGCTGCCATGCTAGGCACGGGTAGAGGATTGAGTGTAGCCAGGTTTTCTTGGCTGCCGACCGCACGGATGCTGACTTTCACGGTGCCATCGGCGGCAGTTAGGCTTGTATTTGTCACTACAGGCCTGATGAGGACTTGCTCGTTAGCGGCGTAGCTGTTGCGATCGGCGGTTAACGTTAATGCTAAGCCACTTGCCACTTTGATTGTGGGGATATCAAGGTCGATACGCAGCTTTTCGGTTGTGAAGGAGTTGTTGAATTCAATGTAGGCGGCATTGGCAACAGCGCGCTGTTCTTTAAGCACCATGTTTTTGAGGGTTAAGTCAAAATCGAGTGCACGCTTGTTGGCAGTCACGCCCACCAGCTTCCAAAAATAGTCGATTCCGCCATTGGCATTTGCCGCTTGGGAAGTTGGTGTAGGGACAGGATTGCTTAACAGCACCGATGTCGGGAAGTTGACATGCAAGTCGACATCAATACCGCCCAATCGTTCCAAGGCGACAGGCAAATAGCTCACCACCAAGCTGGTCGAGGCCAGACGGGTCGTTAAAATGTTATTGTTGCTCAACCAGGAATGGTCGGCTTGCTGCGCGGACAATAGGTATTGAATCGTCTTGCGTATAATCGGGTCGTCTGCGGAGGGGTTGGTATAATCTAAAGCCAATCCAACCAATGCCGTGACCATCGCATCGCTGCCATGGCCCGTTGTCTGTCCCCAGCCTCCATCAGCACGTTGACGGGTACGCAGAGTATTACTGATCGCAGTAATAGCGGTGTCTATTTGGCCTTTTAAAGCGGCATTGCTAATAACCTTTCGTGCTTCCGCCAACCCGGTCAGGCGCATGGCTTGGATAATATTGTCCGTACTGCCGTCTTTGTAACGAGCCAGAAAATAGTTGCCGGCACGGGTGACTTCTGTAGCGAAATTGGTTAATTGCGAGGAGTCTAATGCAAATGTAGCAAGCTGATAGAGCTTGTTTTCAGCCGAATTAACCACGTATGCTTGCCCATTCCCATCGACGGCTATGCCCGTCATCAAGCCAGACATGGATTTCAGACGCTCAGCCACACCTTTAGGGCTGAGTGAGTTGATGGCGAAAGGAGTATATTGGCCGGAATTTGAATATTGATACGAAGAATAATAGAAGCCGCCACCCGGTCTATGGTCTATATATAACGGCTGGTAAGCCAAGCCATCCGCAAAAACCGACACTTTCTTTTCAGGATCGATTTTGACAATATTAAATCCACCGAAATTGGCGACGTAAGCATTGCCGGCTTCATCGAAAGTCATGCCATAAGGGGCGTTTAGCACACCGCCAGTGCCCCATGTTTCAAATTGGCCGCTGTCATTACGCCTTAATATGCGCTTGTTGGTACTATCGACCACATAGACGTGTCCATCGGGACTGATTTCGACATCGGTCAAGGATCCGCCGCCGGTCAGCAAGGTATCAACCGTGCCGTTCAAGTTGCGGCGCAACAGTTTGCCGCCGTTGCCGGAAACATAAATCGTACCATCTTCGGCTACGGCGATGCCATAGCCATCGATAGCCAATTTGGCGACGAGCTCGATACCGTTGGTCTCGGTATTAATGCGGACAATGTCGCCGGTTGCTTTGACCGTATAAAGAAAGCCGTCTTTCGCAAGTTCGACATCGCGTGGAGAGGTGCCTGCACCCAGTAGAATCTTGCTGTCCAGTCGATAATCGTTAATCTTGCTCAGGTCGGTCGTTTGAGCGGCTTTTAATAACTGGGCATAAGCCTTAACAGTCAATGCCGTATGAGATTCGTTGGAGTACCACCAACCGGTAGCATAATCCGGCGTCCACCAGGTTTGGTTGCCGGATTGCGTCCGTTTACCATAAAGGTGTTGGGCTGCGCGATACAAGGTCCTAAAAGACTCTTCAGCATTCCAGACGGTCAACGACCAAGCGCCCAAGGCAGTTTGTGTTTTGGTAAACTCAGGATGATTTGCCCTCAGGCCACCATCATTTTGTTGGGTACTTGCCACAGTATTGTATAAATTAATCGACGAGGTTTCATCGCCCAGGTTTTTTTGGAATGCGGAGGCAACACCGACCAGGCTTTGCGTTTGGATATGACAGCCTAAGCAACGATTGCTCTTTTGCCAGAGCATTGCTCCACTAGATGCGTATTCGCTGCCGGTTTTGACGGCGCTGCCCACAGCAACAAACAAGGGATCGGTCGCCTTGCCGCTTGCGGTATCGACACCTTCAAGCGTTATTTTGCCATGCGCCGATTGGGTGCCTTCCGGGACGATGGTTTTGTCGACGCTGAATTTGCCGGCTGCTTTGTCACCGACATAGAGCGTGCCGGTGATTTCACCGCTAACCACGGCATTGGTTGCCCGAATTTTTAGCGAGAGATTGCCTTCAGTTGTCGGAATCCAGTTTCCGAATGACAGGTATTTATAGCCGTTGACAGCCAGTTGGTCGAGCGTGGTCGTCGCTTGGTGCAGGACGTTGCCGGTTCCCGGTTGTTCGACGGTGAGCGTCAATGGGACATTGTTTAAATCGATATTGCCGGTATTGCCCAGGAATACCTCAAGTTTGACCGGAGTCTGCGAACCCGCCTGGATTAACGGCGGATCAAGACCGATTGCGCCGCCGAAAGAGCTGGTTGCGGTGATCTGTCCGAAAGCTTGATTTTCAGCCAATATTTGACCGAACGGTAATGACTGATTGATTGTATTGGGCTTAATCGCACGAATTATCAAGCGGTAGGTGCCGGGTTCGTTTTGCGCCGTGTTCCACAGCACGGTAAGCGTTTTGGTTTCTTTGGCGGTAAAGCTGAATTGCGATGTCAGTTGAGTAGTACCCAGCGCATAAGGCGATACCGTTGCAATGCTGATACCTTCTGCATTGACGACTTCGCCTAGAATAGTCGCTTCTTGGGCTTCATTCAGCAAATTGGCGATTTGCGCCGTAAACAACAAGGTTTCATTTGCCCCAACAGCCCCATTCGGCGGCACTAGCGATACGATTTGGACGCTTTTCACTTCTGATTGCGCCAAGGGTTCAACGGCAATATCAGTCGTATAAGATCCGTGCGCGGATAAAGTGACCTCCCGCGTGGTGGCAAAATAACCTTCCGCAGATGCATTCAATGAAAAACTCAAATTCGTGATGCCGGTGAATTCAAATTGACCGTCGTTACTGGTCGTCGCCGTCAGGCCCCGGCCATCTGCCAAGGCCACTTTCGCACCGGCAATGGGTAGCCCGGTGAGGCTATTTTTGACATGCCCACTCAAGATACTGTTAGTGGGATCACCACTGACGGGTGGTGTGGGCGGCAATGAAAATTCTTGGAAAAACTCCCCATATCCAGTGACGCTTAAGCTGAATGTCTGATCAACGAATCCTGTCGCAGTCATGGTCAGCGTGAAATTAAGTGTATCGATACCCGGTATTGCAAAAGTGCCGTCAGCTGCGGTTTGTACGGTTTTTCCCGTCTCGACCCACTTTACCGTCGCATTGTTGATCACCGACCCGCTCAAGCCATCCACTATACGGCCTGATACCGTTAAGTTGGACGGAACCACAGAACCGCCTAAACGATACAGGCGTAAGAGACCCAAATCGCCATTTGACCCTGGACTGAAGACAAACGAAATGGATTGGCTTTGATACCCATCTGCCAAAAGCTGTGCCTGATAGCTGCCACGCGGTAGCGCGTTGAACACAAAACCGCCGTCACTGCCAGTTACCACGGTAGCTCCATTAACCATCGCAATATGGGCAGCACTTATGGCCTCGCCGCTTTCGCCGTCAATTATCTTGCCAAAAATATTGCTTGGCGCGTCGTCCAAAAAGACACTGGTCTTGATTAACGATTGTTTCAGTATTATGTTGGTTCCAGCTACCACGGTCAGCACGCCGTTCGCTGAGTGATAGCCCGTCTTGTCAATTTGGGCAGTGTAATCGCCTGGCGGCAACGACGACCATTCGAAATTGCCGCCCGTATCGCTTACCATAGTGCGTGATTCGGCTCCCGTCAGTGTAATCAAGGCTCCAGCTAGTGCTGAATGGTCTTGGTTGTCCTCGATATGTCCAAGCACTGCCCCTGTTTGCGGATCGGCAGATAGGCCTAAAGTTCCTGCACTGGAAATTTGACCTGCAATAACGGTCACGACACGGCTGAGACTGTTATAACCGTTTTTTCGCGCCACTAATGTCTGGGTGCTGGTCGGTACACCTGCCATTTTAAAATAACCGGTACTATCGCTCAGGACAGTGTAACCCGTAACAGAAGCCAGTGATACCTCGACATTGGCAAGCGGTTCATGGCTATTTTCCTTAACAACATAGCCTTCAACAGTTCCTGTTTGAGTTCCTGAAACGCCCGAACCGGCAGCGTTATACACCGTCAAAGCCCTTAATACTAATGCCGTGGTGTAAACATCATCTGACCAACTCCCATTCACTGCCTGCTTGTTGGTTAATGCGGTAGCACTTGATCGGAATAACGATGCTTCGGCACCGTCGGATAACAGCGCGATGAGGGCGACAGCACTGGTGTAATCTTCACCCCACAAGCCTATTTCATTGCGTTTAGACAGCAGAAAGTTAAGCGCAGCATTCAATGCCGCAGGAACCCCTGAAAAAGATGATTTATAAGGGCTTAGCGCAACAACAGCAAGAGCCGTAGTATAAACGCTGTCATCGTTGGCGCCCATTGCCCAGCCGCCATCGGTTTTTTGGGCATTCAACAGAAACCCGACGCTGCTATTGGCTGCCTGGATATTACCGTAACCGGAATTGTTGAGTGCCTGTAAAGCAAAAGCCGTATCCGGCACGGTGCTACCATAACCTTCTAGTTCGCCAAATCCGCCGTCGGCATTGACGCGCAGCTTTAATTTATCAATCAGGTTAGCTACGTTTAGACCTGAATCGTCTCTTGCCAGAATTAAACGAGCTAAATATTCAGTGCCTCCATAGTTTTCGTTTTCAAGAAATTGCAACGCCGTTGGAATGATGGATTTATTGTCACCGATCGCTTTCCATAAGCGCAAGCTCTCTGCCGTCGATTGGTAAGCTGTGGCAATAGCGGTATCAGTGGCTATGCTCCCGTCCGTTTGGAACTGCGCGACCAACCAATCGTTTCCGGTATCGGCATGAACCAGTGTGGTTGCCGATATTATTGTTGCTACGGCAAAAATCAGCCGCCATTTCATTAGTTTAGGCAGGGCGCTAAATTTATGCATCGATAGATACCTTGGAGTAAAGTTGGCTAAATTAAATAACGGCCATTGTACGCTGCAAAATGTGGAATAAAATAGCTTTTAAATTGATGTGGGTCACAGTTTTGGCTCTTCCCGATTTCGTGGGGTGACCGCTACATATGATGTCAGGCATAACCAAATAACCGCCTGCCTTCGGCATCAAGCCAGATATGTTGGAATAACCGACCTAAGTTATATATCCCATAGCGATGCCGCTTGATGATTTTGTTATTGATACCTTCGGCAAAATCACTTGATTGCCGTTGAATGAAATAATTAGTAACTGATGTTACGCATTGCCTGCGAAAATAGATGAACGTGCCTTAACTGAATGACCGTGACGGATGAGGTGGTAGTGAGTAGATACTCTGTTTAAAGTCAATCTTATTTCGTTGATTTTCAACTATCCGACAGCTGCCGGAATTGCATAAAAACGGGTGTTGTCGAAAGGCTTGTCGTGTTTCAACATGCCATGGATAGCGTGAAGCAATTTGCGCATGACGGCGCAGAGAGCCTGCATCTTTTCTTTGCCGTTATCCACCACGAGATGCTGGAAATAAGCTCCGACATGTGGAT
>Ga0208123_100406_pt1 | contig 18030 bp, 19 predicted proteins | sample LakWasMe92_HOW11_2_FD_183914 | JGI IMG/M metagenome (GOLD analysis project Ga0208123, IMG submission 183914) | Freshwater sediment methanotrophic microbial communities from Lake Washington under simulated oxygen tension - Sediment Metagenome... | ecosystem: Environmental > Aquatic > Freshwater >... | reverse complement strand
TTCGGCTTCGACTTGTGGGGCAAGACCGCCTACCTGTACGTATTGTGCGTCACGTTCCTGCTGTTCGCGCTGGTGCGCGCCCTGATGACATCACCGTACGGCCTGTCCTTGCGCAGCATCCGCGAAAACCCGCAGCGCGCGATCGCCATCGGCATCCCGATTCGCGCGCGCCTGACCAACATCTACACCTTCTCGGCGGTGCTGGCCGGGATCGCCGGCGCCCTGCTGACGCAGACCACGCAGTTCGTCGCGATCGACGTGTTCCACTTCCAGCGCTCGGCCGACCTGCTGATCATCCTGATCATCGGCGGCGCCGCCACGCTGTATGGCGGCTTCGTCGGCGCGGCGGTGTTCATGATCGCGCAGGACAAGCTGGGCAAGGCCAACCCGGAGTACTGGCTGTTCTGGCTCGGGATTTTGCTGATCGTCAGCACGCGCTACCTGCGCGGCGGCGTGCTCGGCGCGCTGCATCCGCTGCTGCGACTGCCTGCGCGGCGGCGCAAGGCGGTGCAGTCATGAGCGAAGTCTGCCTGGGGAAGCGACATGCCTGAGATGCTCTTGCTGGAGAACCTGGTGGCCGGCTACGGCGAGGCCAAGGTGCTCGACGGCTGCGCCTTGCGGCTGGACGAGGGCGAAAGCCTGGCCGTGCTGGGGCGCAACGGCGTCGGCAAAAGCACGCTCCTGATGACGCTGATGGGACACACGCGGGTGCACGGCGGAACCATGCGCTGGCTGGGACAGGACCTGACCGGCATGGCGCGCCACCGGCGCGCGGCGCTCGGGCTGGGCTGGGTGCCGCAGGAAAGGGAAATCTTTTCCGCGCTGAGCGTGGAGGAAAACCTGACCATCAGCGCGCTGCCCGGCAAGTGGGACCTGGCGCGCATCTACGGCCTGTTCCCGCGCCTGAAGGAGCGGCGCCGCAACTGGGGCAACGAGCTCTCCGGCGGTGAACAGCAGATGCTGGCGATCGGGCGCGCCCTGATGCTCAACCCGAAGCTGCTGCTGCTCGATGAACCGCTCGAAGGGCTGGCCCCGGTGATCGTCGACCAGTTGTGCGAGGCGATCGGGCGCATGGTCAAACAGGAAGGACAGGCGCTGGTACTGGTCGAGCAGCGCGTGCAGCAGGCGCTGCAGCTGACGCAGCGCTGCGTCGTGCTCGAGCGCGGGCGCGTGGTGCACGGCGCCGACAGCCAGGCCCAGCTCCAGGACCTGGCGATGCTCGACAAGTGGGTCGGGGTGCGTTGCAGCGATGCGCCAGCCGCAGATCGGTTCGGGATGGCAGGGTCGGTGGTTGCGTCCTTACCTGCCGGAACATACTCGTAGGCCCGCATCGAATCGCTTGCATTCGGCAGGCACTCATGCTAAATTATGAATGAACATTCATTCATAACAGTGTCGGATGCCTGCAGGGCAGCATTACTTCAAGCTCAACCTCTTACTCAGGGACATCGAACATGCGATTAGACGGCAAAACAGCAGTAGTGACAGGCGGCGCCTCGGGAATCGGCCGGGCCACGGTCGAAGTGCTGGCACGGGCCGGCGCCCATGTAGTGCTCGGCGATATCGACGAGGAAGGCGGCAGCGCGGCGGCGGCGCAGCTGCGCGGGCAGGGCCACGACGTGCACTTCGCGCGGCTCGACGTGACGGACGCGCAATCGATCGCGGCCTTCCGACAGGAAGCCTACCGCCTGCGCGAGCACGTCGATATCGTGGTCAACGTGGCAGGCTGGGGCAAGATCGAACCCTTCGTCGAGAACACGCCGGATTTCTGGCGCAAGGTGGTCGACCTGAACCTGATGGGACCGGTGACGGTGACACGCAGCTTTCTTGACCAGATGATCGAACGCGGCTCCGGCAAGATCGTCACCATCGCCAGCGACGCCGGGCGCATCGGCAGCTTGGGCGAGGCGGTGTATTCGGGCGCCAAGGGCGGCGCGATCGCCTTCACCAAGGGCCTGGCGCGCGAAATGGCGCGCTTTAACATCAACGTCAACTGCGTCTGCCCCGGCCCTACCGATACCCCGCTGCTGGCGGCGGTACCGGAGAAGCACCAGGAAGCCTTCGTGCGCGCCACCCCGCTGCGGCGCCTGGCCAAGCCGTCCGAAATCGCGGACGCCGTGCTGTTTTTCGCCAGCCCGCGCGCCGCCTTCGTCACCGGCCAGGTGCTCAGCGTGAGCGGCGGCCTGACCATGGCCGGCTGATCTTTAACGAATTTCAAACAGGAGAATGACATGTACAAGCTGAAAGCGGCCGACTGGCGCCCCGAACACTTCAAATGGGAAGTCAAGAACCGGGTTGCCACCATCACCTTGAACCGCCCCGAGCGCAAGAACCCGCTCACGTTCGAAAGCTACGCCGAGCTGCGCGACACCTTCCACAAACTGCAATGCGCCGACGACGTGCGTGCGGTCGTCATCACCGGCGCGGGCGGCAACTTCTGCTCGGGCGGCGACGTGCATGAAATCATCGGCCCCCTGGTCGGCATGGAAATGGGCGGCCTGCTCGAATTTACCCGCATGACGGGCAGCCTGATCAAGGAAATGCGCCTGTGCCCGCAGCCGATCATCGCCGCCGTCGATGGCTTTAGCGCGGGCGCCGGCGCGATCGTGCCGATGGCGTGCGACATGCGCTACGGCACGCCCGAGGCCAAGACCGCGTTCCTGTTCGTGCGGGTCGGCCTGGCCGGCTGCGACATGGGCGCCTGCTCCATCCTGCCGCGCATCATCGGCCAGGGGCGCACTTCCGAACTGCTCTACACCGGGCGCGTGATGAGTGCGCAGGAAGGCCTGGCCTGGGGCTACTTCAACGACGTGGTGCCGCAGGAAATGCTGCTCGAAAAAGCCCAGGCGATGGCGCAGTCGCTGGCGGACGGCCCGGCGTTCGCGCATGCGATGACCAAGAAGTGCCTGCACCAGGAATGGAACCTGAGTGTCGAACAGGCGCTCGAAACCGAAGCGCAGGCCCAGGCCATCTGCATGCAGACCAAGGATTTCGAGCGCGCGTACCGCGCCTTCGTGGACAAAGTCAAGCCGAACTTCCAGGGCGACTGAGTCACCTGCTATGCTTGACGCTTCGCCATGTGGGAGTGAGTATGAAGAATCATCAAAAAGATGAAGGAGCCGGTTCCCCAGGACACGTGGAGAGCCTGGTCACCGACACCAAACTGGTGGGGGAGCGGCGCGCCCAGATCCTGCGCGCCGCCGTCAAGCTGTTTTCGGAAAAAGGCTATTACACCACCACTGTCCAGCAGATCGCCAAGGAAGCCGGCGTCAGCACGGGACTGATCTACCAATATTTCGGCGACAAGGACGACATCTTGTTCCTGTCGCTTAAGCTGGTCATCGAAACGTACGAAAAAGAGATCCCGCCGCGCATCGAGGGGATCGAGCATCCGGTCGAACGGCTGTGCGTGGCCTTGTGGGCCTACTGCAAGATCGTCAACCGCATGCGCGAGGGCACGGTGCTGGCCTACCGCTCCACCAAGTCGCTGCGCGCCGACCGCCGCGACCTGATCAAGGAAGGCGAGGCCAGGACCAACCGCCTGCTGGAAGAATGCGTGCTGGCCTGCGTCGACGGCGGCTTCATGCGGCCGGTCAACGAGTACATGCTGGTCTATCAGCACGTGATGTTCAGCCATGCCTGGGCCTTGAAGCACTGGGCATTCCAGGACCGCTACACGCTGGGGCAGTATGTGGCCGAAGGCGTGCGCATCCTGATCGAGCCGTTCCTGACCAAGAAAGGCCTGGCCGCGCTGGAGGCACTGCGCAGCCGCACCGCGGACTTTACGCGGGAACAGTAGTGCATGGCCTGCGTGGAGACACGCAGGCCGGCATTGTTGAAATGAACCACTCAAAAACGGACCAAAATGAATGAACCTTCATTCGTAACTCCGGAAGCCTTCCTGTCGCTCGAGCTCGAGGGCCCGATCGCGATCGCGACGCTGTGCCGTCCGCCTGTGAATGCGGTCAACGACGAGTGGGTCGCGCGGCTCAATCAGATCCTCGACCAGGTCGAGGCCGACGAGCGCATCGGCGTGCTGTGGATCCGCAGCAGCTCGCGCGTGTTCTGCGCCGGCGCCGATCTCGAATTCATGCGCGCACGCTTGTTCACCGAAGAAGGACGGATGCGCATGATCGACTTCACGCGCGACATGCAGGACGTGTATGCGCGTCTCGAGCGGCTCGGCGTGGTGTCGGTCGCCGAAATCGGCGGGGCGGCCCTGGGCGGCGGCTTCGAACTTGCGCTGGCCTGCGACCTGCGGATCGTGGCCGACAGCGCCAAGGTCGGGCTGCCGGAAGCGCGCCTGGGACTGCTGCCGGCGGCCGGCGGCACCCAGCGCCTGACCCGGCTGTGCGGCAAGGGAGTCGCCAGCCGCCTGATCCTGGGCGCCGAGATCATCGACGGGACCGAAGCGGTCGCGCTGGGACTGGCCCACTGGTCGGTGCCGGCCGCGCAGCTGCCGGCGGCAGCGCGCGCACTGGCCGAACGCATTGCGCAACTGCCGCGGGCCGCGCTGGCCGCGTCGAAACCGTGTATTTGCGCGGCGGCCGACGGCGGCTGCGACGGCTTCGAAGCGGAGCTGGCCGGCAGCAGCAAGCTGCTTGCGCAGGTCGAGACACAACAGCGCGTCCGGCGGTTCCTGGAGAACAAGCCCTAGGAAGAAAGCGCAGCGACCGAATGCTGATAAACGGAGGAGCAAAAATGAACAGTGCCATGCCGGACGCACGCCGTCTCGCGCTCGAGGAAAAGCGCGGAATCTGGACCAATCGCGTCATTACCGACTATGTCGACCGCTGGATTGCCGACAAGCCCGATGCAACCGCGCTCATTTCGTTTCGCGACGAAGACTGCAGCACCACGCGCCTGTCGTGGCGCGAGCTGGCGCAGAACGCGGCGGCCATCGCACGCAAGCTCAAGGCCTGCGGCGTGACAAAGGGCGACATCGTCTCGTTCCAGTTGCCCAACTCGTGGCAGTTCGTGGCGGTGCACCTGGCCTGCGTTCGCATTGGCGCGGTCAGCAATCCGCTGATGCCGATCTTCCGCGAGCGCGAACTGGGCTTCATGGTAAGGCACGCCGAGTCGAAGGTGCTGATCGTGCCATCGCAGTTTCGCGGCTTCGACCACGGCGCACTGGCGCTGGCCCTGCAACGCGACCTGCCGGCGCTCAAGCATGTCTTCATTATCGGCGGCGAAGGCGAGCATTCGTTCGAACGGCAGATGCTGGCCGGCGCCGACAGCATCGCGATCGAGCCCGGCACGCAGCTCGAGCCGAACGACGTAATGCAGTTGCTGTTCACCTCAGGCACCACGGGCGAATCGAAGGGCGTGCTGCATACCTCGAACACCCTGATCGGCACCATTTTGCAATTCATCGCTCGCATGGACATGGGCGCACGCGACGAAGTCGTGTTCATGCCCTCGCCGCTGGCGCACCAGGCCGGATTCTCGTACGGGATGACGCAGTCCTTGCTACTCGGCGCACCGCTGCTGCTGACCGACGTGTGGAACGCGGCCAACGCGCTCGACGTGATGGAAAAGCACGGCGCCACCTTCACCTTTGCCGCCACCCCGTTCCTGGCCGATCTGGCCAACTTCCCCGGCGTCGAGAAACGCGCGCTCGGGGCCTTCCGCCTGTTCGTCAGCTCCGGGGCGCCGATTCCGCCGGTGCTGGTGCAGCTGGCGCAGGAAAAGATGCAGATGACCGTGTCCGCCTCCTGGGGCATGACCGAATGCTGTTCGGCCACCACCACCTTGCTCTCCAAGCACAAGGTGCTCGAGTCGGACGGCTGCCCGGTGCCCGGCGCCGAGGTACGCGTGGTGGACGGCGACGGCAAGGTGCTGCCGCCGGGCGAGCCGGGCACCTTGCAGTTTCGCGGCGCCTCGCTGTTCGTCGGCTACCTGAAACGTCCCCAGCTCTATACGGTGGACGAGGAGGGCTGGTTCCACACCGGCGACGTCGCCCATATCGACGCGGAAGGCTATATCCGGATCTGCGGGCGCGACAAGGACATCATCATCCGCGGCGGGGAAAACATCCCGGTGGTGGAAATCGAAAGCACGCTGTACATGATGGACAAGGTGGCCGAAGCGGCGATCGTGGCCATGCCGTGTGCGCGCCTGTCGGAGCGCGCCTGCGCCTTCGTCACGCTGCGCCCCGGCCAATGCCTGACGCTCGACGAGATGCGCTCGCACCTGCAGGCGCAGGGCGTGAGCAAGAATTTCTGGCCGGAGCGGCTCGAGATCATCGAGAAGATGCCATGGACAGCAACCGGCAAGATCCAGAAGTATGTCCTGCGCGAGATCGCAAAAGGGTTTTCCGCTACCCCGACAGCGGCAACAGTGAGCGCATGACGCCAAGGCGGGCGCACATACGAAGGGAGCAATGTAATGAATGACGACACGGGAAACCCGCTGCGCACGGCTGCGAAACAGCACAGGATCGCCTACGAGGACCTGCGCGAATGGATGGTGGAAGTCGAAAAGCTGGGCGAACTGCGCAGCATCAAGGGCGCCAGCTGGCAGGAGGATATCGGCATGGCGACCGAGCTGGTGCAGCATGACGAGAACGCACCCTGCCTGGTCTTCGACGAGGTGCCCGGGTGCACCAAGGGTTTTCGCATCCTCACCAATTTCTTCGGCGGCAAGCGCAAGAACATGACGCTCGGTTTTCCGCTCGAATACAGCAAACTGGAACTGTCGCAGGCCTTCCTCGACAACTACATGCAGGACCTGAAAACCATTCCCCACGAGTTCGTCGAGACCGGGCCTGTCTTCGAGAACGTCATCACGGGCGACGATATCGACGTCACCAGGTTCCCGGTGCCGCTCTGGCACGATCAGGACGGCGGGCGCTATATCGGCACGGGCAGCTACAACATCACCATCGATCCCGATGAAAAATGGATCAACGTGGGGACCTACCGCGTCATGGTCCATGACAAGAACACGCTCGGTTTCTATATGTCCCCCGGCAAGCACGGACGCATTCACCGCGACAAATACCAGGCCCGCAACGAGCCGATGCCGGTGGTGATCGTGGTCGGCGGCGATCCGCTGCAGTTCCTGGTCGCGTGCAGCGAAATGCCTTACGGCGTGTGCGAACTCGACATCGCCGGCGGACTGCGCGGCAAGGCGGTGAAAGTGGTGCGCGGCAAAGTGACCGGCCTGCCGATTCCGGCCAATGCCGAAATGGTGATCGAAGGATTCGTGCAACCGAACAACCGCAGGCTGGAAGGCCCGTTCGGCGAATGGACCGGATACTACGGCAGCGACATCCGCGAGGAACCGGTGCTCGACATCAAGGCGATCTACCATCGCAACGATCCGGTCATCATGGGCTGCCCGCCGCAGCGCCCGCCGGAAGAGCAGGCGCGCTACCGCGCCATCACGCGCTCGGCGCTGATTCGCAAGCAGATCGGCAACGCCGGCGTGCCCGACGTCACCAGCGTATGGGCGCATGAGGTGGGGGGCGCGCGCATGCTGCTCGGCGTGTCGATCAAGCAGCGCTATTCGGGACACGCCAAACAGGCCGGCCACGTGGCGGCCATGTGCCATGCAGGCGCCTATGCCGGCAAATATGTGATCGTGGTCGATGACGACATCGACGTGTCCAACCTGGAAGACCTGATCTGGGCCATGCTGACGCGCTCGGACCCTGTCGAATCGATCGATTTCATCACCAATGCGTGGAGTACGCCGCTCGATCCGTGCATATCGCCCGAGAAGAAGGACAAGGGAGACAACACCAACTCGCGCGCAATCATCGATGCCTGCCGCCCGTTCCACTGGCGCGACAAGTACCCGAAGGTCAACATGCCGACGCCGGAAACGGCGCGCCGCGCGATGGAGAAGTTCGGGTACCTGCTCAAGTAAGGGTTGGCGGCGCCGCGCGGAACGCGTTGAGCGTCTCGCGCCCGATGATCAGCTTCTGCACCTCGGTGGCGCCTTCGTAGATCCGCAGGGCGCGGATTTCGCGGTACAGGCGCTCGACCGCCATGCCGGATTTCACCCCCAGCCCGCCGAACAACTGCACCGCCCTGTCGATCACCTGCTGCGCCGTTTCGGTGGCGACCATCTTGGCCATCGCCACTTCGCGCGTGGCGCGCGAGCCCTGGCAGTCGCGGCTCCACGCTGCCCGGTAGGTCAGCAGCGCGCTGGTGTCGATGCCGGTCGCCATGTCGGCCAGCGCGGCCTGCGTCAGCTGGAAGTCGCCCAGCACCTGGCCGAACATGCGGCGCGAAACGGAGCGTGACAACGCTTCATCGAGCGCGCGCCGCGCAAACCCAAGTGCGGCGGCAGCCACGCTGGTGCGGAAAATATCGAGCGTTTGCATCGCGGTCTTGAAGCCGGAGCCGGGTTGCCCCAGCATCTGCGCGGCCGGCACCCGGCAGCCCGAAAAGCGCAGCGTGGCCAGCGGATGCGGCGCAATCGTATCGATGCGCTCCGCGATTTCCAGCCCCTCGGTATCGGCATCGACCACGAAAGCGGAAATGCCGCGGCTGCCGGGCGCTTCCCCGGTGCGGGCGAACACGCAATAGAAGCCGGCGATGCCGCCGTTGGAGATCCAGGTCTTCTCGCCATCGAGCACGTAGTGCGCGCCATCGCGCCGGGCGGTGGTGGCGATCGCTCCCACGTCGGAACCGGCGTCCGGCTCGGACAGCGCAAAGGCGGCTAGCAAGCGACCTGCCGCGACCTGCGGAAGATATTTTTGCTTGATCGCTTCCGAGCCCGCCAGCGAAATGGCGCCGCTGCCCAGGCCCTGCATTGCGAACGCGAAATCGGCCAGCCCCGAGCGGCTTGCGAGATGTTCGCGCAGCAGGCACAGGGAGCGCACGTCGATCGCCTCGCGCGCGCCGCCATAGGCCTTCGGTACTGCGTAGCGCAGCCAGCCGCCTTCGCCCAGTTCGGCCACCAGCGCGATGCAAGCCTGGTCGACATCGGGCGCATGGCCCGCGTCATGCAGGTGCTTGTCGGTCCATGCGCTCAGCTTGCGCTTCAGCTCGCGGTGGCTGTCGTCGAAAAATGGCCATGCCAGGCAGTCTTGCTCGATCATGTATTTGCTCCTCGTTGTATGGGGCCGGCGCCTGCGCTCATTGCAGGATTTCGCCACCGGCGACGGCGATGGCCTGGCCCGTGATGGCGTCGGAACCGCTCTGGCACAGCCACAGGACGGCATTGGCGACTTCCTGCGGCGTCACCAGGCGCCCCTGCGGATAGGCCTTGACGATTTCCGCCTTCGCTTCGGCCGCGCTGCGTCCGGTCTTGTTTGTGATGTTGTCGAGCGTCCTTTGCAGCATCTCGGTTTCGGTGTAGCCGGGGCACACCGCATTGACCGTTACGCCCGCTTTCGCGTTCTCCAGCGCCAGCGAACGGGTCAGGCCGATCACGCCGTGCTTGGCCGCGCAATAGGCGCTGGTGTAGGCATACCCGGTAAGCCCGGCGGTACTGGCGATATTGACGATGCGCCCGAACCGGGCGCGGGTCATGGCCGGCAGCGCCGCCTGGCAGCACAGGTAAGTCCCGGTCAGGTTCACCGCCAGCATGTCGTTCCACAGCGCCAGGCCGGTCTTGGCGAACGGCGCGCTGGCTGCCGCGCCGGCGTTATTGACCAGGATGTCGACCGGGCCGAAGCCTGCAACGGCGTGCTCGAAGGCGGCGGCCACGCTGACCGCATCGGTGACGTCGGCCACGCACGACTGGACCTGTCCCGGCAGCGTTGCGGCGGTCGAGACAAGGCGCTCAAGCGTGCGGCCCATCAGGGTAACCTTTGCACCCTGCCCCGCCAGCGCATGCGCGATCGCCGCGCCGATGCCGGTGCCGCCGCCGGTGACGACGGCGTGTTTCTTGCTCAGTGGGCCCCTCATGCAGCCGCCTGGCCCGGTGTGGCGCGCCGACCGTTGCCGGCACCGGGATGCCTTGCTCTCTTGCCGCCTTGCGGGGTCATTTTTTCTCCCGATAATGACGATGAATGAACGATCATTCATCCTCATGGTATCACCGCTGAAACTGGAAAACAAGCAGCTTGCGACGTGCTTCGGCAAGCCACGCGGCCCGGTTCTTCAATGCCCTCTTGTTTTCCAAATTAGTCGATGATACCATCTGATAAAAATGAATGAGCGTTCATTCACCATCATTCGGATGCCGGACATTGCCGGCCACCCCGGCACAGGATCTACCTGAAGGAGTAGTGAAAATGGCAAAATACAAGACCGAGCCGCTGAAGCTGTGGAAGAAGGCCAAGCAGTTGCGCGAGCAGTACTACATCAACTACGCGCGCGCCCACGAGAACGGCGGGATTCGCTGGGGCGGCGCCGGCTGGTCGTTCGATGCGATTCCGACCGCGTTCGGCGACGACATGCATCCGCTCACCGGCGAGCCGTATGCCGCCGCCATTTCGCTCGACAGCCAGTTCGCCAGCGAATGCATGGCCAAGGCCGAAGCGATGGGCTTTGCGCGCGACATGTGCGCCTACATGCGCATGTACTGGGGCGGCATGCACTTGAACAAATACCTGCTCGGCGGCGAATTCCCCAAGCCGGCCTTCAACTTCCAGACCCAGATCTGCTGCTCGCACGCGAAGTGGTACCAGCACGCGTCGAAGGTTGAACAGGTGCCGGACTTTTATGTCGACGTCAGCGTCGGCGCCTACAAGGATATCGATGCCGACCGCATTAACTACGTGGTCGCGCAACTGCACGAATCGATCGAGTTCGTCGAGAAAAGCACCGGCCGCAAGTGCAACGACGAGCTCCTGATCCGGGCCGTGAAAAACGAGATGCGCGCCACCTCGCTGTGGGCCCAGATCTGCTGCCTGAACCAGACCAAGCCGGCGCCGCTCGACGAAAAGACCATGTACTCGCTGTATGTGCTGGCGGTGCTGCACAAGTCGTCGCAGTGGTGCGCCGACTTTTACGAGGAATTGCTGGACGAGGTCAAGGACCGGGTCGCGCGCGGGGTGGCTGCGGTGGCCAACGAGCGCTGCCGGATCATGTCGGACACCCAACCGCCCTGGGCCTTCCTGAAAATCTTCCGCTATCTGGAAGAGTACGGCGCGGTGTCGATCGGTTCGCTCTACACCTTCGGACTGGAAGGCACCTGGGAGACCAAGCCCGATGGCACCTGGGGTCCGCGCACCACGCCAATGCAGCAGGGCATAGACATCACCACGCGCGACCAGGCCCTGCGTCTGTATGCGGACTGGAACCTGTCGAAACCATTGTGGCAGCAGTTCTTCGACCCTTCCGTGAAGACCGACATGATGAAGACCATCGTCAGGCAATGGGATGTCGATGGCGTGATGATCCACCTGAACCGCGGCTGCGAAGGGCTGTCGATGGGAGTCATGGAAAACCGGCTTGGGCTGGCGCAGGCCGGGATTCCGGTGATGACCTACGAAGGCAACATGGGCGACGACCGCGAGTTCGATCACGGGCGCGTGCAGAACCGCGTGGACTCGTTCATGGAAACGCTGGGGCTGAAGCGCGATTTCGTGCTGGCGGCGTGATACCGCCGCCGTTGCCGCAAGTCAGGACAGCATCGACCCGGTGTCGCGGTAGCGCACATGCCACGCGAACGCCTTCTCCAGCACGTGCGGGGTGTGGCCGCCGCCGTGGTTGGCTTCGGCCATGTAGTCGCGCAGCATCTGCCGATACGGCTCGGCGACGCAGCGCTCGACGATGAGCTGGGCACGTTCGCGCGGCGCCAGTCCGCGCAGGTCGGCCAGGCCGACCTCGGTGACGATGATGTCGACGTCATGCTCGTTGTGGTCGACGTGCGAGACCATCGGCACGATGCTGGAAATCTTGCCGCCCTTGGCGATCGACTTGGTGGCGAACACCGCCAGGTAGGCGTTGCGCGCGAAGTCGCCCGAGCCGCCGATGCCGTTCATCATGTGCGTTCCGAGCACGTGGGTCGAATTGACGTTGCCGTAGATGTCCGCTTCCAGCGCGGTGTTGATGGCGATGATGCCGAGCCGGCGAATCACTTCCGGATGGTTGCTCACTTCCTGCGGGCGCAGCACCAGGCGGTCCTTGTAGCGCGCGATATCGCCGAACACTTGCTTGCCCTTTGCCTCCGACAGCGTGATCGACGAGCCGGAAGCGAAATCGAGCTTGCCGGCGTCGAACAGGTCGAAGGTCGAATCCTGCAGCACCTCGGAGTACATGCTCAGGTGCTCGAACGGACTGTCGATGAAGCCTTCCATCACCGCGTTCGCGATGGTGCCGATGCCGGCCTGCATCGGCATCAGCCGTTCGGTCAGCCGCCCCAGTTCAACCTCGTGCTTGAAGAATTCGACCAGGTGGGCGGCGATGGCGGCGGTGTCGGCGTCGGCCGGCAGGATGGTCGAGCTGCTGTCGAGCTTCTCGGTGATGACGATGGCGACGATCTTTTCCGGCGCGATCTCGATCGCGGTGGTGCCGACCCGGTCGCTCGGCGACATGATCGGGATCGGTTCGCGCTGCGGCCGGTGCTTGGGGATGAAGATGTCGTGCAGCCCTTCGAGCGCGAGCGCCTGGGTCAGGTTGATTTCGACGATCACCTTGTCGGCCAGGATGGCGAAGCTGGCGCTGTTGCCGACCGAGGTGGTGGGGATGATGGCGCCCGTTTCGGTAATCGCGATGGCCTCGATGATGGCGATGTCGATCGGCGCGATCTGGCGCGTGCGCAGCATCTCGACCGTCTCGGACAGGTGCTGGTCGATGAACATCACCTCGCCGCGGTTGATCGCCGCGCGCAGCACCGGATCGGACTGGAACGGCAGGCGGCGCGCCAGCACTCCCGCTTCGGTCAGCGTCTTGTCGACATCGTTGCCGAGCGAGGCGCCGGTGATCAGCGTGATCTTCAACGGTTCGCGGCGCGCCCGTTCGGCCAGCGCCAGCGGCACCACCTTGGCGTCGCCGGCGCGGGTGAAGCCGCTCATGCCGACGGTCATGCCGTCGCAGATCGACTCGGCGGCGCTCGCTGCGCTGGTGACGCGCTCGCGCAGCAGGGGCATACGGATACGGTCCTGATATTGGTCATGCATTTTCGGTGTTTCCTTTTCGACAGCAGTGATGGCCCGACCCTCAGGTCAGGCAGTAATTGACGGGCGCGAGCGGCGCCGGCACGTGCGCATCGCGCACGGCCTCGCGCAGGTCGATTTCGATGGCGCGGCAGATGGCGTCGAGCGGCAGGTCGTTCGGGTCGAGGCCGAACGGCTCCTCGATTTCGTCGCCGAGCGCATCGAGCCCGAAGAAGGTGTAGGCGACGATGGCCACGACGAACGGCGTCATGAAGCCGATCGAATCGACCAGGCCGAACGGCAGCAGGAAGCAGTAGACGTAGGCGGTGCGGTGCAGCAGCAGCGTGTACGAGAACGGAATCGGCGTGTTCTTGATGCGCTCGCAGGAGGCGCTGGCGGCGGTCAGCGACGACAAGGTGGCATCGATCGCGCTGGCCAGGCAGGGGGCGATGCGGCCATCCTTCAGGCACAGGTGCAGGTCCATGCCCATCTGCCGCATCAGGAAGTCCGGCTTGTTCGACGCCTGTTCCATCTGCGCGAATTCGCCTGGCAGCAGCAGCGTGCGCAGTTCGGCGGCGCTCGGCTGGGCGCGCAGCAGGTCGCGCACCGCGTGGGCGAAGGCGATGGCGCGGTAGACCATTCGCACGCGGGCGTCGGCCATGCCGGCGCCGGCCGGCACCGGGTCGTCGACCAGGCTGAGGCACTGGCGCGCAAGGCTGCGGCTGCGGTGCACCAGTTCGCCCCACAGCTTGCGGCCTTCCCAAAAGCGGTCGTAGGCGGCGTTGTTGCGAAAGCCGAGGAAGATCGCGAGCGGCAGCCCGATCAGGGTGAACGGAATGGTGGTCAGCGTGATCTTGAGGTCCCACAAGTCGCCGTGCGACCATGTCACCAGCGTGGCGATGACGATGTTGACGACCAGCGTGGGCAGGATGCGCGGCAGCACCGAGCCGCGCAGCAGCAGGAACAGCCGGAGGCCGGAAGGACGCTCCCGGACGATCATGTGGAATGCTTTATATGTTGCGGAACCGCGCAGACGAAAGAATTTACTAGCATATGAGTAAGTTAATCACTAATATGTGAGTAAGTCAAGGCGTTTCGCCGCGCCTGCTTTGCCGCATCCCCGATCACACCGATATGGAGTTCTCTTGGCACACCGGATCACCCACCGCAACCTGCCGCAGTTTTTCCTCAAGGCGCGCGACGCCCTGATGGCACATTTCCGGCCCATCCTGAACCACTACGGCTTGAGCGAGCAGCAGTGGCGCATCCTGCGCGCGCTCGACGAGCATGCGCAGCTTGAGCCGCGCGAAATGTGCGAGCTGTGCCAGATCCACAGCAGCAGCATGGCCGGCATCCTGGCGCGCATGGAAGAAACCGGCCTGGTGCAGCGCGTGCGGTTCGAAGCCGACCAGCGCCGCGTGCTGGTCAGCCTGGCGCCGCAGGGCGACGCGCTGATCGACGAGATGGCGCCGCTGATCGAACTGCAGTACCAGTACATCGAGCAGGCGTTCGGTCGGCAATCCCTGGCCGCGCTGTCGAGCGCGCTCGAAGGCTTCATCCGCGCCCAGGCCAAGCCGGTGCAGCGGGTGGCGCTGCCGCCAGCAAGTAACGCTTGAATGGATGAATTTTGCTTAAGGTGGCGCACCCGCGGCGTCGCCTGCGCGCGCCAGACGGCGCCGGAAATGCACTGATCGTTTCAGGACTGTGGTAGCCTGCTACTTTTAAAAATAAATGTTGGACGCAAACACATTTCGTGTTGACGCCGACTCTTCCCATGACACGTGAAACCCTGGCTGCCGTCGATCTCGGCGCCCTTCCGGACCTGGTTGGCTACCATCTCAGAATGGCGCAGCTGACCGTCTTCAAGGACTTCGATCGCGAATTCGCCGACGCTGACATTACGCCCGCCATTTTCGGCGCACTGGAAGTGCTGTATCACAACAAGGGCCTGACCCAGACCCGCCTCGCCACTGCGATCGGCCTGGACCGGTCCTCGCTGGTGCCGCTGCTCGACAAGCTACAGAAACGCAATCTGGTGGCGCGCGAAGCGTCGCTCGAGGACCGCCGCAGCAACCACCTGTTTCTCACGGCCGAAGGAAAACAGCTTCTGGTCAAGGCCCACAAGCATGTCGCGCTTCACGAACAGCGCATTCTTGCCGGCCTGTCCAAGGCCGAGACCAGGCAACTGATCAAGCTGCTGTCGAAAATCCGCGTCAGCGACGCCGACGCGGAATAGAAAGTATCAGGCCGGGGCCAGATAGCCGGGGTAGTAGCTGGCGCGGCAGGCGCCGGCGCGGATCGCGGCGATAAAGCTGGCCATGTCGTGCACCGGCTGCAGGAATTCGGTGGCGCAGCGCCCCACCGCCGAGACCTTGTGGCAGTCGCTCCCGCCCAGTGCGGGCAGGTCCATGTGCTGCGCGGCGCGGATCGCCAGCTCGTTGTCGGCGTCCTGGTTGTGGCCGTTGTGCGTTTCGACCGCGGTGATTCCGGTCACGTCCAGCAGCTCTTCAAGCAGGCAGCACATGCCGACATCGCGAAACGGATGCGCCGGCACGCAAATGCCGCCCAGGCCGGCGATGCGCTCGATCACCGCTGCCATCGGCAGGTAGTTGTCGCGCCCCCAGATGTTCCATGAATCGTCCTCGATCCCGTAGGCCAGCATGTGGCCGCGCTCGGTGGCGATCTCGACCCCGCGCAGCAGAAGAAAACCTTCATCGCGCGCGACCGCTTCCACCGGCTCGGACGCTTCGTAGGAATAGTGTTCGGTAATGACGACGCCGTCCAGTCCCAGGGCCTTGGCGCGCCGGATCAGTGCGACCGGCTCGAGCCAATTGTCGTACGAGTACTTGGTATGGCAGTGGGTATCAATCCACATCAGGCGTCCGTCATCTTGCCGCTGTTACGGCAGTTGAAGTTCAAGGTTGATGCGCTTGGACGGCTCGAATTTCTGGCTCGCGAAGAAGCGCTCGAGGCCGAAGTCGTTCCAGTTGACCAGCGTGTAGACCTTGCGCACGCCAACGCCTTTCATATTGGTCAGGAACTGATCGAGCAGGTCGTGCGCAACGCCGCGGTGCTGGAATTCGGGATGCACGCCGATGGTGTCGATGGTGGCGCTGGTGTCGGGAATACCGAACTCGCCGAAATAGACGTCACCCATGACGAAACCGACGATCTTGCCATCGACTTCGGCGACCAGCGAGGTGTTGATGTTGTAGGGATTGACCATCACCGATTCGATCTTGCGCTCGTAATAGAGGCGCCGTTCCTGCTTCGATACCAGCGCGTCAATTGCCGCGACCGCGTCGAGATCGTCGCGTTTCATGACCCGCATGTTTGGTGCTTGCATTGCCATTTCAAATCTCCCTGGTTAGTTGTGCGTGGCGCGCCGGCCAGGCCGGCGCGGCCTAATACAAATCGTCCTGAAGCGCTTTTGCATTGGTTCCCGGGCGGGTGAAGATGTCCCCGCTTTTTTCCCCACCAGTGGGGCCTGCCGAGAAACAGGTGTTGCAACCGTCGCCGGATGGCTCCACCGGATGGTCGATGACGCAGACTTCATACCCCATGTTGCGGTAATTTTCTGCAATCTCCGACAAGCGCGGTTCGCCGATCGTGGTCTGTTTAGTCCAGCCTTCGGAAAGCAGCTGCCCTTCCTGGCCACCCTTCACCAGCCTCAAGCGGATGGGTTCCATGGCGCTACCAGGAATGCTTGATGGCGCCGGGGGTGCACGCGGTGCTGCATGGAAGGGCCGAATGGCCGCCTGCCGGTTTGCAGTCGGCGCAGTCGTAGGCAAGGGTACGGCGGAACGGTGCCTTGACGGCGATGACTTCGTCGTCATAGTCGTCGGTCATGGTTTCGAACATCTGCTTGGGGCAGGCGGTCAGGCAGGCCCGGCCGGCAGCGCAGTCGATGCAGTTGTCGGTGTCGATACTGATGTAATACTCGCCCGATCCATCCTTGTAGCCGTAATTGGCGATCATGGGTGTGTCTCCCTGCGCGTGAAGCGCATTGAATGCATGAATGCCGCTTGCGGCGGCGGCGGGCGCGGGGCAAATGCGCCCCGCCTCCCGCCGCCACAGCAAGCGGCCTTGAAACCCGGCGTGCTTACGCTGCCGCTTTTGCCGTTGCTGCCTGCTTTGCCATCAAGGTGTAGCCGAACAGCGCGGCGCCCAGGGCACCTGCGATCTGGCTGTCGATCTTGGTCTCGACTGCCTTGGTGCCGAGCAGCTTCTCGATACGCTTGACCACGCCTGGATTCTTCGCAATGCCGCCGGTGATGAAGAAGCCGTCTTCAACGCCGATGCGTTCGATCAGCGACACGACGCGCTCGGCCATCGCCTGGCAGTAGGCTGCGATCACCTTGTTCTTGGTGTAGCCGGCCTTGAGCAAACCGAGCGCCTCGGACTTGGCGAACACCACGCAGGTCGACGACACCGCTTCCGGCTCGACGTCCACGTCGAACGAACGCGGACCGAGTTCGGCGATAGGAATCTGCATCAGATCGGCAATCACTTCCATGCCGCGGCCGGTGCCTGCTGCGCACTTGTCGTTCATCAGGAAGTTGGTGACCTTGCCTTTTTCGTCGCAGTGGATGGCCTTGCAGTCCTGGCCGCCCATGTCGAGAATGGTGCGCACTTTGGAGCCGCCCATGTAGTTGGCGCCGCGTGCATGGCAGGCGATCTCGGTGATCGCCTTGTGGGCGAACGGTACGTTGACGCGGCCATAACCGGTGCCGATCACGTAGGTCACGTCCGACAGTTTCATGCCGGCCTTGTCCAGGATGCCGTTGATCGCGTTGGTGGCCGAATCCGGGCTGTTGTTACCCGTACGCATACTGTTGTAACCGAACAGTTCGCCGTCGATGCAGATCACCGCCTGCGAGCTGACCGAGCCAACGTCGATACCGGCGGTGATGATCTTTGCCGATTTCCAGTCCTTGGTCTCGTCGAGCCAGCAGTTTTCCTGCCAGCGCCAGAACTCTTTCTTTTCTTCTGCAGCCATGATGTATTCCTTTTTGGTTGTCTGAAGTCGC
>Ga0208123_100405_pt1 | contig 18045 bp, 20 predicted proteins | sample LakWasMe92_HOW11_2_FD_183914 | JGI IMG/M metagenome (GOLD analysis project Ga0208123, IMG submission 183914) | Freshwater sediment methanotrophic microbial communities from Lake Washington under simulated oxygen tension - Sediment Metagenome... | ecosystem: Environmental > Aquatic > Freshwater >... | reverse complement strand
ACGACAGCAAGGCAATGGTGAAAAATGCAGCGCCCAGCATCCCGGCATTGGCATAAGAGGTCGAGTTAAAACTGTGCGTGTAATCGGCAACGACTTGTTCGGCCAACACCGCCAAACTGGCCAGCGCCGCAAATAACATCGCACAGCGGCCGCCGATTAATAACCCGCCTGCGGCGATAGATACCGCAAGCAAGGTACCCATGCCGCTATTAATGCCGCCGGAGGCATGCATGATCAAGGTCAGAATCAATATATCGGTAAAAATCAGCAGCTGCGCCTGGGTGGTGTAACGGGTAAGTCGCCAAGCAATACAAATGCCGGACAGGATCGAAAGTATCAGGTAGCTTTGGCTACTGTAGACGAATAATTGACTGTCGTAAGCGCCGAGCAATGAAGAATCCGTGTAACTGTTAAACAACGCGACAAACAGACCGGCCAGGATAAGTCGATAGCCTAAAAAAACTTTTAGCAATATCCAGGCTTGCTGGGCGGGAATGCCGTAACCCTTAGAAAAAGGACAGGGAAAGATGGTCTCGTTGGTATTTGGCGGCATGTTTATTTTTAAAATGGCGTTTTGCGAGGACTTCGTTAAAATGCTCAATAACGCCTTTAATCGTAGCATTTAGTTGTCATCCCTGTGTGAAAAATCCCCCCCGCCGGACGTTGCCGGTTAATCCAAGGAGTCATTAATGAATATTCATGAATACCAGGCTAAGCAGTTGTTTTTACATTACTCCATACCGGTGCCTGACGGCAAACCGGCGACAACGCCGGAAAGCGCCGAACAGGTTGCCGAAGAACTGGGCGGCGACGGCTGGGTGGTTAAAGCCCAGGTTCATGCCGGCGGTCGGGGCAAAGTCGGCGGCGTAAAGCTGGCCAAAAGCCCGACTGAGGTGGCCGAGTTTAGCCGGGAGATGCTCGGAAAGCGGCTGGTGACCAACCAGACCGGCGCGGAAGGCTTACCGATTAACTCGGTGCTGGTAGAAAAAACCTATCCGATCAAGCGCGAGCTCTATCTGAGCGTGTTGGTCGACCGTGGCAGCCAGCGTATTATTTTTATCGCCTCGGCAGCCGGCGGCATGGATATAGAAACCGTAGCCCATGAAACGCCTGAGCGGATTATCTCTGTTCCGGTCCATCCGGCCGCCGGTCTTCAAGGTTACCAATGCCGGAAGGTCGCTTACGCGCTGGGACTCAAAGGACCGCAAATCAAGGCCCTAGGAAAAATCATGCAAGGCTTGTACGACCTGTTTTTAGCCAAGGACGCCAGCCAGATTGAAATCAATCCATTGATAGAAACTGACAGCGGCGAGCTGATCGCTCTGGATGCCAAGATCAATTTCGACGATAACGCGGTGGAAGCGCATCCCGATATAAAAGCGATGAAAGACGCCGACCAGGAAGACGAAAAAGAAAACAAAGCCCAGCAATTCGGGCTGAATTACATCACCTTGGAAGGCAATATCGGCTGCATGGTCAACGGCGCGGGACTGGCGATGGCAACCATGGATCTGGTCAAACTCAAAGGCGGGCTACCGGCCAATTTTCTCGATGTCGGCGGCGGCACCAGCATCGAAAAAGTCTGCGAGGCGTTCAAGCTGATCCTGTCGGATCATAGCGTCAAAGCGGTATTGGTGAATATTTTCGGCGGCATCGTCCAGTGCGACATTATCGCGGCGGGCATTTTAGCCGCCGTCGAACAGGTTCACGTCACCATACCGGTGGTGGTCCGGCTGGAAGGCACCAATGCCGAACAGGGCCGGGCCTTACTGAGCAACACCGGACTCAATCTTTATGCGGCGGATGATTTGGCACACGCCGCAGAACAAGTCGTAGCATTGGCGGAGGCCGCATGAGCATTTTAATCGACAAAGACACTAAAGTAATTTGCCAGGGTTTTACCGGCAAACAAGGCACGTTCCATTCCCAGCAAGCGCTAGATTACGGCACAAAGTTAGTCGGCGGCGTTACCCCGGAACGCGGCGGCGAAACCCATTTGGGCTTGCCGGTTTTCAACACCGTACAAGATGCCGTAGACGGCACAGGAGCAACCGCCAGCGTCATTTACGTGCCGCCATTTTACGCCGCCGATGCCATTTTGGAGGCGGTCGATGCCGGAATTAAACTGATCGTCTGCATCACCGAAGGCATACCGATATTGCAAATGCTGCGCGTCAAGGCGGCGATGGACGGCACCGGTGCGTTGCTGATCGGACCGAACTGCCCCGGCGTCATCACCCCCGGCGCATGTAAAATCGGCATCATGCCCGGCCATATTCACCTGCCCGGATCGATCGGCATCGTGTCGCGTTCCGGCACCTTGACCTATGAATCGGTGCATCAAACCACCGCGCAAGGCCTGGGACAAAGCACCTGCGTCGGCATCGGCGGCGACCCGATCCACGGCATGAATTTCGTCGATGTGCTGAGCCGTTTTCAGGCTGACGAACAAACCAAAGGCATCGTGATGGTCGGCGAAATCGGCGGCGGCGAGGAAGAAGAGGCCGCAGACTATATCAAAGCGCATGTCACCAAACCTGTGGTTGCGTATATCGCCGGACAAACCGCGCCTCCCGGCAAGCGCATGGGCCATGCCGGGGCTATAGTCACCGGCGGAAAAGGCACGGCGGAAGGCAAAGTCGCCGCGCTTAAAGCGGCGGGGATTGAAGTGGTCAGTTCGCCGACTGATATTGGCGTGGCTATGAAGGGGTGTTTGTAAAATTGATTGTAGAGACGCGATTTATCGCGTCTCAATTCAGCAAACATTCGTAGCTAAATAAATGGAGCAAACATGAAAACCAAAGACCTCATAGCCGAAGCTGTTTCGCTGCCCGTCGAAGAGCGGGCATTGGTGGTAGATTCATTGCTTCGAAGCTTAAATGCACCGGAATCTGAGATCGATACGAAATGGGCGGCCATGGCAAAGCACCGTTTACAGCAACTGCAATCAGGCGAGATAACCGCAGTTTCCGCAGATGAAATGTTTAAAAAAATTGCATCCAGGTTTCAGCAAAGTCTTAGCCAGTAAACTGAAAAAAATATTGAGCAGGTTCTTAGAATAAAACTATGGAAAAAATGATTTCAAAAATCACCACTAAAAATTACCGGAACTTGGTTAATGAAGAGGGTATTAATTTAAATAACCTGAATATTTTAATTGGCTCAAATGGTTCAGGTAAAAGCAATTTAGTCGCACTACTGGAGTTTTTTAAAAACTGCTTAACGCCTAGTTCTGATTTAGAAAGTCGGGGGATCACCGCGTTTCAAAATGCCTTGTCAAAACTTGGATACAATATTTTGGATGCCCGCATTAAAAAGCCAGCAACAGTCGACTTAGAATTTGAGTTCCCTTCTTTGCATTCGCAAAGTGGAATGGTGTTTGAGTTGTCACTTTATATAGATAAATCCATATTTATTAGCAAAGAAATTTTAAAGAATATAAAACCTAATAATTATTCAGCATCAACACCATTTATTTATTATCAAAGCCATAATCAGCAGGCTGGCAAAGGTCTGGTTTCCATAAAAAATGACAATAATGCGGGGACTCATTTTGCAAGGTTCGAAGAAATACCTACTGATGAATTATCCTTAATTGCTATTCCAAATCTATTAATAGAAAAAGAAACAATCCCCCCTGAACACATTCCCTTGTATAAAGCCCATCGTGATTTGGAAGACACTGTAAAAAAATGGCAATTTTACAATGCCAATGAAATGGACTTGGCGAAAATTCGTGGGGCAAACCCTAAAATGGGATTGAGTGATGTGATTCTGTCGAAGTCTGGCGAAAATTTGCCTACTGTTTTAGACAATATAAGCAATCACATAAAATATGGTATTGAATTTGATGAGCGTATCAACAATGCAATGAAAGAAATATTGCCTACTACGAGGCGCATCAAGACCTCCAGAGACAGCGGAGGCATGTCGTTGACAGTGCAATGGTACTTTGAAGGCATGGAAGTGCCTTTTTATCTTGATGATATGTCGGATGGCACCGTGCGCATGTTGTGCTGGGCAACTATCTTGCACTCGCCGATACTGCCAACATTATTAGTTATTGATGAGCCTGAGTTGAGTTTACATATCGCCTGGATGGGCACTTTAGCAAACTGGATAAAGCAAGCCTCGCAAAAAACCCAGATTATCATTTCAACGCATAGCCCCGACTTATTGGATTACTTTACCGATTGCGCTGCCGATGTGATTTGTTTTGAAAAAACTCAACCGAAAGGACATTTTAAAGCTCAAAAACTACCTGAAGCTATCATAAAAGACAAAATAGCCGAAAACTGGCTACTGGGCGACTTATATCGAACCGGCGATGATGTTATCGGGGGCTGGCCTTGGTAATTTGGCTATTTGCGGGGGGCGGCGAATCCGAATTAGGCGAACGGGAAGGCGAGATAAGAGGCATAGTTCATTTTTTTGAAAAACACTTTCCCGATTTTACTTTTCACAGAATTACGCCTGTAAGAAATAAACGTCCTCCTATTAGAGTCAAGCCTAATGCCGTTAATGATGTACTAGGTAAAACAGGTAAAGATTTTTCTAAGCAAATCAAAGCCAAATTGGACGATAAGTTTAAATACCAGAGTCCGCTGCCCGATGCGATATTAATCCTAGATGATTTGGATTGCAGTTGTAATGTTGAAAGGAAATCACTATTTGACGATACCGTTAATCAAGCCGGAAACGGGGCATTCAAAAAGATTCGCCGAATTGTCGGCTTTGCCGCACCCGAACTGGAAGCGTGGGTAGTTGCCGATTGGGAAAATACCGTCGCCAAACATATCGATTTTAGAGAAAACGATAAAGCCATGCAGCATTGGTTGAGCAATAACGGTGTATTCTTTGATACACCGGAAACATTCAGCTTTTATGATAAAAGTAAAAACTCCTGCCATGCTAAGCTTTCCGATCTATTGATTGAATCTTCCATACAGAAAAATCAAATTGCTTATTCAAAAGCAAAGCATACGCCTTTTTTACTTCATGATTCTTTAAAGCCTGAGGTTGTGGTTAAAAGATGTCCACTTTTCAGGGATTTTTTTAACCAATTACAAAATTTAAACCAAAGTCAGTAATACGGATTGCAACCTTCAATGACCCTAAAAATAGCCCTAGCCCAAACCAACTTCCTGGTCGGCGACATCGCCGCCAATGTCGACAACATCGTCCGCGCCGCCATTCATGCCCGTGATGAATTGGGCGCGGATATGATTGTCTTTCCCGAATTGACTATTACCGGCTACCCTGCTGAAGACTTGTTATTGCGCACCGATTTTATTGCCGCCGCCAATAACGCGCTTTACCAGTTGGCCGACCGTGTTGTCGGCATTGCAATGGTCGTCGGTTTTCCCGAACACGACGGCGATAAGCTTTACAACAGCGCGGCGGTGTTGCATCAGGGAGCGATAACGGCCTGTTATCGCAAACGGGCGCTGCCCAATTACGGGGTGTTTGACGAGCAACGGTATTTTACCGCGGGCAAGCAGCCTTGCGTATTTGAATTCAACGGCACCTTTATAGGCTTGACCATTTGCGAGGATGTTTGGCGGCCCGGCATTATTGAGGACAGCAAAGAGGCGGGAGCTGAACTGCTGCTGACCATTAACGCCTCGCCGTTCAATTCGGGAAAAATCCATCAGCGTGAAGCCGTTATTTGCAGCCAGGTTAAAGCCGCTAAAATTCCGTTGGTGTATGTCAACCAAGTCGGCGGTCAGGATGAATTGATTTTCGACGGCGCGTCTTTTGTCGCAGACGCAGACGGCGACATCGTGTTCCGTGCTGCGGAGTTTAACGAACAGATTAGTCTGGTCGAATTTGACGGCAATCAGCCGGTAAAAACCGAGTGTGCGCCGCTTTACAATGAAATCTCCAGCGAGTATCAGGCGTTGGTGCTAGGCATTAAAGATTATGTGCGCAAAAACGGCTTTCAAGGGGCCATTTTGGGACTGTCCGGAGGCATCGATTCGGCGCTGGTTCTGGCTTTGGCCGTCGATGCATTGGGCGCGGATAAAGTCGAAGCCGTATTGCTGCCGTCGCGCTATACCCAAGACATGAGTAATGAAGATGCAATACTGGAAGCGGAAGCCTTGGGCGTCAAGCATCATATTATTCCGATAGAACCCGCCGTTAATGCCTTCACCGGCATGCTGGCCGATATTTTCGCCGGTACGGCCAAAGACGCCACCGAGGAAAACATTCAGGCGCGTTGCCGCGGCGTGGTGTTGATGGCGCTGTCGAACAAGCAAGGCAAACTGTTATTAACCACCGGCAACAAGAGCGAGATGAGCGTCGGTTATGCGACCTTGTACGGCGACATGTCCGGCGGTTTTGCGCCGATCAAGGATGTGCCCAAGCTGCTGGTTTATCAATTGGCGCGTTATCGCAATGCGTTATCTCCGGTAATACCGGAACGGGTCATTATCCGTCCGCCATCCGCAGAACTCGCGCCCGATCAGGTCGATGCGGATTCCTTGCCGCCTTACGATGTGCTGGATCCGATCCTGGAGCGTTATATCGAAAAGGACCAGTCCGCCGCTGAAATCATCGCCGCCGGATTCAGGCGCGAAGATGTAGCCAGAGCCGTCAGCCTGGTTGACCGGAACGAATATAAACGCAGGCAATCCCCTCCGGGAATCAAGATTACCGGCAGGGCGTTCGGCCGCGACCGGCGTTACCCGATCACTTCCGGTTATAAGGGCATTGAGTAGGGCAAGCGCCTCATTTGCATCAACTTAAGCTTCAATCAGATTGATCACCACGACGAAGCAACCGCTCCTGCATCGCCAAAAGCGTCTGCTGTTTGCGTATTACCTCTCGTATTCATTCATCGGCTTCGCGTCTTTTCCTTCGTGAACTTCGTGTCTTCGCGGTGAAATGTCTTTAAGGGGTGGATTACATTTTCTCAATTCCAGACTATTTGTAATACAATGGATAGGTTTACAACCGTTTGTTTCGATCACCAAATGTTCCTGCCGGCGGGTTATAAAAACAAGGCTATAGCTATGCCGACTGTCGATATTGCCTGGTAAGGATCAATACTTGCAAAACATCCGCATAGCCAACTAAAACATTACTGCCGGCTCAGCTGATAGATGCCTGGGCAGACAGTATTTAATAATTAAAAAAGGTCAGTTCTATGTGTTGGAGTGGTGAAGCGTCAGGCGTTTTAGCCGTCGCAGGTCTTAGTACCGCAGCTTATGTTGCGCTTAAACAAGGGGAATCGAAAGAACTCTGGATTCCGTTAACTTATTTTGCCTTGATGGAATTATTACAGGCAGTCACTTATGTCTATATCGATTTGTGTGACAATCCGAGCAATCAGATACTCACGCTGTTGGGCTATTTGCACGTCTCGTTTCAGCCGTTTTTTGTCAACATGGTCGCGATGTACTTCATCCCGGAAAGCGTCAAAATCAAAATCCGCACGACTGTTTATACGATCTGCGCCATCGGAACGCTCTCCATGCTGATCAAAATGTATCCTTTTGCCTGGGCCGGTTCCTGCAACATCGGTATAGAAGGCTTTTGCGGGCCGAGCGTCTGCTCCACTTCCGGCTCCTGGCATATCGCCTGGCAAATGCCGTTGAACGGCCTGTTGTCGGACCCTGTCGGCTGGCTGTTCGGATTTAACTGGGGCTTGCATGCGCTGACTTATATCCTGGTCGCTTTTTACATGCCGCTTATGTACGGTTCGTGGCGTTTCGTGGGCTTCCATTATTTGATCGGCCCGTTTATTTCCGATATTACGACCACTGATCCCAACGAATACTCTGCGGTTTGGTGTCTGTTCTCTATCGCCTTGTGCGTATCGGTCATTAAAACCCCTATCAGAAAACATCTGCACGTTAAAACCTGGCCTTTTTACAAAAAGTATATTGGCGATTCGCTGTAGCCTTGTAGATCGGGTTACGACTGTACGGATACAGGGCAGTAGCGGTGCGTTACGCATTTACGAACTGCCCCGCCCGGTAACTCGGCCTGCGCAGTTACTTTATTATTATCGTTGTTTTGCCTGGGAGCAAAGATGCGAACCTTTAAATACATTCAGACTTGTTTTCTTTTCATCGCAATTTCTTCGGCTTGCGGCATTGTTGCTGCTGAAGCAACGGAGACGGGTACGCATCATGCGCAAAACAGCCTTGATTGGCCCGGTGTTTATCTCGGCTTTCTGCCCTGCGACGATTGCAAGGGCGTTAAAACGACGCTCGCTTTGAACAAAAATAACAGTTACCTCTTGATTACCCAATACGTCGGTAAGTCGGAAAGAGAAATTGTCGAGAAAGGAAGATTTACTGAGGGCAATAACAGCAATACGCTTGTTTTAACGCCGCGCGATAATTCAACGACACGGCAATATCTTGTCGGCGAAAATACGCTCATTCAGCTCGATAACACTGGCAATCGTATCTCCGGCAAATTGGCGGAGCGCTATATTTTGCGCAGAACCGATGTAACCAAGTCATCATCGTCGCATCCCTCGCATTGAGCCGCGCTCAAGCAAAGCGATTACACTTTTCAACGCAAATCGTTTCGGACGAGGCAACCTGCCTCGTCCGGCTTGAGTCTTTAATTTTGGTTCCGATTTGCCCGCTTGGGTTAATGCTAATCTTCACCTCATAACCACCGCTTTTCGCTTCGCGCCCCAGTTTCCCGGCTTCGGGTTGAACAGCCCCGCGCAACGTTCGCCGCAAAAACGGCAATTTCCCGCCCCATCCAGATTCCAATCGGACAATTCGTACCAGTCGCGGCCTATCAGTAACTTTTTGCAACTGTGGCAATAGGTGCTCTCTGCGGCTTTATCATGCACATTGCCGACATAGGCATAACGCACCCCGTTTTTTAAAGCGATTTGTCGCGCCTGCAATAGCGATGAAAGCGGCGTAGGCGGCTTATCAAGCATCTTCCAGTCAGGATGAAACGCGGTAAAATGCATCGGCACGTCCGGCCCCAGGTTTTCGACCACCCATTGGGTCATGGCTTCCAGCTCGGCTTCCGAATCGTTCTCGCCCGGAATAACCAAGGTAGTCAGCTCCAGCCAGACCGATGTTTCATGCTTGATGTACTTAAGCGTTTCCAATACCGGCTCCAGATGCCCGCCGACAATTTTGTGATAAAACCGTTCGGTAAAGGCTTTTAAATCGATATTGGCGGCATCCATCCATTGATAAAACTCGGCTCTGGGCTCCGCGCAGACATATCCCGCGGATACCGCCACTGATTTTAAGCCCAGACGCCGACAGGCCTGGGCGGTATCAATCGCATATTCATGAAAAACGACCGGATCGTTATAGGTATAAGCGACGCTGTCGCAGCCATAATCAAGCGCCGTCTGCGCAATGGCATCGGGCGACGCCTTGCTCATCAAGGTATCCATTTCCCGCGACTTGCTGATGTCCCAATTCTGGCAAAAGTTGCAGGCCAGATTGCATCCGGCGGTGCCGAAAGAAAACACCGGCGTGCCCGGTAAAAAATGGTTCAGCGGTTTCTTTTCGATCGGATCAATGGCAAAGCCGCTGGAGCGGCCGTAACTGGTCATCACAATCCGGTCGTCCAGATTTTGCCTGACAAAGCACAGGCCGCGCTGGCCTTTGTGCATCTTGCAAAACCGGGGGCAGAGATCGCATTGAATCCGGCCATCATCAAGAGCATGCCAGTAGCGGGTTTTTACGGTGTCTTGGCTAACAAAATCAGTCATGATTATTCTCCTGTTTCCACTAATAAATAGTAAAAGGACGCCGCTTTAAGTACGTGAACCTAAAAACGCCAGTCAGTCCACGAAAAGAAAAAATCAATATGTTCACTTTTTGCGCCGCCTAAAGACGCCTACTTTTGGTTTTCGTCGATCAAATGACTTTTCCAGCATGAAAGCTTACTTCAATAACTCAACCTTTTTGCAGCGATTGTCCAGCATGGCTTATCAGCGAAATAAAATAAACGCTTTTCGTACGCCTAGGTAATGACACCTATAGATGCAGGACGGCTTTAATCCTATTATCGATGCTATCGATAGGCTGTCGATTTGCTTTGTACTACGCTTTTCAGCGCTGAAGGATTGTTAAAAATCCGTAACAATTAAGTGTTACTATCTTGCGAACTAAGACGCCGCGGGGATTTCCCTCAACAAGTGCAGCCTATCCCCATGCCGTTGTATAGATTAAACACAAGGACACGCTAATGAATAGACAACCCGCCGTAGCAGGTTCTTTTTATCCTGCAAATCCGGAACAACTTCATCTGATGCTGGACCGGTTTTTGAATGATGCGTCGACCGCCGCGCAAGCCCCCAAAGCCATCATCGTTCCTCACGCCGGTTATATTTATTCCGGTCCGATCGCCGCAAGCGCCTATGCCCGGTTAAAAAAAGCCCATGACAAGATAACCCGCGTGGTGCTCATCGGCCCCTCTCATCGCGTCGCTTTCAGGGGCCTGGCCGTGAGCAGGGCCAACACGTTTACCACGCCGTTGGGTTCTGTCCCTGTGGACCTGGCGGCAGTACAATCCATAGCCCGCCTGCCCTTTGTCGAATATCTTGAGCAGGCCCACACCTACGAGCACAGCCTGGAAGTGCATCTGCCCTTTTTACAGGAAATGTTGGATAGCTTTGAAATCGTGCCCATTGTTGCAGGCGAGGCTTCGCCGGAACAAGTCAGTCAGGTGCTTGATACGTTATGGGGCGGCGATGAAACGCTGATTGTGATCAGTTCCGACCTGAGCCATTATCATGATTATGCCACCGCTCAGCAGATGGATAAATCGACCAGCCGGGCCATAGAACAGCTGCAATATGAGCAACTCGCCTCCGAATCCGCTTGCGGTAAAGTGCCGGTCAGCGGCCTGTTAAATCTGGCAAGGAAAAAATCGCTGTCCGTTACCACCATCGACCTGCGCAACTCCGGCGACACCGCGGGAGATAAAGCCAACGTGGTCGGCTACGGTGCTTATGTCATTGAATAATGCGAATCGGCAACGCCTGTTGGATTTGGCGAAAAGCGCCATTCAGCATGGCTTGCAAACAGGCCGTCCCCTGAACATCGACTTGGACGATTATCCGGAAGAATTAACCGAGCGGCGCGCCACTTTTGTTACCTTGGAGATAAACCGTCAGTTGCGCGGTTGCATCGGCATGCTGGAAGCACTCAGGCCGCTGGCCGAAGATATTGCCGAAAACGCATTTTCCGCCGCCTTCAAAGACCCTCGCTTTCCGCCGCTGCAAGCGAACGAACTCGCCGACCTGGAAATACACCTGTCCTTGCTCACAGCTGCCGAACCCATTGCATTTACCTCTGAACAAGACTTAATATCCCAACTGCAACCCGGTATAGACGGCTTGATATTAGAGGAGCCGGACATTTACAACGTTGCGAACAAGCGCGAACAGCCGCCGAGAATAGACGGTTTAATATTGGAACAAAGCCGCCGACGCGGCACTTTTTTGCCGTCGGTATGGGCGTCATTGCCGGAACCTGAGCAATTTTTGCGGCATTTAAAACTAAAAGCAGGATTAGCGCCCGATTACTGGTCTGAAAATATCCGAATTTACCGCTACCGAACCGAGATCATCGACCAGGCAAGCATTACGTCGTCCGCCTCTTCAGATGACGGCCAACCTCCGCAAGAGACTTCGTCGTGACCGGGTAATGAATTCGACTAACCGCTTACAAGGACGGATTAAACGTGGATCATTAAGCAACCGCCATGGGTAGATGAAACAAGAATGATGTCCCCGTATTCAGGATGCTTGACACACTTCGCCGCAACCAATCCGGCGTAGACGACCCTGTCAATTTCGTCATAAATAGCTTCGGAAATTTCTGCGTATTGCTGCACGGTGAGCGGCGTTATCTTTGTGTCTTTCATTCAAATAGTCTCCAACAAATTAAAGAAAGGCGAGTTTGAAGGGTAATGCTATTTTGCTTTTTGTTGATGCTATCTCGATTGAGTTGGTCTCTAAAACGCCCCTTATGAACAACGCTACACGGGAAGCTTACCGCCAGCCCCTGAGAAAAGTCAGGAACCGGCAAAGCTTCATTCATAAAACCTTCCAATTAGCTGTCAAGGTCGACACAGTGCAAATAAATCCTGCGGTTAAAGAGCAGCGCGACCATTAAGGTGAGTTGAACAATGATGTTAAATATCCATACTATGTTTTTCATGATGATCTCCTCAAAGCGAATTTATTAAATTTATGCTTCCGTCAGTCATGTCGGCAAGTCGGTCTAGCATTCTTGATGTCGTTATCGGCTGACATTCTTAAGCTTAAATATACAATCCCTATCACTCGGCAATAGCGCCATACAGCCGTCAAAAATAGCGTGGTTGTACGAGCATCTTTAGGGTAGAACGATCAACTTTTTCAATCAATAAGCGCGATTACTTACCCGTCGAACCCGCCTATTAAGCTGAATGCCTTACACCGGCCAAAGTGTTAATTCCAAATGATTCGCCAAGATTAAAGCATAAAAAATACCATTTATTTAATTTCCTTATGCAACAGCGCGTTAGTTTATATTGATATTGACCTTGCTCTGAATTTTAAAAAAACGGGCTATTTTTTAAGAAAGAGGGGAATTATTTTTCCGCTTTTGGCAATGCATAAGCAGGTTTCTATAAGTAGCGCGGGTAAATAACGCACCTTGCTTTCAACGTGTTGTGACGCCGGGTCAGCCTCACAACAACCCATGCTCCGCAAAGTAATATAGTTTGGTGTTTTTTGCATTCCCAGACCGTCCCGCGCTAACAACATAAGCACATGATTAATATCTAATTATAATCTCTTGCAAGCTCAGACTGTCTCAAGTAAGCTCACCTTTTAAGTGTACCCTAGCGCGTACCCTAAACAAGGGGAACATGGTTTACCGATGGCAGGAATATGGCTAAGTTAGAAGATAAGCAAATTAGAACGTGGATTAAGAACAATATCCGCTTTGATGCAAAGTCAGATAGTAACGGCTTATATATCCGTTATCGCGAAACCGATAAAACGCCAATTTGGTTTTTACGTTACAAAATCGCAAAGATCGAACAGCGGCTAATTATGGGCAGATACCCCGATATGACACTGGCCGATGCAAGGCGGGAAGCGGCTATTCATCGAGCTGAAATCCTAAAAGGCCATAATCCGGCCGATACTAAACGAGAGCGTAAACGGGCCACCGCCGAGAAAGCCATTATTGAGAAATCGGCACAAACCGTATCAGAGCTAGTTGATGAATTTTTCAAGCGCAATGTGGAAGGGCAGCTGAAATCAGCACACGCCAGACGATTGCGAATAGATAAATACCTAATCCCGGCTATCGGTAAATTAAGAATTAAATCTGTTGAGCCGATGCACATATCCAATATGCTTAACCAAATTATTGACGCCGGCGCACCCACCACAGCGAACGACATTTTAAGCAATGCCAAGCAGATATTTAATTACGCTGTTAAGCGGCAAATAATCAAACACAATCCCGCTGCTGCGTTTGATTCATCCGATGCCGGCGGCAAGGAATCGTCAAGAACCCGCTATCTTACCCATGAAGAATTAACCCGGCTTTTTCGGGCGATGCAAGCAAGCGATAAATTTAGCAACCACCATTATCTTTGCACAAAATTACTATTATTACTGGGTTGCAGAAAAAGCGAGTTGCTCAAAGCGAAACGTAACGACTTCGACTTAAATAAAGCGGTGTGGCATATGTCACCCGATAATAAAACAGAATCCCCTATTGATATACCGCTTTCAAGCTCAGCTTTGGCACTGATCGCCGAGCTGAAGCAATGGTGGATTGATGGCAATGAGCACCTGATACCGGCCATGGGCATAAGGTCAAGCAAGCGGGGGCATGTTGATGAAGGTTATTTAAACAAGCCGATAAAAAGCGGCGTGTTTCCGTTAATGGGCGACATTGAAAACTTCACCTTGCACGACTTCAGAGCCACCATGAGAACGCATATGACCAGCAAAGCGCTTGGTGTAGACCGGTTTGTCGCCGAGCGCTGTCTTAATCACAAAATACCCGGTATGGCAGGCGTTTATGATCGAGGTGATTACTTTGAAGAGAGAAAAGAGGCGCTGGAATTATGGGCGGCATTCTTGGCAACTTGCGAAAACGGCGAGAAGTGGAACGTTACGCCAATAAGGAAAGCATCATAATGATTGCAATAATGTTTTCATATAAATACAAAATACACTATATTTATATTCTTTAACAATAACTTGTATTTTCATAAAACACATCAAAAATGATAACAAAATTTACATCATGGCGCTCAAAATAGAAACCAACAGATCGGGTATCTTCATCTTCCAAGTGGCAACCGACCTGGAACGAATACAGCCATTGCTTGATAAAATCAATTACGGACACCGGCTATTTTCATCATTACCGCTATTGCCGGAAATTGCCGCGCAATTGGAAAAAGAGACCTTGGTAACCAGTATTCATGGCACCGATACCATTGAGGGCGGCACATTAACCGAAGATGAAATCGCCCAGGTCATCGAATCAACGCCTGAAACCACCCAAGAAGAACACAAGCAACGCATCAGCAACCTATCCAGCGCCTATCACTACGTTGATAAGACAGCGCGGCAATCGGCAGACAATGGACAACAGAATTTTATAGTTTCAGAATCCTTCATCCTGTCGTTACATCAACTCATCAGCGGCGGCATCAATGACGAACGGTACCGGCCAGGCCAATACCGCGACAATCCCAAGGGCAAAATCACCAAAGTGGGTGATGCAGATCATGGCGGCGTTTATAAACCACCGCAAGCCCATATCGATATTAAGATGCTCATGGGTAGCTTTGTCGCGTGGATCAACAGTGAAGAATTATGCCGCTTACCCAGCCTGATTAGAGCGCCGTTAGCACATTATTATTTTGAACGTATCCACCCCTTTCAAGACGGTAACGGGCGCGTGGGCCGATTGCTTGAAAAAAGCATCCTGCTTGCATCAGGCGATAAATACGCAAGCCGCGGTATCGATCGTTATTACCTTGAAAACATCGACGCCTACTTTTCGGCATTCAATCGCTCCCGCAAAGAAGAAAAAACAAATCCAGAATATTGCAATCATGCTTTCGTTGAGTTTGTACTGAAAGGCTTCGATGTGACAATCGAAAGGCTCCATCACCGAGCCAATAAATTGATGGAGCATTTTTTACTTCTCGCTTGGCTGGGCCACCAGCTCAGAGAAAAACACATCAACCACCGTGAACACCTCATTTTGGACTTTCTAAGCGCTCAACCGGCCCCGATTAATCAAGGCCAACTCAAAAAAATGCCTTGGTATCAAGAGCTATACCGACAGCTTTCACCGGCAACAGAAAGCCGGGATTGGAGCCATTTACTCAGCCAAGGCTTAATCACAAAATCAGAAGATGGCCTGATAAAACTCAATGCTTTTGGCGTTAAATAACGCCAATACCCAAAAAGCGGCATTTCGATTAAACGCCCGCTCGTTCGGTTTATGAACCCTAGTCTGAAAACTCCGCCTTTAAACGCTGGCGTTGTTCAGCCGTTAAGGTGCTAAGCAACGTCGTGAGAATTTGCAGTGTTGTTTTTTGGGGTGGATTAAGATCGTGTTTAAACGCCAACGAAAAAACAAACGTGGCCCCGCACTCGCGGGCATTTTTACATTGACAGTACAGTTCGGAAACCGTGTTGCTCAAGCGGGTACTGGAGACAATAGTCGACTTGCCGTCACAGTGCGGGCAGATCACGCGCATGATAGAAACTCCATATTTTTTAATGATTTTATCATGCCAGGCATTTGCGCTATGATTGATTTGACCGGATAGGCTTAGCGGCCGATAAGCGGGATTCGTCACCCTGCTTCCGGTTATTCCTCAAAGACGATTGACACTTTGACGGAGTGATATATGAATACCAATAAGCTAGATACTAGCTGGTTTGACATAAAAAATTATGACGGACTTAGAACCTTACCTATTGAGGGTTGGATTAGCATCATAGAACAAAGAGAGATAGCTGTTCGTGGTAATCATAAGTTTTATACAAAAGCTCTTGTTGATTTAATCAAACAAAAATCACCCATAATAGATAACTCTAAATATAAAGACTATGTTATTGAAGCCTCTTCAAACTCGAAAGAACATCAAAATAGTTATTCAACGGGTTCAGTAAATAGCCTTTCATCATACGATTTATGGTTAAAGAGTAGGGGGTTTCATAGCCCAACAACTGATTTTATGTATGGACTTAATGAAGCTTGTAGTTTCAGACATAAGCTTAACCACACTCATAATCTAAATTATCTGACTTTTCAACCTCATGAAATAAATATAAAGAATGCCTATTACCCTGATCAGAAAGCATTAAGCAAAGCTAACGTTTCCATAGACCTATTAGCGACAGACGAGCAGATAAAGAAAGATTTTGATGCTTGGTTACGTAACTATAGAAATGCTAATGAACACCATGATATTAAAAATGTTAAAAAATCCTATCGCAAAATTTGTGTTAAAGAATTGGTGAGATGGGGGGTTATCCCTTATATAGACTTAAAGATTGTTTCGGATTTTGAAGATAAAGAAATTACTGATCAGCAAGTATCGAATCTTATATTCCCGAACGAAGTTGATATAGATTCTGAAAGAATTAGAAAAGTGGTACGGCCACGAGCAGATTTTTTGCTAAAAAATAAAGCTCATCAAGCTTTATATGTCAATGTTCTAAGCAATAAGCTGTCTAAAGCAAGGAGCACCGGAACAAAAAAAGCTTAAAATCGTTCCGGTATAAAAACTTACAAATTCCATCCCTTTTAGATATTTTTTGTTTCCACTAAATTAGCCACACCGACCGTCCATAGCGAGCCCGCTACGGCTCATTCGAAAAAGGTGAAAAATGGCTAAAATTACAGAACCCTCGATATTGCCCACGGCTATCCCGGAAACAGTATTCCCCCCTATCGTTGCGATGGCGAGACGCCCAGTGGTTTCGGCAGCAACATGTATGCCACGAGCAACGCTCTACCGGAACATCAAAAATGGCCTGTTTACGCGGCCGGTAAAAATCGGATCTGGCGCCAGGGTAGCTTGGCCTATTAGCGAAATCAACGCCATCAATGCCGCACGGATAGCGGGAAAAACCGAAGCCGAAATCAAAGCGCTGGTCGCCGATTTGGAAAAAGCAAGGGCTCAGGCATGATCGGTTTTTTAGCCATGCTGAACGGCAGTAATCCCCCTAAACGTCGCCTACAATCACAGATGGACTTGACGGGGAACTCAATGGAGGCTATTCTCTTCCCGCTTTCGCAAAAAACGAAAGCCGGGATTAGACCCCCGCGCAAAGGCCACAACGGGCCACTTTTAAACGTGGTTTTTTTGTGCCCATCAAAAACACAAGCGGCTTTATGTCTTGTGTCTTCTGTTATGGTGGGATGTATTGAGCAGCCCCTTAAAAGGCTGGCCGGTTCCTTTGCCGGTAGGTCTAACTTGATACATCCCACCGCCCAACGATTAGACCCAATGGGCGGCGGTTATTCATCTTCACAAAGGAATACCGTCATGAACACACCCGCCACAAATCCGACCAATCGCGGTCAAAATCCCTTAATAGCCCTTTTTAATATTTACCACGTTCGTAAACTGATTGCGTCCAACGTACCCGGCACCCGCGCAGTCCGTTTTAAGCAATACAACCCAGCCTTGATCGTAAAGTTCGATCGTATGGGTGGTGCAGCATGAACCCTCAAAATGACCAAACCTGGAACACCGCACTTGATAGCGGCATTGATCTACAAAATCAAAAAATAACCCTAACGCCAGAATACGACCAAGCACTAACCGAAGCGCAAAATCAGTTTAAGGCGCTTAGCAAAACCGTCAGCTTGTTTGTTGGCGAACACGCAGCACCGGATATGATAGGCTTTCAGTGCGTAATCGATGATTGTAAAACAGCGTGGAAAAATGGCCAGGGAATCAGGGAAAACAGCGTCGAAAACTGTCCATCCTGATATGTGTCATGATCCGGTATTTTGCCGGAGAAACCTTGGGTGTTGTTTATGGATTTTATTG
>Ga0208123_100401_pt1 | contig 18108 bp, 13 predicted proteins | sample LakWasMe92_HOW11_2_FD_183914 | JGI IMG/M metagenome (GOLD analysis project Ga0208123, IMG submission 183914) | Freshwater sediment methanotrophic microbial communities from Lake Washington under simulated oxygen tension - Sediment Metagenome... | ecosystem: Environmental > Aquatic > Freshwater >... | reverse complement strand
CTGCATCCGCCGCGAGGCCGAGGAAGAAACCGGCTACCGCGTGCGCCAGCCGCGCAAGGTGTTCGAGGCCTACATGAGCCCTGGCTCGGTGACGGAAAAGCTGCACTTTTTCGTGGCCGAGTACGACCCCGGCGACCGCATCCGCAGCGGCGGCGGCCTGGAGGGAGAGGGCGAGGACATCGAGGTGATCGAGATGCCGCTGGCCGACGCCCTGGCCGGCATTGCCAACGGCACGATCCAGGACGGCAAGACCATCATGCTGCTGCAGCATGTGGCCTTGCACCTGCGAGGCACCGCCCTGTAAAAAAGGCGCAGTGCTCGCAGGTGCTCAAGGCCGTACCAGCCGCAGCGGCTCGCCCACACGCGCCTTCACCACATCGTCGCGGTGGAAGGGCAGGGTATGCCAGCGCTTGGCCGAGAACTCGCGCATCTGGTCGTTGGCGTGGGGCGACGCGGGGTTGGTGGACTGGCCATAGGTCAGGATGGCCTGGGCCACTGGGCCCTTGGCGTCGAAGGTCACGGTCTGCACATAGCTGGTGCCGTAGTCGATGCGCAAGCCTGCCTTGTTGATGGGCGCGGGCTCCTGGCGGCCCAGGTTGTTGAGCACGCCTTCAAACTCCTCGCCGCCGTGTAGCGCAATCGCTTCTTCGGTGATGGCGGGGCGCTGCACGCTGCCCAGCGTGGCGTCGAGCGTGTAGCCGCTGGTGCGGATGGCCTTGACGGCGCTATCCAGTGCCTCCCACACCTTGGCGGCGGTGGCGGCGTCCTCCATCTTCAGGCCTGCAGGGGTGGCCACGGGCTGTTGCGCATCGAAGGGCACGCGGTGCACGCCGGGGATGTTGCGCGCGGTGCGCCAGAACTCGCGGAACACATGGGCGCCGCGTGCCTCGACGTTGTTGCGGCGGTCCCAGCCTTTCAGCGCCGCGCAGCCGTCACGGGATTCGGCCGTGGGGGCCTTGTCACACGCGGCGAGCAGGTCGGGCACCACCACCTGGGCCACGAAGTTGCGGTTCTCGAACAACTGGTCCTGGATGGCCTGCAGTGTGACCTTGCCCCGGCCGAGCATTTCAGGAATCTCGGCCAGACCGGCGCGGGTGCGTGGCCGGGTCAGGCTGGCGTCGCCCACCAGGGGCGAGATGCCGTCAAACTTCTGGCGGGGGTGGGTATAGACAAAGCTGTCGTTGCTGTTGTGCACCCAGTCCGTGCGGAAGGCCACGGGCATGCGGCCGATGGGGATGAGCCCCGGCACGGGCGATGCGCTGTCGCGGCGCCAGTCGCAGTCAGCGCGTGATCCGTTCAGCACCACCAGGCCGGCTGCGGCGCGCAGCGCGGCGGCGGGCTGGCTGGGTGCACAGCGGGCGAGCTGGGCGGCATCCACATCGGGCACCACGCTCACGTCGGCATACATGGCCTGGCCGCTGCGGTCGGCGGCCAGCGTGTTCACCCAGGGCAGGCCCAGGTTGGCGTGCGCCTTGTGCAGGTCCTGCACCGAGCGGGCGCGGGCAAAGGCCAGGGCCGCGTCCATCATGCGGGTGTTGCCAGTGTTGGCGTCGCGCAGGGCGTAGGCGGTCTTGGCGTTCCAGGTCAGGCCCGCGCGGGGCACCACCACCAGCGGGCCCCAGCGGGTGGACCACACCGTGTGCTCTTGCGTCTGCAGCTTGCCGTCCGGGCCGGGGATCTGGGCGCTGACCTTGCGGGCGGTCATCTTCTCGGGCTTGCCGTCCACCAGGTAGGTGGTGGGGTCGCCCTCGGCCAGCGTCACTTCGTAGAAGGTGAAACGCTTGCCGGTGGACACCGTGTGCGACCAGGCCACGTCCTTGTTGAAGCCGATGGAGACCATGGGGTAGGTGCCAATGCCCACGCCCATCACGTCCATCTGGCCGGGCATGGTCAGGTGCATTTCATAGAAACGGTTGGGGCCGCTCCACGGGAAGTGCGGGTTGCCCAGCAGCATGCCGCTGCCGTTGGCCGTCACGTCCTTGCCAAAGGCCCAGGCGTTGGAGCCCAGGGGCGAGTCGAGCAGGCCCACGTCGCGCAGCGCCTGCGCGGCATCGGCCAGGTTCACTGCAGAGGCGGGCGCCTGCGCGGCCTTGGCGGCGGGCGGCTGGGCGCCCAGCATGCCGTCGGCCAGCGCAGCAATACCGGCCTGCACGGCCACCACCTCGGCCATGCGGCGGTATTGGGCCAGGGTCATGGGCTGCACCCAGGGCTTGCCCCGGCAGGCATCGGGCAGGGTGGCGGCGTTGTCGGCCAGGAAGCGGTTGTAGCCCGCCACATAACCACGCGCCAGGGCCTGCGTTTCGGCACTGGTCTTGGCCCAGGCGCGTTCCAGCATGGCGTCGTCCATGTGTGCGGCCATGAACAGGTCGATCTGCGCATTGGGGATGTAGCGGCGGCCCAGCAGCCCGATGGTCTGGGCGCCGAAGGTGCTGCTGCGCTGGCCGCGCGCGGTCACGAGCTGGTCGGCTGTCATGCAGACGTTGTCCTGCGCGTAGGCATAGGCCACGCCGTAGGCCAGCGATTCGGGGTCGTTCGCGGTGATGTGTGGAATGCCGTAGGTGGTGCGCTCAATGGTCACGCTGCGATCTGCGCGTGCAGCGCCTGGCTGGCTGGCGCAGCCCGCCAGAAAGAGGGCGGTGCAGGCCGCGGCCAGGGTCGTCAGGGCCATCGAGAGGCCGCGATGGGTTGAGGGTTCGTGCATGGGTGGGTGTCTCCGTTTGTGTGGGCCCGCAGCGCAGGGCCATGGCTGCGGGGCGCTGTCGTCGCACGGTCATGCTACTGCCCGGTAACACCGCGAAGCGGTGGCGCTTTGGCCACAAAGGGTGGCAAGATCGCCACCATGCCCACTGCCAACACTGCACTGCCGTCCTGCCTGAACGTGGGCATCCTCTGGGGGCACGGCAGCATTGCCAGCACCGCCGCCGCTGCGGTGGACGCCCTGCGCGCCATGAACATGCTGGCGGCTATGCGCCCGGGGGGCGCGCAGCCCGTGGTGCGCTGGTTGTGGCTGCAGATGCCGCACGAGCGCGACGCCACCCCACCGCCGGTGCCCGGCGCGGACCCGGGCTCTGAGCCGCTGGATGTGGTCGTCATCCCCGGCTGGCTGGTTCCCACCGGTCCACAGTTGCGTGAGATCAGTCGGCGCTACAGCGAGCACTTTGGCGCCATGCTGCAGGGCCACCTGCAGCGGGGCGGGCGGGTGGCTGCGCTGTTCAACGGGTCCAGCCTGCTGGCGCACTGTGGCTTGCTGGCGGGGCGCAAGGCGGCGCTGCCGTGGGTGTTTGCGCCGTCCATCGTGCTGCAGTCCAGCGAGAGTGGGGCAAGGACGGCCGATGTGGCCGAGGTGGCCTGGCAGCGGGAGCGAACCTGGCAGCGCGATGGTGCCCTGTGGACCACCGCATCCCTGCAGGACACCCTGGCAGCCATGCTGGACCTGCTGGCCCAGACACCGGCGGCCGAGCTGGCGCAGGCCGCATCGCACGCGCTGCTGTTTGACCCGCAGCGCCAGCTGACCGCCACCACTGCCATGGAAACCCCCACGGGCCACCCCCTGGCTGCGGGCGCGCTGGAGCAGGCGCGGCGCTGGCTGCAGGACCACCGCAACGAGCCCTACAGCCTGCAGGCCACGGCCCGCGCCGCCGCCACCAGCCCGCGCACCTTGCTGCGCTGGTTTGCCCAGGTGCATGGCGAAACACCACAGGACTACCTGCACCGGCTGCGCATTGCCCAGGCCCAGGCGCTGCTGCAGACCACCTACCTCACGGTGGACGATGTGGCGCAGCAATGCGGCTACAACGACACAGGCAGTTTTCGCAAAGTGTTCACCCGCGTGGCCGGGGTGACGCCAGGGGCGTACCGCCAGCGCTTCAAGCTGCGCACATCGCGCAAACAGTGGCTGGGGCGGCAGGGGCTGCCTGGCACCGACGGGCGGGTGTAGCCGGGCCCACGGCCATTCGCTGTCGCTGGTGGGTGTCTGCGCCAGTGCTGGCGGCGATAATGCTCAATTGCTATTGAATCAATAGCTGCCCAGGAATGCTGGACTAGCGCATCATGCCGTTTTGATTCTGAAATCGTTTTTTGCCAGCCCTTTTCTCCATGCAAGCCCTGCTCGACGCCATTGCCTCCATGCCCCTGCCCACCGACGCCCAGCGCGTCTTTCACGGCCGGGGTGGGCTGTTTCCGGGCTGCGAGCAGTGGGTGCTGGATGCGTATCCGCCGGTGTTCGTGCTGACGAGCTTTGCGCCGGCCAGCGACGCTGAACTGGAGACCATCGGTGAGGCGCTGCAGGCACGCTGGTCCCAGATTGCGCCGGAAGGCCAGCCGCTGAACTGGGTCTTCCAGCACCGGGGCGAGGCCCTGCGCATCGAGGGACGCAGCGAAACCCGCCTGATGGCAGGTGCGGTGCCCGACCCCCATGTGGTCACCGAAGCGGGCGTGCGCTACCGCGTGCATGTGCTGCGCGGCCAGAACCACGGCCTGTTTCTGGACATGGCCGCAGGCCGCCAATGGGTGCGCAACTACGCCGCAGCGCGCAGTGCAGACCGCTATGGCCTCAAGGTGCTGAACCTGTTTGCTTACACCTGCGCGTTTTCGGTGGTGGCGCTGCAGGCGGGCGCCAAACAGGTGGTCAACGTGGACATGAGCCATGGCGCCATCGGCATCGGGCAGCAGAACCACCAGCTCAACGGCATCACCACGGGCGCCGCCTTCTTGCCGCACGACATCTTCAGCAGCTGGGGCAAGATCAACCGCAGCGGCCCATATGGCCTGGTCATCGTGGACCCGCCCAGCTACCAGAAGGGCAGCTTTGTCGCCACCAAGGATTACGCCCGCCTGATGCGCCGCCTGCCCGACCTGCTGGCCCCCGGCGGCCACGCGCTGTTGTGCCTCAATGCGCCAGAGCTGGGCGTGGCCTTCTTGCAGGACCAGATGCAGGAGCTGGCGCCCGATCTGCGGTTTGTGGAGCGCGTGGCCAATCCACCCGTGTTTGCCGATGTGGAGCCGGAGCGGGCGCTGAAGGTGCTGGTGTATGCCGCTCAGCCCCTGCCAGTCCCTCTGCCGTGATGTTCGGGACTTCTTGGCCGGAAAGCTGCGCGTAAAGGCATCGCCGGGTCGGGGGAGTCTTGCGCAAATAGTGGCGGCTTTGGCGGGAGCTTCTGATATTCTGCGCGCTGCCTTCTGGCTTGCATCTGCACATCCTGAATTTCTGCATCCGCCTGCCGCCGTCGTCGCATGAGCGCTGAGCGCTTTACAGGCTTGCCTTTATCTTTTCATGGTCAGATTCTTTCTCATTTTCATTGCGGTCCTGGCCGTTCTTTTTCGCATCGACATGCTCGATGACGTGCAACGGGTCGCCATTCAACCCTGGACCGGCCTCCTCGCAAGCGCCAGTGCAGCGCTGATGAGTCCACTCGATGCCGATGTGGTGCACCATGGCCGGATCCTCATGAGCAAAGCCACTGGATTTGCGGTATCCATAGAGGCTGGCTGCAACGGCGTGGAAGCCGCGATCATCCTGATCGCAGGCATGATTGCCTTTCCGTCCCAATGGAAACACAAGCTGGTCGGCATTGGGATAGGCATTGCCGCCGTGCAGGTTGTCAACCTGTTGCGCATCATCAGCCTGTACTACCTGGGCAAGTGGAACATGACGGTTTTTGAGTTCGCCCACCTGTACCTCTGGCAGGCGCTCATCATGCTGGATGTGCTCGTGGTCTGGATGCTCTGGATTCGCTGGATTGCCAAGCAACAACCTTCGTCTGCACCGGTGGTCAACCATGCGGCTTAGTTCGGTCGGGCGATTCTTGCTGGTGGCTATTGTCAGCCTGCTATGCCTCATGCCGGTGTGGTACTACTTTGCGCCGCAGCTCGCCAAGCCCGTGTTTTTCATGGCCGGTGAGACCGCCACCATGACATTCCAGTGGGCGCAAAGTTATGACACCAAGGAGTCGGTGGGCGTGCTGAACACCGCGCTCAAGGTGGTTTCCGTGCAAAACGGCCAGTACCGTTCAGGCAAGCTCGCTCCGATGGTGGATTACCGTCTCTGGGGTTACGGCATCGTGATTTTTTGGGCATTGGTGATAGCGTCGATGCCAAAAGGCTGGGGGACCAAGCTGCTCATCGGTTCTTTAGCCATGCTGCCCATCCAGGCAATCAACGTCGGTTTGCAATGGTGCAACGATGTCTTTAACAGAGCCGGCCCCGAGGTTCTGGCACAGACCCGCGCCCCAGAGTGGATCGCCGATGCAGTGGCATTTTTCTACCATTTCAACCTGTTCATATTCACCGCATTGGCGCCAGTCATGCTGTGGCTATGGCTTGACAGGGCCTTCCTGGCCAAGCTGCACGCACAAGCACGGGCGGCAGCTGCCGTTCATCGCGGCACGGTGTAGCGTTGGCTTGCCGGTAGCGGGCTGGGGGGTTGGCCATGAAAGCCTGTCCGCACGCACCGGCGCCATCAAGGTCGGCTCTTTGAACCGGCTCTTGGAACAGGTTCTTAAAACACCCCCATCCCCAGCCCTGCCGCCATAGCCTCACCCAGCGCCCGGCAGCGCTCCAGGTCGCCCGGTTCAATCTGCTTGGGGGCCAGGATGGCTTCGGGCGTTTGTGCGTGGGTGCAGACGATCAGCGGGTCCGCCACCTGCCTGAGGCGCCAGCCCGTGGCGATGCGTGCGATCTGGCGTGCGGCATTGGTTCCGTCGCTGCCGGCGCAGACCAGGGTGGCGTAGGGGCGGCCATTGATCTGGTCGAGCGCCGCGTAGTAGGTGCGGTCAAAAAAATCCTTCAGCAGGCCGCTGACAGCTGCAAGGTTTTCTGGGGTGGCAAACAGATAGCCGTCCGCCGCCAGCACATCGGCGGCCTGGGCCTGGGGCGCGGCCAGCAGCCGCACCTCCGCGCCACTGTCGGCTGCCACCGCTCCCGCGCAGGCCGCGTCCACCATCTGCCGGGTGCCGCCGGTGTGGGAGTGGTAGACGATCAGCAAGGTTTTGGTGGTGCGCATGGCGCCAGCATAGACGGACGCGGGGGGGGGGCTGCAGGCGTTGCGCCCTGGGCGGGCGGATTTTCCCTTCACAGGTGTGTGCATACCCTGGGGTGGCACCCCGGTTCGCTGCCAGAATGGGGCCTTTCGGCCTACGCACCATCCAAATCCATGCGTTTGATTTCCTCTGTGTCCTCTTGGCTGCATACGACGCGTGCGCGTCTGACCTTGCTGTTCGGTGGCACGGCGGTGGCTACGGGGCTGGTGGTGGGGTTGGTGGCCGACGAACTCCTGACCCGGCAGCTCACGGACCTCAGCGGGCAGTCGCTCATGAACTCGGGCCGCCCGATTGCGCTGGCACTGGCTCAGGGGATGCAGGAGCGCGAGCGCGAAATTGCGCTGCTGAGCCATTTGCCCATGCTGACGCAGGGTGCCGGCTACGCTCCCCAGTTGCAGGCTCACCTGGAACAAATCCGCCAGTCCTATCCGTTCTATTCGTGGATCGGCGTGACCGACACGCAGGGCGTGGTGCAGGTGGCTACCGGAAATCTGCTGCAGGGCCAGAACGTATCGCAGCGGCCGTGGTTCGGCGCGGGGGGGCAGGGCCCCTATGTGGGCGATGCGCATGACGCAGTGCTGCTGGACAAGCTGCTGCGTGCGCCGGGCAGCCAGGTGCCCTTGCGCTTCATGGACTACGCGTCGCCTGTCCGCGGGCAGGACTCCGTGTTCAAGGGCGTGGTTGCAGCGCACGTGAACTGGGCCTGGGTGCAGGACATCATCCGCCGGTCAAGCCCTGCTGCGCCACTGTCAAGCGGTCTGGAAGTCATCCTTGTCAACAAGGACGGTGTCATCAACACCGAGGGCGCGGTGGAGCAGCCCCGCTCGGCCCTTCCCATCCTGCCCGATCCGGGCGCGTTCCGCGTGATGTCCTGGGGCGACACATCGCGGCAGCCCTACCTGACGGCCGTGGTGCCGGTGCGTGCCCAGACGGCGACTGACCTGGGCTGGTTGCTGGTCACACGGCAGCCGCCGGAGATGGCCTTGCAGCCCATCAGCCGCATGCACACCCTGCTGGCACTGCTGCTGGGGCTGATGGCGGCCCTGCTGGCCGGGCTGGCCTACGGAGTCGCGCGGCGGTTCAGCCAGCCGGTGGAGCGCCTGGCCGACGCGGCGCGCCAGGTGCAAGTGACCGGGCAGGTGGATGCGCTCGACTTCGAGATGAAGACGGTGGAGTTTCAGCACCTGCGCTCTGCGCTGCAGAACATGGCGCAAGGCCTGCTGGAGGGGCGCGCGGCGCTGCAAAGCGCCAATGCCGAGCTGGAGCAGCGCGTGGCCGAACGCACCGTGGCCCTGCACCAGAGCGAGCAGCGGTACCTCTCCATCCTGGAGGACCAGACCGAGATCATTTGCCGCTTTGACGCCAGCAACCGCATGACCTTTGTGAACGAGGCGTTCTGCAGGATGTTCGACCTGCACCGCAATGAGGTGGTGGGCCGGGTGTGGGCACCGATGGTGCACCCCGACGACCTGCCTCTGGTCACGAAGGCACTGCATGGCGTGAGCCCGGTGCAGCCCCTGGCGGTGGTGGAAAACCGGGTGGTGGCTGGCGACGGAACCATCCGCTGGTGCCAGTTCAGCAACCGCGCCTTGTTCGACGACGACGGCCAGTTGGTGGAATGGCAGTCGGTAGGGCGTGACGTGACCGAGCGCCGCCAGCTGGAGGCCGAGCTGGCAAAGGCCTCAGAGCAATTCCAGGACCTGTATGACCACGCGCCCTGCGGGTACTACGCGCTGGACCGCCAGGGCAAATATGTGCACCTGAACCTGCTCACCCTGCAGTGGCTGGGCCTGCCGCGCGAGGAGGTCATCGGCAAGCTGGGTCCTGCGGACTTTTTCGATGACGAAGGCAGGGCATTGTTTGCCCAGAATTTCCCGGTGTTTCTGGAGACCGGCAAGATCGGGCCCGTCGAGTTCAACCTGATAGGCCGTGGCAGCGGCGTGCGTCGGGTGAGCGTGTCGTCCACCGCCATCCTCGATGCGCAGGGCGACTATGTGATGAGCCGCTCCATCATGTACGACGTGAGCGAACTGCACGCCGCGCGCCAGCAGCTGCACACCCTGAACCTGGAGCAGCAGGCGATGCTGGACAACGACCTGATCGGCATCGCCAAGGTCAAGGACCGCGTCATCGTCTGGCGCAACCCCGCGCTGGAGCGCATCTTTGGCTATGCGCCCGGCACCCTGCAGGGGCGCACGACCGAAGAGATGTACGTGGACCAGGAGGACTTTCTGGCCTTTGGCCGCGACGCCTACGCGGTGCTGGCTTCCGGCCAGCACTACCGGCAGCAGCGCCGCATGCGCAGGGTGACGGGCGAGATGGTGTGGATCGACGTCAACGGTGTGCTGCTGGAGGGGCAGGGCGAGTCGCTCTGGCTCATGCAGGACATCACCGCCATGAAGCAGTACCAGGAGCAGGTGGAGCACATTGCCTTCCACGATGGGCTCACCCACCTGCCCAACCGGCTGTTGCTGGCCGACCGGTTGAGCCAGGCTTTTGCCCTGTGTGACCGCACCCAGACCCAGGCGGCGGTGTGTTATCTCGATCTCAACGGCTTCAAGCCCATCAACGACCGCTACGGGCATGACATGGGCGACGAGGTGCTCAAGATCACCGCCCGCCGCCTGCTGGAGCAGGTTCGGGGCAACGACACGGCGGCCCGCATCGGTGGGGACGAGTTTGTGCTGGTGCTCACCGCCGTGAAGGACCCGGCCGAGGTGGACCAGGCGCTGCGCCGGGTGATGGCGGCCATCGAGCAGCCCATCGATCTGGGTGAGGGCCGCGTGGTGAGCGTGTCGGCCGCCGTCGGTACCGCCCTTTACCCCCGCGATGGCACCACCACGTTCGAGCTGCTGCGTGCGGCGGACCAGGCCATGTACGCCGACAAGGGGCATGTGTCGGCCGAGCGCAGCTTGTGACCATTCTTGGGCCGCCGCTCACCAGCTGCACCAACGGCCATCAGTCGCCCTGCATCAGCACTTCGGTGATGTAGCCCCACTCAGACGCCTCTACCGGTGTGATGGACAGGCGGCTGCCTTTTTGCAGCACCCGCATCTCCGCCAGCGCCGGGTGGGCGCGCAGCTCGGCCAGGCTGATCAGCCGCGTCTTGCGCAGCGCCTGCACGTCCAGCAGCAGCCAGCGGGGGTTGTCTGCCGGGGATTTGGGGTCGTGGTAGGGCGATGTGGGGTCGAACTGCGTGGGGTCGGGGCGGGTGCCGCTGGCCACGCGGGCCAGGCCGGCGATGCCGGGCTCGGGGCAGCTGGAGTGGTAGAACAGCACGCCGTCACCCACCTGCATCGCATCGCGCATGAAGTTGCGGGCCTGGTAGTTGCGCACGCCGGTCCAGGGGACGGTGGCTTTGGGCGCGGCCAGAGCGTCGTCGATGGAGCACTCGTCCGGCTCGGACTTCATGAGCCAGAACTGGGCCGGGCGGCCCGCGGCGGCGTGCGGGGGGTGTGAAGGGGTGGGAGCGGTGACCATGGACGCATTCTGTCAAAGATGCCGAGGGTGGTGGCGGGCGCCGCAGCCCAAGTCGCAGACAGTGAACTGCTATCTATGTGATAGCTATCCAGGCATGTTCCACTAGCGCTTGTGGCCAAAAAAACCATAAATCGGCTGCCAACGCGTTGAAATGGCCTGCTGTCCGCATGGCAGATTGCGCAGCCCGGGGACGCGCCGCAGAATCTAACCGTGCAAGGCTGGTCGCACCGGTCCAGGCCGCATGTGGCGGCACTCACCAGGGCCATCACCGCGTCGGTTTGTTGTCTTATTTGCCCTGAACTTTGTCCATGACCAAACGCTCTCCCTCAACCCATGCGCAGGGTGCACGCGACCCGGCTGCCCGTGGTGGCAAGCGCGCTGGGGGCTGGCTGCTGGGCCTGTTTGCCCTGCCGTTTGCAGCGGTGGGTGTGGGCATGCTGCTGCTCAGTGTGCTGCCCACGCTGTACGACTGGGCACGCATGCAGTGGTGGCAACCCGTTCCTGCCACGGTGGTGGCTGCGCGGCTGGAAACCAGCCGCAGCAGCAAATCCAGCTCCTACACCGTCAAGGCTACCTACCGCTATCAGGTGGCGGGCCGTGAGTACCAGGGCGAGCGCGTGGCGATCAGCGGTGGTGGCGACAACGTGGGCGATTTTCAGGAAGCGCTGGGTGCGCGGCTGGAGCAGGCACTGCGCGACGGCGCGCCCGTTCAGGTCTGGGTCAGTCCGTCCGATCCTGCGGACGCCGTCATTGACCGCAGCCTGCGGCCCGGCCTGCTGGCCCTGAAGATGGTGTTTGTGATGGTGTTTGGCGGCGTGGGCGTCGGTCTGCTGGTGTATGTGCTGCGCCCCACCCGCGCCCCGCAGGGCCGTGCGGGCAGTGGCGCCCAGTCGCTGGCGGCAGGCGTGCCCGGGCGGGTGGAGCGCACGCCCGGCGGGGTGGCCATGTACTTTCCGGCGGGCCGTTGGTGGGGACTCAAGCTAGCGCTGGCCTTGGTGGGGGCTGTGTTTTTGACCGTCGGGGCGCTGGTGCCCTGGGAGCAGGAGTCCTCGGGCGATGTGGCGCCGTGGTTGTTCCGCATGCTGTTTGGCGGTGTGGGCGGTGTGGTGCTGCTGGCCAGCTTCTATGCCCTGGCCAACAGCCTGCGCGTACAGCTGGACCACACCGGCCTGCGCACCGAGCGGCGCCTGCTGGGCCTGATGCTTCGCTGGCACCAAGTGCCCCCGCACGACATTGCCCGGCTGCGGGTGGTGGAGAGCTACACGGTCGAAAGCAACGGCAACCGCCAAGTGTATTTCCGCATCGTGGCCGAGCTGCGGGGCGGGCGGCAGATCACCATCGCCCAGGACTTGAAGGGGCGCGCCCAGGCCGACAAGCTGCTGGCATCCATCGGCGGCTGGACCGGCTACGCCACGCGCTGAGTTCAACAGGGTGGCTCAGGCGACTTCAACCGGCCTTTCTGAAGGTGAGGTTGATGCGGTGTGCACCCGTCAGCGGGTGGTGTGCTTCGGGCAAGGGCTGCACCCCATGAAACCGCAAGCGCGCAGGCCCGCCCCAGACCAGCACATCGCCATGCAGCAGCGCAATACGGCGGGTCTTGTCCGCCCGCTGCGCACCACCCCACAGAAACATCGCCGAAACACCCAGCGACACCGACACGATGGGGTGGGCGTAGTTGCCTTCGTCGCGGTCCTGGTGCAGTGACAGGCGTGTGCCGGGGGCATAGCGGTTGATGAGGCAGGCGTCGGGCGCAAAGTGGGCAAAGCCTGCGGCCTGCGATGCATCGAGCGCCAGCTGGCGAAACAGCGGCGGCATGGCGGGCCAGGGCTGGCCGGTCTGTGGGTCCGTGGGGTCATAGCGATAACCGCTGCGGTCACTCACCCAGCCCAGCGCGCCGCAGTTGGTCATCGCCACCGACATGGTCAGGCCGCCGGGAGTGACGAGGTGCCTGAAGGGCGCCTGGGCGGTGATCTGCTGCACCGCAGCCAGCAAGTCCGCCGCCTGCGCCAGCGCAAAGCCGCGCAGCACCAGGGCGCCGGGCTCCAGCACCTCGGGTGGCCGGGCGGGCTGGGGTGGGTCGTCGAACAGGCTGGCGGTCATGGCATCTGTCATCTTTGGCGAGGGGCTGCCTGCAACGGCTTTGGCGGTGACAACCTCATTCAGCATCATGAAAGATGATGCCCAGCGTGTGCCGCTGCCCGCTGCGCAAGCGGCTCACGCCATGGCGCATCTGCACGCGGTAGGGCCCGCGCGTGCCCTGCACGGGGCGGTGGTGCACGGCAAACACCACGGCGTCGCCGTGCGAGAGCGGCACCACCTCGGCACGCGACTGCATGCGCGGGCGCTGCTCGGTCAGCACGAACTCGCCGCCGGTGAAGTCTCGCCCCGGCTCCGACAGCAGGATGGCCACCTGCAGCGGAAACACATGCTCGCCGTACAGGTCCTGGTGCAGGCAGTTGTAGTCGCCAGCTGCGTACTGCAGCAGCAGCGGGGTGGGACGCACCTGGCCTGCGGCGTGGCAACGGGCGATGAAGTCGGCATGCTGCGCGGGGTAGCGCACGTCGATGCCCATCGCGGTGTTCCATTGGTTGGCGATGGGGGCCAGATGCGGATACAGCGCGCCGCGCAGGCCCGCCACCAGGTCGGGCAGCGGGTAGCTGAAATACCGGTATTCACCCTGGCCAAAGCCGTGGCGCTGCATCACCACGCGGCTGCGAAAGGTGCCCTCTTGCGCGTGGCCGTACAACTGCGCCAGGGCGGCGCACTCGGCAGTATTCAGCAACTGGGGCAGCACGGCATTGCCTTGCTGGCGCAGGACCTCGCTGGCGGTTTGCCAGTCGATGGTGGCCGCGCGTTGGTGCCACACGCTATCCGCCAGCGTGCCCGGGCTGGAAAAAGCCGCCACGCTCATGCCACCTGCTCCACCGGCAGCGGGGCCGCTTCAGCATTGCACTCGCGCACCAGCAGGGCGCGTTTGCGCTCCACGCCCCAGCGGTAGCCCGACAGCGCGCCATCGCTCTTCACCACCCGGTGGCAGGGAATGGCCACTGCCAGCCCATTGGCTGCGCAGGCCTGGGCCACGGCCCGCACGGCCTTGGGGCTGCCGATGCGCTGGGCCACCTCGGCATAACTGGCCGTCTGACCGGCAGGGATGGCCTGCAGCACACGCCACACCCGCTGCTGGAACGCGGTGCCGCGCACATCCAGCGGCAGGTTCAGCCCCAGGCCCGGGGCCTCGACAAACGCCACCACGTGTGCCACCAGGGCTTCAAACGCGGTGTCGCCGCCAATCAGTCGGGCCTGCGCAAACCGGTCCTGCAACTCGCGCAGCAGCGCGTCAGGGTCGTCGCCCAGCAAGATCGCGCAGATGCCCCGGTCGCTTTGCGCCACCAGAATGGCGCCCAGCGAGCACTGGCCGACGGCAAAGCGGATGTCCTGCGACGCACCCCGCGCGCGGTAATGGCTGGGCCGCATGCCCAGCACCTGGGCCGACTGTTCGTAAAACCGGCTGCTGGACTGGTAGCCCGCGCCATAGATGGCGTCCGTCACCGAGTCCGTGGTCGGGCTGTCGAGCGCACTGCGCAGCCGCTGCGCGCGCTGGGCCACCGCATAGGCCTTGGGGGTGAGGCCCGTGGCCTGCTTGAAGATGCGGTGCAGGTGCGAGGCACTCAGGCCCACACGTGCTGCCAGTGCATCGAGGGTGGGTGCCTCACCGGGCGCGGCGCTTTCGATGATGCGGCAGGCTTCCGTCACCAGCGCCGCGTGGTGCGACAGCGCGGTGGCCTGGCGCGGCTTGCAGCGCTGGCAGGGCCGGAACCCGGCGCGCTCCGCATCGTCGCAACTGGCATGGAACAGCACGTTCTCTGGCCGGGGGGTGCGCGACGCGCAGCTGGGGCGGCAGTACACGCCCGTGGTCTGCACCGAGTACCAGAACGTTCCATCGGCCTCAGTGCTGCGCGCCACCACTGCCGCCCAGCGCGGGTCGGCCTGGGTGGCGGCTGCCTGCGCGGCTTTGGTGTTGGGACGGTGGCGGGTGGGCATGGGGGTGCTGCGGGGAAGAAGGGCGGTCACATTCATCATGGTGCAGGGCTCACTAGGTGGGTTGCAATGCCATGCACTCTAGGGATAGGGGCTGTGGGGCGCACTCCGAAGCTTGCTTTCGAATTCTGCGCTTTTGCGCAATGCTCCCCGCACGGGTGAGTGTGCTCACTTATTGATAGCTGCCGGCGCATGATTTACTAGCGCTACAAGGCAAAAATGCCCAAAACTCAGGTTTCAGGTGGCTGCAGCGGCCGGGGCCGCCGTTTGCCTGTGCCACCCCAGCGCAGCGCGTCTTCGCCGGGGATGCCCAGCGGGTTGTTGGCGGGTTCGGTCAGGGGCGCCAGCAGGGCGTGCAGATCGGCCTCGCTGAACTTGACCGCGCCCTCGGCATCGTGCCCCAGCACGCCCTGGGCCAGCGCGCCCTTGCGGGCCTGCAGCTCCAGCATGCGCTCCTCGATGCTGCCTTCGACCACCAGCTTGTAGACAAACACGGGCTGGTCCTGCCCGATGCGGTGGGCGCGCGCGGTGGCCTGTTCTTCCACGGCGGGGTTCCACCAGGGGTCCAGGTGGATCACGGTGTCGGCGGCCGTGAGGTTCAGGCCCAGGCCCCCGGCCTTGAGGCTGACCAGCAGGATGGGGGCGCTGGTTGCGTCCTGCGACTGGAACTGCCGCACCACCGCGCCACGCTGGCGGGGTGGCGTCTGGCCGGTGAGGGTGAGGTAGGGCAGGGCCAGGGTGCCGAGCAGCTCGGCTGCCAGGCCCAGCATTTCGGTGAACTGCGAGAACACGAGCACGCGGCGGCCTTCATCGACCAGGGCGGGCAACAGGTCGGCCAGCAGTTCGAGCTTGGCGCGCTCCATCGAGTGGGCCGTCCTTTTTGCCGCCGGGCCGCCCCAAGGCAAAAAAGCGTCCCCCTCGGGGGGCAGCGACCCGCGCAGCGGCGGAGCGTGGGGGCTTTGTTGTATGCCTTTGACCAATCGTGGGTCGCAGCAGACTTGGCGCAGCTTGAGCAACGCGTCCAGGATGGCGATTTGCGAGCCTTCAAAGCCTTGCCGCTCCAGTGCGCGGCGCACCTGTTTGTCGGCGGTGGTGCGCACGGCCTCGTACAGCTCGCGCTGTTTGCCTTGCAATTGCACGCGCAGGATGGTCTCGGTGCGCGGCGGCAGTTCGGTGGCCACGTCCTGCTTGCGGCGGCGCAGGATGAAGGGGCGCACACGCTGCGACAGCAGCTGGGCGCGCAGGGTTTCGCCGTTTTCCTCGATGGGCTTGCGCCAGCGGGCGTTGAAGTTGCGCACATCGCCCAGAAAGCCGGGCATCAAAAAGTCGAACTGCGCCCACAGCTCGCCCAGGTGGTTCTCCAGCGGCGTGCCGGTCAGGCACAGCAGGTGCGGCGCCTGCAGCTTGCGCAGTGCGCGGGCGCTGCGGCTGCCGGCGTTTTTCACCATCTGGGCCTCGTCCAGGATCAGCAAGTGAAAGGGCTCGGCGGCCAGCGCGTCCACATCGCGCCAGAGCAGCGGATAGGTGGTCAGCACCAGGTCGTGGTCAGCGATGTGCAGGTAACGTTTGCCACGGTCGGCGCCATGCAGGGCCAGCACGCGCAGGCTGGGTGCCATGCGCGCGGCCTCGGCCTGCCAGTTGAAGAGCAGCGAGGTGGGTAGCACCACCAGCGCCGGGCGCTTCAGCCGCCCGGCCTCCTTTTCGGTCAGCACATGGGCCAGCGCCTGTGCGGTTTTGCCCAGGCCCATGTCGTCGGCCAGGATGCCGCCCAGGCCCTGGGCGCGCAGGTACTGTAGCCAGGCCAGGCCTTCAAGCTGGTAGGGGCGCAGCTGCACCTGCAGGCCCTGCGGTGCGGCCACCGGCTGGGGCGCACCGATGGAGCGCAGGCGCTTGGCGAGCTGCGCCAGGCCCACGTCGCCCTGCAACTGCCAGTCGTTGTTCCAGCCGTTCACCGTGCCCACGCGGTGCACCTGCACGAGCCCGGCACGCAGGGCCTCAATGCGGCGGGCCTCCCAGGCGCCCAGGCGCAGCGGGTCGCCGTCCTTCAGCTGTTTGCGGGTGGGGTCGGTCAGCAAGTCCACCATGGCGCCCACGATGGCCTTGAGTGGCCCGGCAGGCGCCTCGATGCGCTTGCCGCCGGGCGCACGCAGCGAAATGATGGCGATGTCGTCAATGGCGGCCATCTGCCGCGCGTTGAGCCAGCGGGCGTCGCGGCGCAGCAGGTCGGCCAGCATGGGGGCCAGGTCCAGCGTTTCACCGTCGATCTCGATGCCCAGGCTGAGCAGCCAGGCGCCCTCGCGCTCGGGCAGCATGAGCTTTTGCACGGGGCGCTGGCGTGTGCCCAGCGGGCCATCGACTTCCTTGGCCAGCAGCTCGCCAGTGTCGGGGGCGATGACCAGCTTCCAGCGCGACACAGGCAGGCTTTCGTGCGCAAAGCCGGGGTGTACCACCACGCTCCAGCCCTCGGTGCGCAACTGGGGAACCACGTCGGCCCAGAAGTCGCCAAAGTGCGCCTCCTGCGCCAGCGTCCACACAGGGCCCAGCGTGGTAGCGGCTGCGCGGTGGCGCCACTGCAGGCTTTTGGGGTCTACAGGGGTCAGGCCCAGGTCCCACACGCGGTCCATGGCGTCGGCCTCGGCGGCCAGGTTGCGCTGCATGCGTAGCACCGGGCCACCGGTGTCGAAGAGGTCTTGCACCGGGGCCGGGCGCGCGTTGAGGATGGAGGTGGGGGCCGGCGTCTGCCAGGTGGCGCCATCGTCGGTGCGGTAGGTCCAGTCAATCTGCACCAGCGTCACGCTGTCACCACGCGGGCCCAGCTTGCCCTGGGGCGCCATGCCCAGCAGGCCATCGCCCCGACCCAGCGTCCTGAGGGTGATGCGCGGGCGAAAGTGGCCGGGGACGACGCCATCGGGTGTGTTGGGCACCGGGCCGTGGCCCGGGGGGTGGCTGCCATCGCCCCGCAGCTGCGCCATGACCTGCGCGGCCTCGGCGTCGGTCAGCGGGGGCAGCTGCTGCAGGGCGGCACTGTCAGCCCGGTTGCGCAGGGCCTGGGCCCATTGCGCGACCACATGGGCCCGACCTGCAGGGGGCGTGGGTGGAACGGGTGACTGCGGCAGGCTGGGCATGGGCTGGCATTGTGCCCATGCGTGGCGTGCCCTTTCGTCTAAACGCTGCGTTGGGTGCCCAGCGCCAGTGCAAACAGCTCGTTGCGAAAGTGGATGCCCAGGCGGCTGAATGCGCGGTTGCGGTAGGTTTTGACGGTGGGCAGGCTCAGGCCCAGGTCGCAGGCAATGCCTTCCTGCGTCATGCCTTGCAACAGGCGGGCGCACACGTCCAGCTCGCGCTCGGTCAGCCCTGCGTGGGCGCGCAGCAGGCGTTCGCGCAGTGCGGGCAGGCTGTGGGACAGCGCGGGCGCGGTGGCCTGCGCCGGGGGCTGCAGTGCGGGTTGCAACACCCCGGGGCGCTGGGCCAGGGCGATGTGCTTGCGGGTCAGCGCCAGCAGCACCGGGGCCATGCCCTCAAAGTCGCTGATCTGCCGGTCCTGGAACGGCTT
>Ga0208123_100394_pt1 | contig 18343 bp, 15 predicted proteins | sample LakWasMe92_HOW11_2_FD_183914 | JGI IMG/M metagenome (GOLD analysis project Ga0208123, IMG submission 183914) | Freshwater sediment methanotrophic microbial communities from Lake Washington under simulated oxygen tension - Sediment Metagenome... | ecosystem: Environmental > Aquatic > Freshwater >... | reverse complement strand
GCGGCTGAACTACGCAGTCAGTTTCTGGCTGCCGGTTTGCCTATCTGATTATGGTCTGAAGCCTGAATTTCATTTGCAATTAAAGTGAGCCCGCAACAATGGAATGCGAGCCGGTGCCGATCAATGCAAGCTCATTGGCAGATAATGTGAGCCCAAGGGCTTTTTCATTTGCAATTAATTCGAGCCCAAAATTGCGCTAAATGCGAGCCCGACCGGTTTCAAATGCAAGCCGTTACAGATACAGATCATGCAGGTCATCGGATAAATGAAAAATTTGTTTCTTCAATTCAGTGACTTGAAGTTGTAAATTAAAAGATTGATTTACCAACTCTGAAACATCATTATTTTGTGTAGTCATGGTTATTAACTCCTGGTTAATAGCGGTGATCAGTTCCGCCCAGGTGCTAACACACCCAGGCGGAACGCCTTTAAACAAGCGCCTAAGCGGCCTTATCAGGCTTGTGCAGCTGCTGATAAAGCTGAGCATCCACCTTGTCGAACATCTCAAGGAATTGCGGCGTGACTGGTGTCAACACGGTCGGTGCAAAGGCATCGAATGACATGCCCATGTACTTGTCGGCCTTGATATTGGCCTGAAGCTCAAGAACATAATCACCCTCCTGATAAAACTTGATGCCTGCTGGCAAGCGGATTTGATATTCCGTGGGGAATTTTGAGCCGGATTTGTAAACCCAGATTTTCTGCTGGAACTCCAATTCACCGGTGTTGGGAATGGTGCGGCTACGGACAGTATCGACCTGGGAGCGCTCAACAGAGACTTTAACTAAAGACATGGTTTGTTACCTCTTTGTAGAGTTGAAAAATCAATGGAAAGAATCAGCGGCGGGCAATTTAAAACCGGCACCGTTAAAGGACTGGACAAACTTAGCGTGGACAACATTAAACACCGGCAACAAGCCGACAATGTCTTTATCGACTTCGCCTGAAAGGATTTGTTCAAGCATCCCCTCAACCAGATAAAAAAGCGCCATTTGCTCCTGGATCGTTAAAGGCACCGGAAAGGTCTGTACCTGCAATAAGTCTTTCAAGTAAGCGTCTTGGTTTAATGGCGGTAAATTCATAACTTTCCCATAATCGAGTTTATAAATCATCAAGCATGTCGGTCCCGGCAAAAGCCTTGGAGTATCTCGAAAAGATATTCTTAAAAGCGGGCAAATCTTCTGGATCAATCGAATCCGATACCCCGTCTTGACTCTCAAGAAGAACATCACGCACTAAGCGTAATAAGACCCTGTGCTCGTTGAAAGTTAAATCAATCGAATATGTTTTCATTGGTGGTTCCCCTGCCCTGTGGGCGTTGAGTTTCGTAACGGTTTTTCATTGACAGTTGAGTTTCGTAACGCTTTTATGCGTTGACGGTAAGCTTTCATTTTGTGGGCATAGCTGCAATAAAGAGCAGGACGGCCAGTCCCGGCCATCCTGATAGCCCCGCCGCAATGCAGGCACTGGCCGTTTCCACTTGTCCAGTCGGTTTGTTGATAAGCCATAAAGCCCCCTTAAGCCGCGATCAGGCCGCGTTCGTAAGCCCAGGCGGGATTGGCGACCGGCACGGCTTCAATGATGCGCACTAAAGGCACGACGTTGTTATGTTCGGGGGCTAGGTGCATGGCGTTGATGTCGATTCCGTATTCGAGTAAAGCGCGACGATGGCGATAAAAAGTGTTGTGTGACAGCAATTGCCGAAGGTCGGCACCTTGCCGCCACAGTTGATAAGAGCCTTGCACAGTGCGAGGCATGTTAAGCAGTTGTTCGTCAATCAGGGTTGCTTGGGTGGTCATGTCTATTTTCTCCAGATAAGTCGTGAACAGGTCGTTGATGTTGGCCGGGTTTAAATGGTATCCGTGGGTGATACCGTGCTTTTCCAGCTCTTTCGAGAATATGCGCAGTTCAGCGCGGAGTTTTCCTTGCGTAAAGTCTTCCAGACCTTGGTTTTGCAGGTAAAACGGCAACTGGTGCGTTTTGCCTTTGGATAACATCTCCCTATATTTATTGTAAAACTTGAATGCCCAACGCTTAGAGGATTTGCCCAGGTAAACCGTGCCTTTATCGCGTGAGCTTCGACCATGACGGCTTCTCGCGCGCATTTCGGCGGCATGAAGCCAGGCTTCGACACTGGCATCGTTGCCGACATCGTACAGCTGGTTGATGTCCAGCATCTTCACCTTGTAGTCGCCTTTCTTGATTTTGGCCTCAGTCAATGCCGGACTGGAACAGCCGTGCAGATGGTCGGCGTGTAACTCGACAATCTTACGGAACGACAACAGCAACAGCTGGTTTAAGTCTCTGGAGCCAAACACGTTATGGCCTTGCAGGAATTTGGACAGGTTACCGTCGATCATCAACGCGGTCGCCCTGCCCTCGCCATTGCCGCCGGCAGACTTAATTTTAAGGCTGGTTTCGTGAGAACTGCGGCAAACGATGGACTTGACACAATCCCATTCAATGGTGCCATCAGCTTCAATAGACAGCACATGACCCGCAGGAATGGGGTCATGCAAGAAGTCTATTTCACCGCGAAACCAATCAATCATAATTCACAAATCACAAAAAATATTTATGACATTTATACACAAATATTTAATAATCAGTCAATAAATAATTTAGGATTTGTGAATTTATCATTAAAATGAGCTGTAACCAGTCAATAACAGATCAAAACAGCTAAATAAAGCTAAGGGGTAATAAAATGGCGGCACAACACTCGCTTAGAGTCAGGGGTTCAAGATGGGAAAAAATAGAGAAAAAAGCTTGGGAGTTATCAATAAAAGCTAACAAAGTGATAAAACCAACAGACGTTGCAGATGCTTTACTGGCCAGAGGGATAGACAGCGTTACACTAGATGAAATAGAAAAAGCGAAGGAAAATAGATAAAAAAATACCAAAAATGGTACAAAAGGACAGTACTACTGAGCCTGTCCTTGCGATTGTTGCGAATTGTTCTTAATTGGATGAAAAAAGCAAAAGCCGAAATCAAACGAGAAAAGCGGGGGGAGGTCGCGAATCCGCCTATATAATTTTGTGTTCCACAGAGGATTACCACAGGCGGTTTCGCTCTCGATAATGGGAATTCTCGATAAAAGGACGAAATTCGCGACCTCCCCCCGCTTTTCTCTTGCTTGCGTGTGGAATGGCAGTCTAAAAAGCCAGTTTAGGTGAAGTTTCGTAACAATAAGAAAGATAGACCTCGCATAATGCACGTTATGCAAAAAAGCCCCTGTGGGGCTTTTTTATTTTCCACAGGGGCTTTTCTACATAACGTTGGTGGATATTATGCGAAGTCTGAGATCTTGCCACCTATCAGTTTTTCATAACCTCACAAAATGCCGGCAAGGGCAGGTCATTTTGCAGACATCGCATGAGGCGGCGTAATCCGCGCTTAAACAAAGAAACTAAACTGCGGTAGAGTTTTTTAACACTCCAATGTTCAGCGTTGGTCTGCTCTTGCGTTTTTTTTCAAGTGGCGTGGGATGATTCAGTAGCTCAGTACGCCCCACACAAACACACCAGTGCATGGCAAGCGCCATCATCAAAACCATGCGTTCCAAGCGATCGGCTAACCTTAGTTTTGAATCTTCCAGCTTGAAACCGCGACTTTTAAAGTCGGAAAACATCGGTTCTATTCCCCAGCGCTCACTGTAATCCAGCACTTTGCTACGCGATGGCGGGCAGTCCATGGCGATAATCCAAGGCTCTTGATGCGTGGTTTCATGAATAATACCGATGTGAGTCATGACCGCATTTTGCTCAAACAAACGCACGTTAGGCAGATACCGTTTGGTCACGCCTTGCGCTAATTCGCCGATCGTTGATTCATTACTCACGCCCGTATCAACGTGTAAATTACCCTTCAAACGCAGTCGATACTGCCAATGGTGACGCTGCAGCCATTCGAACAGATGACTCGAGGGATAAAAACGGTCGGCTAATAACATGATCTTCGCGTCAGCTGGAAGCCAGGACAGGACGAGTTCCAACAGTTTCTCTTGCTGTTCAAAGCCGATGTTGGCCGCGCCGGTTGCAGCGCACCACGCTAAGGGTAAAGCGCGGTCGCCAATGCGTAAGCCGATCATGAGCAAAGCCATAGCGTCGCCCAGATCGGTTTGATCCATGCTCAGCAGAATTGTTTGTCCGAATTTTCCGGCCTCGACCAACTCCTGCCGCGCAAAAGGCTCTATCAGGGTTGCACAATCCAGCAAGGGATTCTTTAACAAGCGGCGTAGCCACTGTTCGCGCATATCCTGGCGTTCGGTATCCAAAGGCAATAAGTTAGCCAATTCAACCGTGTTCGGCGTTTGTTTTTCAATCATTGCGCCGACAACTAACGCTAACTTACCCACGACTGTCTTGCGCAGGTGCGGCAGGACATCGTTAAGCCTGTATTGTACTTGTTCCGCTAATCGTTTAACTGAGCTCATGACCAATACCTCATCAACTATAAACTAGCCAAAAACCAAGGCTTAAATTTAACACATTGATTTTAATATGGTAATAATATTCATATTAAATTCTTAGGTAGCGCACAAGTAAACTGATAGGTGGTGAGCACGAACGACAGCAGCCGTTCGTGGTTTGCGTAGCGAAAGATGTTTATGAATTAGAAAATAAATCCGAAGCCCAAGTTGAAGTCATCCGGTAAGCTGCCTTTTTTCGCTGTGAAATTGCGGTAATCGGCTTTGATTACGACATTGGGAATGGGCTTGTATTGCAGGCCGAACTGGTAAATTTGCTTGTTTTTAGTTTCATCGTCAGAAAAGCCGACCGGCGCGCTGGCGATAGTGTCCATCTGTTCGTAACGGAAAAATGGCGCCAGATATTGCGTCGTATTGGGATTCAGCAGCGGCAATATGTCGTAACCGACTTCGCTGTACCAGCCGTAGTTTTCTTCGCCGATGGTTTGGCCTTTGGCGGCACTAAGCACGCCCGCATCTTCGATATGTCCCCATGAGCCTAAAGTGCGGAACTCCAGTCCGCGATATTTCCATTGCACATGGCCTTCATACAGCTGGGTAAAGGCGTTGACAATCTGTTGGGCTTTCGTTGTCAGATTGGTATAGGTCTGGTTTTGTCCGGAATTGCCCAAATACGCCGATCCCCCGAATGACAAGCCAGGCACCACGGCAGGCGCATAATCCAGTCGTCCGACAAACGCCAAGTCTTCGGCTTTAGCCTGGCTACCTTGCTGCCTGCCGGAACGGATGCCGTCAGCAGTAAAATTGGCGGCATTCAGGCTGTTAACAACGTATGTGGTATAGGTCAGGTTCGGCAACACTTCGCCAAACAGTCCGACACCAATATCACGCCACGTACTCGGGAGAATCTGACGCTCCACTTCAGGGCGGTTATTGCCGAAATAAAACGGCGGTTCGTGAATCAGGTTGACAAAGCCCATCGGCATCAACACCATACCGGCGCGAACATTCGCCATCGGGTCGATAAAGAAATCCAGCGCCGCAAACTCGACCGATACCGAGCCGCCTTTTTCGGTCGAACCGTGCTCAAATTCAAGCTCACTGTTAAATAGAATGCTGTCAGTGAACTTGTAACCGGCATACAACACCATTCGTTCAAAATCGGCATTATCATTCTTGGCTTTTTCGTCACCGACAGTGGCCTGATAATTGGCCTCGCCGTAGCCGCCGATCGATAAGCCTTTGCCTACCTGATAGACTTTGGACGCCGCAGGCCCCAAGCCGTAAGCGCTTTTATACTGGACTTCATCCGGAATGGTCAGGTTGGTGCGCAGTTTTTCAACTTCCTGGCTCAACACATCGGTTTTATGCTCTAACGTTTTTACGTCGCTACCCGCAGCAGTTTTGGTTGGCGCGGGAGCAGGAGCGGTTTGCATGCCCGCTTTCATTTCATCAATTTGCTTTTGCTGCGCCTGGATGATTTTCCACATATCTTCCATAGTTTGCGGCTTTTCCAAGGCATTGACAGGTGTATTCAATGCGACCAGAGCGGTCAGTATTCCGCCTTTTAATAATGGCTTATTCTTTTTCATTTATACGGTCTCTCACAAATAAGTAGTGAAAGCAGTATAAGTTAAATAGTTATGAAGATGCAAACGATTCCTATTTAATTCTAAAAGTAAGGTTTTGTTATTTAGCCCTGTCTTTAATTGGAATTTCAACGGCGAACTAAGGTTGGTAATTTGCGGGGAAATCTATTTAAGGTTTATAGATGACCTCATTAAATTGAGGCTCAAAAATAGCTACGTTCCCAGTTAGGGGATTAGCTTTGTTTTTGTAGTTGCGAGACCTGATTTTTAATCGCCGTTTCCTGCGCCATGATGCTCTCGCATAACCGGAATTGGTTGATTGCGCGTTGTAAGTTCTGCTCGGGGTCTGTAACCTTGAAATACCGATTCCCTTGCAGGTAATCGGTATAAAAGCGGATGCCTAGTTCAAAGGGGATCAGCCTGATGGCGGGGTATAAATAGCGATAATCGTGTTCGGTAAAAAATGCGCCGGCTTCGGCCAAGTAGCTTTTTAACAGGGCCGCGCAAATATCCGGGTTAAACCCGGCCGGTTCGGAGGTGTAACAGCAAGATCGGACGCAATCGCCAATATCGTAATGAACCAGTCCCGGCTTGACGGTGTCCAGATCGATAAGACTGACGATAAGTTTGCTGTGTTTGTCAAACAGGAAATTATTCAACTTGGGATCGCCGTGAATAACCCTCAACGGCAGCAATCCCTGTTTTTTTGGAGCCTCCAGATCGTCGGCGATAGGCTGAAAGCGGGCGATGAAGTCAGCGCAGTAACGCTCATCCGCGTTGGCAGGCTGCCGTCTTACCTGATGATACCGCATCAAATAACCCGGCGTTATATGAAAGCCGGGCAGGGTGTCATGCAAAAGGCGAGGATTAAGATCGCTCAGCAAACGATGAAAATGGCCCAGCGCAAAGCCAACCTGCTCGGCGTCGCCGATAGTACCGATTGTTTCTATACTTTCGGTATCGGCAATAAAGCTTAACGCCCGCCAGCAATCGCCGTTTTCGTCCTGATAAAGCGAGCCGTTATTTTGAGTCTTTAAAACTTCCGGGATTTGCAGCTTAACCGATGCATCGGCTTTTTGCGCGATATGCCGATTAAGCGTAGCCAGGTTGGCCATGATTTGTTCAGGCGCAGGAAAAACCGTGCGGTTTATGCGTTGCAGAACCAACGGGAATGATGATGTTGCGACCAGATACGTATCATTGATCAGGCCGTTGCCGAGCGGAATGATTCCGGTAACGGCATTGGCGAACCGGCTGGCGATAGGGAGTAATGTGTTCATCAAAATACAATTTGGGGAGAGGACGTTCCATCAAAAATCTGATCCGTAGGGAAAACAGAATCCACGAAAATCACGAAAGGCACGAAAAAAAGCGGCGGGATTGTTCGTGCCTTTCGTGGACAATTCTTTAAGCAGATTCCCTGGCCTTGATTAATGTCGTTAACGTCTTCAGCGCCTGTCCTCTGTGACTCAGCGCGTTTTTAACAGCCGCCGGTAATTCCGCCGATGCGCAATTTTGCTCCGGAACCCAGAACACCGGATCATACCCGAAACCGTTTTCGCCGACGGCATAATCCAAAATTTTGCCTTCCCAAACGCCTTGGGCGATTACCGGGCAAGGATCATTCGCATGCGCCATAAACACCATCACGCAGATAAACCGCGCCGTGCGCAGTTCATCAGGGACGCCTTCCAGCTCCCGCAACAGCTTGTCCAGATTATCCCGGTCGCCGGCGCCAACTCCGGCATACCGGGCCGAAATCACGCCGGGCGCGCCGTTCAAGGCATCAACCACCAGTCCCGAATCATCGGCTATCGCCGGCAACCGGCAATGCAACGCCGCGTTTCTGGCTTTTAAAATGGCGTTTTCTACAAAGGTAGCGCCGGTTTCTTCCGCGTCGACAACATCAAATGCGGATTGCGGAACGATAGGATGGTCGGCCAGTATCGCCTGGATTTCCCTGATCTTGCCGGGATTGCTGCTGGCTAGGACGATTTTTTGTTGTGTCGAAAAGATCATTTATGATTTTCTATCGCGAACCGTTGTTTTTCCAGCAATTCCTTGATGCCCGATCCTGCCAATTCCAGCATTGCATCCAGCTCTTCTTTTCTGAACGCATGACCTTCGGCCGTCCCCTGTACTTCAATAAACGCCGCGGCATCGTTCATCACCACATTCATATCGGTTTCCGCGTTGCTGTCCTCGGCATAATCCAGATCCAGTACCGGCACGCCGTTATAAATGCCCACAGAAACCGAGGCGATTTGTCCGTGCAGCGGATTGGTTTTGATTTGTTTGCGCTTGAGCATTTTTTGTACCGCCAGCGACAGCGCGACAAAACCGCCGGTAATCGACGCGGTACGGGTTCCGCCATCGGCCTGCAACACATCGCAATCGATCATGATGGTATGTTCGCCCAATGCTTTTAAATCGATCGCCGCCCGCAAGGATCGGCCAATCAGGCGCTGAATTTCCAGGGTGCGCCCGCCCTGTTTGCCGTTACTGGCTTCACGCCCCATCCGGCTGTGGGTCGAACGCGGCAACATGCCGTATTCGGCGGTAATCCAGCCTTCGCCTTTGCCCTTAAGAAAGCGCGGCACGCTCCTGTCGACACTGGCCGTGCAAAGCACCCGGGTATCGCCGAATTCAACCAGGACAGAGCCTTCTGCATGTTTGGTAAAACCGCAGGTAAATTTGATGTCTCTTAGTTGGTCCGGGTTACGTCCGCTTGGTCTCATAGTTGTTCCGCTGAAATGAAAACCGCACAGTATACCTGAACAGCGCGCTGCCCGATTGTGCAATTTATCGACGGAAGTTGAGGGACTACTAAGAAATTTTCACCACGAAGACACGAAGAGCACGAAGTTTTATATTTTTTCTTCGTGTCCTTCGTGCCTTCGTGGTGAATTTTTATAGTTCGAACATCCGTTAACCGCCAACAAGCGCCTTTTGCAACTCGGCAACCGATTGCGGACGATTTTCCGGCTGCAATTCCATCGCCCAGTCGATGGCTTTTAACAGATGCTCCGGGAATTTTCGTTTAAACGCCTTGACCGCGGGAACCAGCGTGTCCTGTTGCATTCTGTCTCGTGCAGGAACCGGGGTTTTGTTCTCCAGGCAATTGCGCATACTTGCGCCCACCGCATAAATATCCGTCCACGGGCCTAGCTGGGCGCTCAGGTCATGCTGCTCTATCGGCGAGTAACCCTTGGTCAACACCTTGCTTTGCTTGCCCAAGTGCGACTTCGGATAGCCCTGAATCGCGCCAAAATCCAGCAACAACGCATCATTGCCCGGCCGCACCAGGATATTGGAGGGCTTAATATCCAGATGAATAAATTGTTGGCTATGAATATGCCCCAGTCCCGCCAATAAGGAGGTGAACAAGGACAAGAAAAAATCTTCGGAAACAGACAGCGATTTAGTGTTTAGCAACTTATCCAGCGTAACCCCGTAATCGTAAGTCATCACCATATAAACGGTGGAATTGGCTTTAAAAAAACCGATCACCTGGACAATATTCGGGTGTTTTAAGGTCGATAACACCTTGGCTTCTTCAAAGAACAATACCCGGCCGCGCTTAAATAAAGCCGCCGCTTCTTCGCTGTTGGCGACCACCACATTATTCCAGGTTCGGTGGGCAAACTTTCGGGGCAGATATTCCTTAATGGCAACCTGAAACTGATCCTTTATTTGCCTGGCCAGATAAACAGAACTAAAGCCGCCGTGCGCCAGCTCCCGCTCAATTACATACTGGTCTATAATGGTGCCGGTTTGCAGGTAATTCCACTCTTTGGGATAAGTCTGGGGATCGTAGTATTCAGCCATTGTGCGTTTGTTTGTACTGGAAGCCCGTCAATTATAGGTGAAAAATGATTAGAAGCATGACCGCGTTTGCCGGTAACGAGATAGAAATCGGCGACTTAACCATAAGCTGTGAATTGCGCTCCGTCAATCACCGTTACTGCGACATTAGCTTAAGACTGCCGGACCGCCTGCGTTTTGTTGAAGCCGAACTGCGCTCAGCCATCGCCGCCAAGATCAATCGAGGCAAAGTCGAATGTTCATTGAGTTACAAGAAACAGGCTAAAAGCGGCCAAAACTTTATCATTAATACCGATGCCGTCGCCACGCTGCTTGCCGCGACTTCTATCATAGAACAGCAAATGATAGGGCCTTTGTCCTTTTCGGCGCTCGATGTGCTGGCATTTCCCGGCATCCAGCAGGAGCCGGATATTGACAAGGAGCAACTCAATCTGGGCATCGCAAGCCTGGTCGATCAAACCCTGGCGCAACTGCTGGAGGCGCGGGAAAGAGAAGGCGTTCAACTTAAGCTCCTGATTGAAGAGCGCTGCGCAAAAATGTTGGTTTTTGTCGTTTCCGCGGGCAAACGCCTGCCGGAAGTGTTGTTGTTGATTCGCAATAAACTGAATGACCGGATTACCGAACTGGTCGCGCAACCCGATTTCGACCGGCTGGAGCAGGAACTGGTGCTGCTGGCTCAAAAACTGGACATCACCGAAGAACTCGACAGACTGGAAACCCATATTACTGAGGTGTTGCGGGTGCTCAAGCAAAAAGACCCGGTCGGCAGACGGCTGGATTTTTTAATGCAGGAATTGAATCGTGAAGCCAATACCTTGGGTTCCAAATCGACCGATAAGGAAATGACTAAAATCGCCATCGAGCTGAAAGTGCTGATCGAGCAGATGCGCGAACAGATTCAGAATATAGAGTAGGGTTTCAGGGAAAAGCCGCTGAAGTGCTTGAACCCGCTCCACACCATAGAAGCCGAAGTTGATAAAGCGACATTTGAACCGCCCTCATCCTGAGTACTCAGTCAAATTTATAATGACGAGTGAAGAAGGCTATGTGGGAGCGGCTTTAGCCGCGATATGACGGTTTAAATAGCAATTGAGATATTTCTTATGGCGATTCGCAAGGAACAGAGAAGAAAAAACACAATGCCTCCTACCAACTTATCCCGATTTTCGCGCAGCCTTTGGCTGACCTTGGGCATGTTTGTCCTGTTCGCGATTCTTTTTGCCCTATACGTCCGCTCGGAAAAGCAGATTGATCGCGCCCATGAGTCCCGATTGCAATCCCTCTTGCTGGCTGACGAATTACGTCAGTCGTCAGATGACCTTACGCGTACGGTGCGCAGTTATGTCATCACCGGGAACCCTCTCTATAAACGGCATTTTCAGGAAATTCTCGACATCCGCGACGGCAAGATGCCGCGCCCGGTCAATTATCGCAACATTTATTGGGATCTGGTACTGAGCGATGACCGGCGGCCGCAGCCGGACAGCGGGCAAAAGATTGCCTTGCTGGAGCTGATGCGGCAAGCCGGTTTTACCGAGGAAGAATTTGCCAAGCTGGCAAAAGCCAAGGCCAATTCGGATGCGCTCACCGCCACTGAATTCGCCGCGATGAAGCTGGTCGAATCAACCGCTAACGTTACCGAGGCCAACCGTCTGAAGGCAAGCCTGATGGTGCAGGACGCCGCCTATCACCAAGCCAAGGCCGAAATCATGCAGCCGATCGGCGAGTTTTACCGGCTGATAGAGCAACGCACCCTGAATAGCGTTCATGCCGCGGAGCATGCCGCCGCGCTATTGCGCATGACGTTCGTTTCGTCAGGCTTGCTGTTGATATTCATGTTGTGGCGCGTTTATCGGGCTTTGTATGCCACATTGGGTACGTCGGTGGGGGAGTTGTACGCGCATATTATCTGCATAGGCCGCGGAGATTTTTCATCGGCCATTCCGGTTGCGCGAGGCATGGAAAACACGGTGTTGGGTTGGCTGTCGGAAACGCAGCTCGACCTTGCCCGCTTTGATGCCCTGCACAAAGAAGCCGAAGCGGTAAACCAGCGCATGACTCAGCTTTATGCCGCTTTAAGCCAGTGCAACCAAGCCATCGTGCGCTGCAATAACGAACAAGAGTTGTTTCCGCAGATTTGCCGCGATGCGGTGACTTTCGGCGGGATGAAGATGGCATGGATAGGTTTGTTGGACGAACAAAGCAAACAGCTTAAGCCGGTTGCGTCTTATGGCCAAGGCACGGAATATCTGGAAGGGATTCAAATTTCGATTGATGCAAACGAGGAGGCCGGACGCGGCCCGACCGGAACCGCCATGCGTAAAGATCAGCCGTTTTGGTGCCAGGATTTTCAGCATGATCCCGCCACCGCAAAATGGCGCGAGCGCGGTGCAAAGTTCGGGTGGAAGGCTTCGGCCGCGCTGCCCTTGCACAGCAACGGCGCAGTCATTGGGGTTTTTACGCTATACGCCGCCGACATCAATGCCTTCGATCAACCGGCACGCGACCTGCTGATTGAAATGGCGATGGACATCGACTATGCGCTGAACAGCTTTGAGCGCGAGGCGCGCCGCCAGAATGCCGAGCGCGCGCTGGCAGATTCGCATCACCTGCTTAAAATGATCATCGACACCGCGCCGATGCGTATTTTCTGGAAAGATAGGGAGCTGCGTTACCTGGGCTGCAATCCTGCATTTGCCAAAGACGCCGGCGAATCGGTTCTACAGGATGTGGTCGGCAAAGACGATTACCAGTTGGCCTGGAAAGAACAGGCGGAAAGTTACCGGGCCGACGACCGGTTGGTCATGGATTCGAATACGCCTAAGCTGGCCTTTGAAGAGCGGCAAACCCGGCCCGATGGCACCAACATCTGGCTGCGTACCTCTAAAGTGCCGCTTCAGAACGAGGCGAACGAAACCATCGGCGTATTGGGTATTTACGAAGATATAACCGAGCAAAAGGGCATTGAGGAACGCATCCACTATCTGGCAAATTTCGATCCGCTGACCGGATTGCCGAACCGCACCCAGCTGAATGATCATCTTAAATACGCGCTCAGCCTGGCGAAGCGCAGCAACGGCCATCTGGCCTTGATGTTTCTCGATCTCGACCATTTCAAAGACATCAACGACTCACTCGGTCATAGCATCGGCGATGCCCTGTTGATTGAGTTGGCAAAACGCCTGCGCCTGGTGCTGCGAACGGAAGACACGGTGACGCGCTTGGGCGGGGACGAATTCATTTTATTATTACCCGGCGTCGATGCCATCGGCGCCGCGCATGTTGCGCAAAAATTACTGGATGCCATCGCCGAGTCTTATTGGATCGAGCTCTATGACCTGGCCCTGACCGCATCAATCGGCATTGCTCTTTATCCGGCCGATGGCGTGGACCTGGAAACGCTCTCCAAAAGCGCCGATGCCGCCATGTATCGCGCCAAACAGGAAGGACGCCAGTGCTACCGTTTTTTTACCCAGGAAATGCAAGAGCGTTCGGCACGCAACCTGCAATTGGTCAATGCGCTGCATCATGCGCTGGAGCGCAACCAATTACGCGTCTATTACCAGCCGCAAGTGGCGATGCGCGACGGACGCATCATCGGGGCGGAGGCCTTGTTGCGCTGGCAACACCCTGAATTGGGCATGGTGTCTCCGGCAGAATTTATTCCCGTCGCGGAAGGCAGCGGGCTGATCCTGCCGATCGGCGAATGGGTATTAAGATGCGCGGTGCGGCAGGCAAAAGCCTGGATAGCCGACGGTTTCGGGCCGTTGATTATGGCAGTGAACCTGTCCGCGGTGCAGTTTCGCCATCCCGATTTGCCCGAGCTGGTTACGCGCATACTCGACGAAGAGGGCTTGCCGCCCGAGTACCTGGAACTGGAGTTGACCGAAGGCGTGGCAATGCACAACCCGCAAGGCGTCATCGCGGTGATGAACAATTTGCACGAGCGCGGCGTTCGCATGTCGATCGATGATTTCGGCACCGGTTATTCCTCACTGAGCTATCTGAAGAAATTCAAGGTATACAAACTCAAGATCGACCAGTCCTTTGTGCGCGACATCAGTACCGACCCGGAAGATAAGGCTATCGTCAGCTCCATTATCAGCCTGGCCAAGGGTCTTGGCCTGCAAACCATTGCCGAAGGCGTGGAAACGGCAGGGCAACTGGCGTTCCTGCGCGAACAAGGTTGCGATGAGATGCAGGGTTATCTGTTCAGCAAGCCGGTGCCGGTTGAGCAGTTTGAAGCATTATTGACGCGGAACTTCGTTTTTTGATGGGACATGCCGGTCGTTTTGTCGGTCATGACACATAGATAACGCAGCTGATAAAGGGACGCAAAGCTCGGGCATAAGGTAATAACTTTCCGAAACATAAACTCATCATTGCCACGCTCTGCGTTCGTCTTTATACACAAGTACCAGCCCCTTCTCCCTTGAGCGAGAAAGTTGGGGATGAGGGCAGTTCCAATATCGCTTCATCAACTTCGGCTTCTTATAGTCAGGTGCGCATAGCTTGCAGCGAGCAAGCCATGCGCATTGCCGTTGAAAGGATACTGAAAGGTTGCAATGTTAAACTGGTGCGTGGAATAACAGGTTCCTGGATGATTGAAATCGGCCGTGATCGGTAAAAAACTATTTATAGTTTACAATTGCGAACCCTGAAACTATCAGATAAAAGAGCATAAGGAACATTAAAATCATGGGGATACTCAGCATACTGCTCTGGACTCCGGCTGCCGGGGCCTTGCTTCTGGCTTTAACGCCCGGCCGGCATATCCGGCTAATCCGCTACATCGCGCATCTGTTCGCTGCTATCGCTTTTTTATTGGTCTGCTGGCTGTTGCACATTTATAACGCGCACGATGCCCAGTTGCAGTTTAACGAATACTTCCCGCTAAACCCTAAATTGGGCAGCGCTTATGCGTTGGGCGTAGACGGATTGTCGATGCCGATGCTGGTGTTGGCGACTTTGCTTAGCTCGATAGCATTGCTGGCCTCGTTGACCGTGTCCGGCAGCGTCAAGGGTTACCATATTTGCCTACTGCTGCTTGAATTCGGCATGTTGGGCGTATTCCTGGCTCAGGACTGGGCATTGTTCTATATCTTCTGGGAAGTAACCCTGATCCCGCTGTTTTTCCTGATCGGCCGTTGGGGCGGCAAGAGGCGGCATGCGGCCAGCCTTAATTTCGTACTGTACACAATGGGCGGTTCGGTTTTTATGCTGATTAGCCTGCTGGCGGTTAGCCAGTACGATCTTCAGCACGGCGGCTCTTTGATGTCGTCGATGCATCAGGCGGCGCAAGACATGCCCAGATTTGAGCAGGTTTTGGTGCTGCTCGGTTTCGTGATCGGTTTTGGCGTCAAGATACCGATTTTCCCGCTGCACGGCTGGCTGCCGTTGGCGCATGTCGAAGCACCGAGTCCGATCAGTATTTTGTTGTCCGGCATCCTGCTGAAAATGGGCGCTTACGGACTGATCCGGGCGGTGGTGATGCTGCCGGAGGCGGCAAAACTGTTGCAGCCTTACCTGATTTTCCTGGGCCTGTTCGGTATGCTTTACGGCGGCGTCTTAGCCTGGCGGCAAAGCGATCTTAAGGCCATGGTTGCTTATGCGTCGGTCAGCCATATGGGTATCGTTTTACAGGGTATCGCGACCTTGAATGAGGCGGGCATTACCGGCGCAGTTGTGCAAATGACCGCCCACGGCCTGATTGCCGGGGCATTGTTTCTGCTGGTCGGGCTGCTGTATGAACGCACCCATACCCGTAACATTCAGGATTACAGTTCGCTGACCCAGGCGATGCCGCGATTTTCCGTGTTCATGGTTTTAACCCTGCTGGCGGCGATGGGGCTGCCGGGTTCGGTCGGTTTTATTGCTGAAATGCATGCTTTGATAGGCGGATTTTATGCGTTGCCAAGCGTCGCCTTAGGCTTGGGTTTGATGGTGTTTTTCAGCGTCAGCGTCTTGATCGGGGCCGCTTATGCCATCCGCACGATCAGCCTGTTATTTACCGGGCCGACCAAGGCGTCGATGCAGCAGCTTGAAGATTTGAGCGCGCCGGAATTCGCGGCCGCCGGAATACTGGTGACGGGCATTGTGTTTTTCGGTTTGCTGCCTGCGCCGCTGCTTGATTTGTCGGCAGCCACGATCAGCCAAATGAACAGCCTGATCAGTCAACGGATTTTGTAGGATTAGCGATGCAAGAGACCTCTTTAAAATTGCGCGAGCGGATTAACGCTGCGCTGAACCATCTGGATCACGTCCTGCCCGGCCAAGCGCCGATCCTCGATTTCGTGCATCACAACACCTTGCATGGCTTCCAGCATCTGCCGTTTGACGACGCGCTGGCTGAATTCGAAGCCTTGACCGGCATTTGCGGCTATCTTCCCGAAGCGCGAAACCGGGATTTTTACCGCCAGGGCCGCATTGACGATAGCGACCTGTCCGCCGCCTTTGCCCAATGCCCGAACTTACAGGCCGGGCAAATCGTTTGCGCCTTAAAAGACCGGACAATTACCCGTCAGGATATATACCGCATTGCGCTGCTATTCGATTTGCAGGCGCTGAGCGTTAGCCAGTTGAACTGGCAAATAGAAGAATTGGCGGCGCTGGATGCGCTGCAAGCCGATGTGCCTGAGCCGGTTCGTCGGGGCTTGCTTGCCGACGACAGTCATGCGATCCGGCACTTATGGGAAAGTATTTTAACCAAGCTCGGGCTGGAGCAGGCGGCTTTACACCCGGAAAATATGCTGGATTTATCGCTGGAACAGGCTGAAGACTGGCTGGAACACGTTCAGCAACATATCAATGCGGGAGCGACTGAAGCCGTTCCCGCAACGCATCGGCAAATGCGGCAGCAGGCAGGCGCGGCGCTGGATGAACTGCTGGGCCAAGTCGGCGGCAACATCAGCGTGCGGGGCTTTATTCTGGCATTGAGCGGCATCGACATTCTAGACGCTATCCGGTCGCAGCTGATACGTTTTTGCGCATCAGGGCTGGACGAAGGCGTGGCGGCATGGCAGTTGCCCGAGCGCAGTCGCTTAGGGCTTTATGCGGCCTGGCGGGCAACAGCGCAGTACGACGCAAACCCCTTTTTGCATGAGTTACGCGACTGGCAGCAGATTATCGCCGAATTGCCCGAAGACCCGGTCGATGCCATCATCCTGCAACTCGAGCACCTGGAAATACCGCAAGCGCAATGGGAGGGTTATCTGCGCCGGCTGGCGCTGGAAATACCCGGCTGGTCGGGGCTGATCAACTGGCGGCAGCATCACCCCAACTATCATACCTCCAATGATGCGGCGCCGACGCTGGCCGATTATCTGGCCATGCGCCTGACTCTGGACCGGCTGTGGCTGAACCAGATTTGCCGCGACACCTGGAAAATCGAAGCCAAGCTCAGTTCAATCCAAAGCTATTTTCGCAAAAACCTGTCGGAATTTATGGTGCGCAGTCGCTTGTATCAGGGCGGCTTGCCGGAATATCTGACCCACCGCGCGGAATCGCTGGCCTTGCATGCCGGTTCCGAGCGTTACGACCGCAGCGACTGGCAGCAACTTGCCGACCTGATTTGGACCTGGCAGTGTTGTCCGATGTCGGACAAACAGCCCGCAGTCGCTCATGTACCCTATAACAGCGGCTGGCGTTTGTTTCGCTTGTGCCAGCATCTGGGGATTAACGCCGCAGGCCTGCAACAACTGGATACAAAAGATCTGCAAGCCATGTTGGCCGTTCTGGATGAATTCGCCCCGGCCGAACGCAATAAGGTCTGGCTGATTGCTTACGAACATCACTACCGGGAAAATTTTTTCCAGGCAGTGCGCGCCAATCATGATCGCGGCCGCTGGGCCGGACGCGGGCAACGGCCCGATTCGCAGATCATCTTCTGCATGGACGACCGGGAAGAAGGTTTCCGGCGTCATCTTGAAGAGCTCAATCCCGCCGTTGAAACATTGGGCGCGGCCGGTTTTTTCGGCGTTGCGATGAATTACAAGGGCCTGGACGACAGCAAGATAACGCCGCTGTGTCCGGTGGTGGTAACGCCTGCGCATGAAGTGCGGGAAGTGCCCCGGCCCGGCAACGACTCGGCATTGCTCAAGCACAACCGCGGCCTTAAGTTGAGCCGGTGGTTTGCCAATCAGTTGCACCAGGGCCTGCGGCGTAATCTGTTATTGTCGCACCCGGTCATCGACGCGATTGCGCCGGTGACCTTGGCCGGATTATTGGCTAAAGCGCTGTTTCCCAAGCCGCAGCAACGACTGGTTTCCGGCCTGGCCGGGCTGGTTTCGCCCAAAGTTAAAACGCAATTGTTGTTTAGCTCTACCGAGGAAGCGTCCACGCCGGAGCGCCCGAAATTGGGTTTTAACGACAGTGAGCAGGCCGACCGGGTTGCCGGGTTCCTGCGCAATACCGGCCTGACCTATGGCTTCTCGGAACTGGTCGTGCTGATGGGACACGGTTCTATCAGCCAAAACAACCCGCATTTGGCGGCTTACGAC
>Ga0208123_100385_pt1 | contig 18637 bp, 17 predicted proteins | sample LakWasMe92_HOW11_2_FD_183914 | JGI IMG/M metagenome (GOLD analysis project Ga0208123, IMG submission 183914) | Freshwater sediment methanotrophic microbial communities from Lake Washington under simulated oxygen tension - Sediment Metagenome... | ecosystem: Environmental > Aquatic > Freshwater >... | reverse complement strand
CTGCGTGCACAGCGGGGCCTGACCCGCAAGGCGGTAGCAGTGGCCGCCGACGTGTCGGAGCGCCACCTGGCCAACCTGGAGTACGGCACGGGCAACGCCTCCATCCTGGTGCTGCAGCAGGTGGCCCATGCGCTGCACTGCTCGCTGGCGGAGCTCGTGGGCGATTTCACGACGCAGTCGCCCGAATGGCTGCTGATCCGCGAACTGCTGGAACACCGCAGCGAGCCCGAACTGCGGCGTGCCCGCCTGGCGTTGCACGAGCTGCTGAGTGGGGGGCACAACGACGCAGCACGACACCGCCGCATTGCGCTGGTGGGTCTGCGGGGGGCGGGCAAATCCACCCTGGGGCCACTGCTGGCGCGCGAGCTGGATGTTCCTTTCATTGAACTGAGCCGCGCCATCGAGGCCCTCGCCGGGTGCAGCGTGCGCGAAATCCACGACCTGTACGGCACCACCGCCTACCGCCGCTACGAGCGCAGGGCACTGGAAGAGACCATCCAGATCCATAGCGAGGTGGTCATTGCCACGCCGGGTGGCATTGTGTCGGACCCCGCCACTTTCAACGAGCTGCTGGCCCACTGCACCACCGTGTGGTTACGGGCCGCGCCCGAGGAACACATGGGGCGTGTGGTGGCACAGGGCGACATGCGCCCGATGGCCGCCAGCAAGGAGGCCATGGACGACCTCAAGCGCATCCTGGACGGGCGCGCTGCTTTCTATTCCAAGGCCGAAATCACGGTGGATACCTCCGGCCAAACCCCCGAGCAGAGCCTGCAGACCTTGAGTGCCAGCGTGCGCAAGGCCATGGCCCGCGTGGCGTAAAAACCTGCACCCGGTCTGAACGGCTGCAGCCCGGACATCGGCGCCGCAGCACCCACGCCCATCCCGGCACAGCACAGCGCCCGCCACCACGGCGGCCTGTGCAGCTCGCCCCCTCCCAATCGACCCCTGCACAGCTCTCAGCAGAGCTGCCCGTCTACCCGAATGCCATCGGCAAAAAAATGCATTGACACACCGAGAAACATGCATGATGATGCACATCAACGGCGACATACAAGCACTATATTGCATTAATTCTCCACGGAGACCTCATGGCAGACCTCACCCACGCTCCCGAACGCGTTGACTACCGCACTGATCCCACGCAGTACCGCCACTGGACCTTGTCGGTCGAGGGTGCCATTGCACGGCTGTCCCTCGACATTGCAGAGGACGGCGGGATCCGTCCTGGCTACAAGCTCAAGCTCAACAGCTACGACCTGGGGGTGGACATTGAGCTGCATGACGCGCTCAACCGCATCCGCTTCGAGCACCCCAACGTGCGCAGCGTCATCGTCACCAGTGGCAAGGACCGTATCTTTTGCTCGGGCGCCAACATCTTCATGCTGGGTGTGTCCAGCCATGCCTGGAAGGTCAACTTCTGCAAGTTCACCAACGAGACGCGCAACGGCATTGAAGACTCCTCCAAACACTCGGGCCTCAAGTTCATTGCGGCGGTGAATGGCGCCTGCGCGGGCGGTGGCTATGAGCTGGCACTGGCGTGCGATGAAATCATCCTGGTCGATGACCGGTCGTCTGCCGTGTCGCTGCCCGAAGTGCCTTTGCTAGGCGTGTTGCCCGGCACCGGTGGGCTGACACGTGTCACGGACAAGCGCCACGTGCGGCACGATCTGGCCGACATCTTCTGCACCAGCGTGGAGGGTGTGCGTGGCCAGCGCGCGGTGGACTGGCGCCTGGTGGACCGTATCGCCAAGCCCGCACAATTTGCCGCCACGGTGCAAGAGCGCGCCGCCGCCCATGCACAGACCAGCACCCGCCCCGGCAGCGCACAAGGCATTGCCCTGCCACGCGTGGAGCGGCAGGACCATGCCGACGGCATGCGCTACCAGCACGTGACGGTGGACATCGACCGCGCACGGCGCACGGCCACGCTGTGTATCCGCGCCCCCGAGGGAGCGCAGCCCGCAGACACGGCAGCCATTGAAGCAGCGGGCGCCGCCTGGTGGCCACTGGCACTGGCCCGCGAGCTGGACGACGCCATCCTGAACCTACGCACCAACGAACTGGACATTGGCACCTGGCTGCTGAAGACCGAAGGGGATGCACAGGCGGTGCTGGCCAGCGATGCCATCTTGCTCGCGCATCAGGACCACTGGCTGGTGCGCGAGACCATCGGTGCGCTGCGGCGCACGTTTGCCCGTCTGGATGTGTCCTCACGCAGCCTCTTCGCGCTGATCGAGACGGGATCGGCTTTTGCCGGCACCCTCGCAGAACTGGCCTTAGCGGCAGACCGCACCTACATGCTGGCGCTGCCCGACGCGCCAGAGCAGGCCCCAACGCTCACCCTGAACGCATTCAACTTTGGCCTGCTGCCCATGGTGAATGACCAAAGCCGCTTGCAGCGCCGCTTCTATGAAGAGGCGGGCCCGCTGGAAGCGGTCCGTGCTGCCGCGGGCCGGCCGCTGGACGCAGACAGCGCACTGGCGCTGGGCCTGGTCACGGCAGCCCCCGACGACATCGACTGGGCCGACGAAATCCGTATCGCCATTGAAGAACGCGCCGCCATGTCGCCCGATGCGCTGACCGGCCTGGAGGCCAACCTGCGCTTTGCCAGCAGGGAGAACATGAACACCCGCATCTTCGGGCGCCTGACCGCGTGGCAGAACTGGATCTTCAACCGCCCCAACGCCGTGGGCGAGAAGGGCGCGCTCAAGGTCTACGGCACCGGCCAGAAGGCCGGGTTTGACCAGACGCGCGTCTGACCCCCTGCCCTGCATTCGATTTCCATCCAGAGGAGCACCCCATGAGCAGCATCAACTACAGCGAGAAGATTCCCAACAACGTGAACCTGGGCGAAGACCGCACGTTGCAGCGGGCGCTAGAAGGCTGGCAGCCCAACTTCATCAACTGGTGGGACGACGTGGGTCCCGAGGGCTCCACCAACCATGAGGTCTATCTGCGCACCGCCGTGAGCGTGGACCCGAACGGCTGGGCCCAGTTCGGCCACGTAAAGATGCGCGACTACCGCTGGGGCATCTTTTTGAACCCGGGCGATACCAACCGCGAGATCCACTTTGGCGACCACAAGGGCGAAAAAGCCTGGCAGGACGTGCCCGGCGAGCACCGCGCCAATCTGCGCCGCATCATCGTGACCCAGGGCGACACAGAGCCCGCATCAGTCGAGCAGCAGCGCCACCTGGGCCTGACAGCGCCCAGCATGTACGACCTGCGCAACCTGTTCCAGATCAATGTGGAAGAGGGCCGCCACCTGTGGGCCATGGTGTACCTGCTGCACAAGCACTTCGGCCGCGACGGCCGCGAGGAAGCCGAAGCGCTGCTGCAGCGCCAGTCCGGCGACGAAAACAACCCGCGCATCCTGGGCGCATTCAATGAAAAGACGCCGGATTGGCTGGCGTTTTTCATGTTCACCTACTTCACTGACCGTGACGGCAAGTTCCAGCTCTCGGCCCTGGCAGAGAGCGCTTTTGACCCGCTGGCGCGTACCACCAAGTTCATGCTGACCGAAGAGGCCCACCACATGTTTGTGGGCGAAAGCGGCATCTCGCGCGTGCTGTCGCGCACCGCACAGGTGATGAACGACCTCAAGACCGACGACCCTGCCAAGGTGCGTGCTGCTGGCGCCATCGACCTGCCCACCGTCCAGCGCTACCTCAACTTCCACTACAGCGTGACCATCGACCTGTTCGGCGCTGACCAGTCGAGCAACGCCGCCACGTTCTACAGCTCGGGCCTCAAGGGTCGCTACGAAGAAGGAAAACGCACGGACGATCATGTGCTCAAGGGCCAGACCTACAAGGTGCTGGAGGTCAAGGACGGACAGCTGCTGGAAAAAGAAGTGCCCATGCTCAACGCGCTGAACGAAGTGCTGCGCGACGACTTCATCAAGGACTCCATGGCGGGCGTGGGCCGGTGGAACAAGGTGCTGGAGAAGGCGGGCGTCCCCACCCGCCTGGTGGTCCCCCACAAGGCCTTCAATCGCCAGATCGGCGCGCTGGCGGGCATCAAGATGTCGCCCGACGGCCGCGTGGTGAGCGAGGCAGAATGGACCGCACGCAAGGCCGAATGGCTGCCCACGCCCGAAGACTTCGCGTTTGTGGCGTCGTTGATGGGCCGTGTGGTCGAGCCGGGCAAGTTCGCCGGCTGGATCGCGCCCCCCGTCATGGGCATCAACCGCCAGCCGGTGGATTTTGAGTACGTGCGTTTTAATTGATCGCCGCTGAGTTGCCCGTGCCGCATTCGCCCCAGGCAAAACGGCACGAGCGGCCCGGCGAAGCGGGCTCTGCGTTGTGGCACACCGAATGCCTCCACTGTATGCAAGGTCCCAGCACTGGTAGCCGGATATTGCTCGAAGAATGAATATGGACACCCACACGCTGATCGACAACGGCATCCTGAAGCAGCATCTGATCGACCCGGAGATCTGCATTCGCTGCAACACCTGCGAGGCCACCTGTCCGGTCAACGCGATCACGCACGACGACAACAACTACGTGGTGCGAGCCGATGTGTGCAACGGCTGCATGGCCTGCATCTCGCCCTGCCCCACGGGTTCCATAGACAACTGGCGTGCGGTGCCAGTGGCCCGTGCCTACACCGTTGAGGAACAGTTCAGCTGGGAAGAACTGCCGGGCGAGCTTGCCCCCCATGAACTGGTCGCAGCAGGCGGAGAGCCCGCCACAGAGGTAACGGCGCTGCAGCAAGCCCCCGAAGCGCCTGCTGAGCCGGGCACGCAGGTGTTTCGCTCCGCCCAGTACGGAGCCACGGTACCGCCCTGGTCTGCAGCCCATCCCTACACCAATCTTTTTCCGCCCAAAAACCCGACCACGGCCACCGTGGTCGGCAACTTCAATTGCACCGAGGCGGGTTTTGAGAGCGAGACCCACCATGTGGTGCTCGACTTCGGCACCATGCCGTTCCCCGTGCTGGAAGGGCAATCGATTGGCATCATCCCGCCGGGCGCCGATGCGCTGGGCAAACCCCATCACGCGCGCCAATACTCGGTGGCCAGTCCGCGCAACGGCGAACGCCCCGGCTACAACAACTTGGCGCTGACCGTGAAGCGCGTGACCGTGGACCACGATGGCAATCCTGTGCGAGGCGTTGCATCCAACTATGTTTGTGATCTGAAGGTGGGCGACAAGGTGCAGGTGGTGGGGCCGTTCGGCAGCAGCTTCCTCATGCCCAACCACCCGCGATCGCACATCGTGATGATCTGCACCGGCACTGGCAGCGCTCCCATGCGCGCCATGACCGAGTGGCGACGCAGGCTACGCAACAGCGGCAAGTTTGAGGGCGGCAAGCTCTTGCTGTTCTTCGGCGCACGCACGCAGCAGGAACTGCCCTACTTCGGCCCCCTGCAAAGCCTGCCCAAGGATTTCATCGACATCAACCTGGCTTTCTCCCGCACGCCCGGGCAGCCCAAGCGCTATGTGCAAGACCTGATGCGCGAGCGCGCCGCCGACCTGCTGGCCCTGCTGCGCGATGACAACAGCCACTTCTACGTCTGCGGCCTCAAGGGCATGGAAGAAGGTGTGGTGATGGCGCTGCGTGACATCGCCCAGGAGGCCGGGCTGAGCTGGGACGCCTTGGGTGGGACGCTTCAGCGCGAAGGGCGACTGCATCTGGAGACGTACTGAGGCGGGCATGGCATCGGCCTGAGCCAAACTCAAGCCATGGCGCCCCCCCAAAAAGGCCCATTGGCCGGGCCTCGGGGCGCTGCATGGAGACCTTTCCCTTGTGTAACAGCTGCAACGCCGGAGGCTGACTGGCAGACTGGTCTGTCGTTCCTGCGAAAATAGTGGGCTTTGCCTTCGGGAGGACTCCTTCCCCCGATGCACGCGCCGCCGGACCGTCCCGCTCGGCCGTGCCCACCCAGTGCACAGCCTTCACGGGATGACCCAACACCACCGACTCAACAGCTCACGCCTCGTGGTCCTGCTCCAGCAATGGACGCGGGAAGCCAGCGAGCGGGCCGCGCCTCCGCTACCAGCAGCCAAGCCCCCCGATGTGGCAGAGCAGCTGAGCCTATGGCTGGGAACCGTGGACGCCGTCCAGCTCAGCCGGGCGCTGCACGCGATCGAGAACCTGCCATCGCAGGCGGCCACTGCACAGCACCCGGCAATGGCGCTGAACATGACGGTACTCGCCGGCCTGGTAGCGAAGGTTCGGGCCGACCTCGAAGTGCAGCTGGCCACTAGGCCCACTGCACCCAAGCCACTGCGGGCCCGGGCGGACAACACCCCCGTGGAACTGCCCGACCCGAGGGTGGACACGGATTTCGCCACCCACGCGCCACGCTATCTGGACCTGCAAAAGCAGATGGAGCTGCGGCTGCAGCCCCTGCGGGCACAGTTGCGCCAGGCGATCGCACAAGGCGCCCCCAGATTGCGCCAGGTGGCTGCGCTGGACGCTGTGATGGAGCGCATGCTGGCACCGCGTGAACAACGGCTGTGGGCCTTGCTACCCGCGCACCTGGAGCGCCGTATGGCGCACCGCCACCGGCAACACCAGCACAGGCTGACCACCCAAGGGTTGACCGATGAGCCTGCGCGCTGGCGGCAGGCCGGAGGCTGGCTGTGGGCCTTCGAGCGCGACATGCAGGCCCTACTTGCCGCAGAGCTGCAAACGCGCATGGAACCGATCACGGGACTGCTGGAAGCAGCCCAGAACGACACAACAGGACAACAGGAATGAACAAGAGTGTGATGACAGCCATCTTCGCTGCGGGCCTTGCGGCCGCTGGCTGGGTGGGCTGGGGTTTTGTGGGCCACAGCCCGCTGGCACTGGCAATGACGGTGATGATCGCCGCCACCTACCTGCTGGGAGCCTGGGAGCTGATGCGCTATCGCGCGGCCACCGCCTCGCTGACGCGTGCGCTAGAGGCCCATCAAGAGCACCCTGCCCTGGATGCCTGGCTGGAAAGCCTGGACCCCGCACTGCGCCACCCGGTTCGCCAACGTATCGAAGGAGAGCGTGTAGCCCTGCCTGGCCCTGCACTCACGCCTTACCTGGTGGGGCTGCTGGTCATGCTGGGCATGCTGGGCACCTTCGTGGGCATGGTGGTGACATTCCACGGCGCCGTGTTCGCCCTGGAGGCCTCAGGCAACCTGGAATCCATCCGCAATGCACTGGCTGCGCCCATCAAGGGGCTGGGTCTGTCGTTCGGCACGTCCGTCGCGGGGGTCGCCACATCGTCCGCACTGGGCCTGTTGTCCGCCCTGAGCCGCCGGGAGAGGCTGCAGGCGGTGCGCCAGCTGGATGCGCGCATCCCCACGCTGTTCCGTGCCTTCTCGTCCGCCCAACGGCGCGAGGACACCTTGCTGGCCCTGCAAGCGCAGGCCCAGGCCCTGCCACTGATTGCCGATCGCCTGCAAGCCATGATGGAAGGATTGGAGCGCCGCCACAGCCAGCTCAACGACCAGCTGCTGGCGCAACAGCAGGGGTTTCATCAAGAGGCCTCTGCCGCCTACACCCAATTGGCGCAGGCCGTGGGTACATCGCTGCAAGACAGCCTGAGCAACAGTGCCCAGCAGGCCACCGCCGCCATGCGCCCGGTGGTGGAACAGGCCATGGCGACGCTGGCACAAGAGTCCCAGCGCACCCACGAGCGGCTGCGAGAGCACACAGGGCAGCAGCTGCAAAGCCTCAGTGCGCAATGGGAGGGCACAGCACGCAAGGTGGCCGACACCTGGGCCCAGGCGCTCGACCAGCAGTCGAACACACAGGGCACGCTGATCACCCAGTTTGAGGTTGCAGTGCAAAAGCTCACGCAGACTTTCGACGAACGATCGAAAACGCTGGTGGACTCCCTGCACGTATCGGCTGCACAGCAACAGGCTGCCCAGGCGGAGTCCGACCAGCGGCGACTGCAAGGCTGGGAGCACTCCATGCAGGACATGGCTCGCAACCTGGCCAGCGAATGGCATCAAGCGGGCAACCAGACGCTGGCCCAGCAGCAGGAGGTGGGCCAGGCCTTGGAGCGCACCGCACAGCAGATGGACCGGCAATTGCAAGCCACCACCCAGGCATTTGCACAACAGGCCGAAGCCCTGGTCACCACACTGCAGGCGACGGTAGCCGAAGCCCACGGTGCGCAGCGCGCTGCGGATACGCAGCGGCTCGCCGACTGGACGCAGTCCATGCACCAGATGGCCCAGAAACTCAGCGGCGAATGGCAAAGCGCGGGGGCACAAACTGCCGAACAGCACCAGACAACCGGCGCGGCACTCGCCCAAGCAGCCCAGCAACTGGAGCATCGCCTGCAGTCAGCCAACAACGCATTTGAAGAACGCTCCGAGGCCTTGCTGGCTGCATTGCAAAGCACCGTCACCGATGCTCAGCAGGCGCAGCGCGACGCCGATGCGCAACGGCTGGCAGGCTGGAGCCAGTCCCTGGAGAGACTGGCCCACACGCTCAGCGCTGAATGGCAGCGCGCAGCCACACAGACCGTGGAACAACAGCGCGCCCTGATGCAGACCCTGGAAGACACCGCCACGCAAGTGAGTCTGCGACTGAACGCCCAGGTGGACCGTACATTGGGCAGCGCCACCGCGCTGATGGAGCAATCCGACGCCCTGCTGCGCACACGCATCGACAACGAAGCGCAATGGGTGCAAGCCCAGGGTCAGCGCATGGATGCGCTGACCCTGGTGTGGCGCGAGGAACTGACCACCCTGCGCGATGCAGAAGCCGCGCGCGGACAGGCGGCAGTGGACCGCCTGGATACTCTGCAAGCCGCCGTGGCAGAGCACCTGGCCACCCTGGGCGCTGCGCTGGAAGCACCCCTCACGCGCCTGCTGCAGACCGCCTCCGACGTGCCGCAAGCGGCGGCCGAAGTCATTACCCAGTTGCGACAGGAAATGACACGCCTGGGCGAACGCGACAACCTCGCGCTGGCCGAGCGCACGGCCATGACACAGCAGCTGGGCAGCCTGCTGCAATCCGTGAACGAAGCCGCTGTGCAGCAGCGCGCGGCCATTGACGCACTGGTGGGTTCCGCCGCCAAGGTGCTCGAACAGGCGGGCCAGCAGTTTGCACAGGCCCTGGGCGCACAGGCGGGCAAGGTGGACGAAGTGGCAGCGCAGGTTGCGGCCAGCGCCATCGAGTTGTCCAGCCTGGGGGAATCCTTCCAGCACGGCGTCGGCCTGTTCAGCGCCAGTAACGAGAAGCTCGTGGGGAGCCTGCAAGGCATGGAGGACGCCCTTCGCGAGTCCATGGGCCGCAGCGACGAACAGCTGGCGTACTACGTGGCGCAGGCCCGCGAGGTGATTGACCTGAGCATCAGCGCACAACAAGGCATCGTGGAAGACCTGCGTCGACTGCATGGCAAGGCCACGGCAGAACAAGGGGCGCCCGCGTGACCGGCGTGGACGACACCCTGGATGATGCTACCGACCAGACGGCACCGGTGTGGGCCGTCTTCGGCGATCTGATGGCGGGGCTGCTGGGTGCGTTTGTACTGATCCTCGTGGGCGTGCTGGTGGTGCAGATCGACCTGGTGGCCAGCCTGCAGCAGGAAGTGCAAAAGCGCCAGATGGAAGAGCAGCGGCGCATGGCGCTTGAGAAGGCCCTGGCCATTCCGCTGGCCAGCGGGCGCGTGACGGTGAACAACGGGCGCATTGGTATCAGCGGCAGCGTGCTGTTTGCCACCGGTTCGGACGAACTGCGTGCCGAGGGACGGCAACTGCTCAAGAGTCTGGTTCAGCCGTTGGGGGTTTACTTGCGGGAGCGCGACGAAATGCTGATGGTCAGCGGCTTCACCGACAACACCGCGCTGCTACGCGGCAGCCAGAAGCGTTTTGCGGACAACCTGGAGCTGTCAGCCCAGCGTGCACTCACCGTGACCCGGGCTCTGATTGACGAGGGCATGCCATCGTCCCAGGTGTTCGCCGCAGCCTTTGGCGCCGAACAACCCGTGGCTGACAACAGCGACGAAAAAGGCCGTGCACAAAACCGCCGGGTGGAGATGGCCCCAGTCCCCAAGGCCGCCACCCCCCGGTCCACCGAGTCTCCCCGCGCACCATGACAGATCCCCGTCTGGAGGCATTGCGTGCAGTGGGCGCGCACCACAACGACCCCGCGCGTTTTCACTACCTGGAGATCCTGGCGCGCCGCCTGCCTGGCCAATCAGCGGCCGTGCAGCGGCTGTTGGCGCACAAGCTCGATACGGCGCTGGCGGGCTACCCCGAAAACCCGCCCCACACACCTCCATCACAGGGCAACCAACGCCCCGCCCCTGCAGCATCTGCGCTGGCACAACTGAACCAAACCCTGGGAACCCCTCGGCGCAGCATCGCCAGGGACGACCCCTTTGCGATGGACAGCGCTCCATTGCCCGCGCTCAAAAGCGTGCGCCATTTCAGCGAGGTCTGGTCGCACATCGCCGCCGAGCAGCAGGTGGTGCAGGCCCTGCACAGGGGGCCTGAGAACGCCGGGCCACTCAACGCCCACAAGCTGATGCTGCGCTCACTCAACCTGATGCGCTCCCTGTCCCCCGACTATTTGCGCCATTTCATGGCGCAAATGGACACCTTACTGTGGCTGGATCAGGCAAGCACCCGAGCCACAAGCCCCGCTCCGCGTTCGGTGCGCAAGACACGCAACAAGCCATAGACCGATAGATCCGCAGGCCTGCAGCCAGGGCACGAACCACTGCTGTGTAGTCCCCGGCCCAACGCCCGGGGCGATGGAAACTGACGCTTCGGCGCCTCCAACCACTGACGCGAAACGTCACAGTACGTGGCCCAGCCATTGTTTTCAAAACTGGAACAGTTAGTTTGCGACTGAGTGGTTTTTCCCTGAACACCATCGGCGTACAGTTCATCCCATCGATGAGCCGAACCCGCAAGGCGACTCACCGAACCCGGTTCAGGAATGGTTTTTGATCCGGCTTTTTTGAGACGCTTTTTTAGCTTTTAAGGATTTTCATCATGAACAAGACCGCCCGTTTCCTCTCCGTCGCCGCTGTTGCCGCTTTCGCCGCTTTTGGCGCCCATGCCGACGAAGCCGATGGCTCGCAATTTGCCCTGAAGTTCGACACGAACCGCACCCGCGCTGAAGTGGCTGCAGAAGCTGTTGTCGAAGCCCGCACCCACAACATGGAACCCGCAGGCTCGCGTGTGGTGACCTACCAATCCACCGCTGACCGCGCTGTCGTGCGTGCACAGGCTGCCGAAGCCGTGCGCACCGGCCAGATCCCTTCGGGCGAATTCAGCGCCATGTAATTTGGCAGACCAACTGCTCGGGTTGGATTGAAGCAGTTGCGGGACTTCCCATGGCGGTGGCACTTCGCGCGGTGCGGGTGCTGTTGCCATGGGGAGTGTTTTAGACAAGCACTCACTCCCGCACTGATCAAGCAAACGGGGCTCCCATTGGGAGCCCTTTTTGTTGCGTGCGAACACAAGCAAAACGTCGCACGCCTGTTGCATCTCCAAGCCGAAAGCCTTCGCGTTATCGCGAAAAACGAGCGTTCGCTACGCGCTCCCGGCCTTCAATGCCGCGCGTCGTTCAGCAAACTGCGCAGCCCACTCGGATACCGGCATAAAGCTGGGGTCCGAACGCACCACACGCTCCGTCTGGGCCCAGATGGCTTGGTCATCCTGATCCAGGTCCAAAGGATCACCGTGGGGCTGGCTCACGTACCAAGGAGTGTCCAGATAAACCTCCACCGTGTTGTCTTCCGGGTCCATGCAGTAAATGGATATCGCATTCCCGTGGTTAAGCCCGCGCATCTTCGACGCGCCCAGTGCCAAGGCGCGGCGACGCGCCTCTCGCAGATGATCAATGGTCTGGACCTTGAAGGACAGCTGCATCACGGTGCTCGGGGCATCTTCACCCCGCCCTCCAGCCAGCACCAACTGGTGGTGCTGATCACCACGCCCGCTCAGAAACACGATCTCGAAGCGAAAGGTCACGCCCTCGCCACGATCCGTCTCCTGCATGTCGAACACTCCGGTATAGAAAGCCTTCATCACCTCCAGGTCACGGCAAAAAATGCCACAGTGAGCGAGATTGGCGGTATAGGGTGGATTCACGTTGCAAGACTCCATGGGTTCAGGGAATGAGGACCAGCTTGCCCAGCGTGCCGCCGGTGTCCAACAGCTCGTGGGCCTGACGAACCTCTGCCAGTGGCATTCGCATGGCACGCGGTGCACGCACCTGGCCACTCGCCATGAGCGCAATGGCTTGCTCCATCAAGCCGCGGCGCTGAGCCACATCGGCATCCACTGCATGAATGGAGAAGGTGCGTATCGCCAGACTCTTGGCGAGCAGTTTGCGAAGCTCATCGAACACATCACTCGATGGTGGGCCTGCAAGGATGTTGTACGACACCGCCATGCCTGAGGGGGCCAGCGACCGCAGACAGGCGATAAACAGCGCCGCCCCCACATGATCAAAAGCGAGGTCGACGCCACGCCCCCCAGTGAGCTCCATGACGCGTTGCGGCAGGGCCTGCACGTCGCCATCAACAAGATCGCTAACTCCGTTTTCCAAGGCGAACTGGCGTTTTTCCGGGGTTGATGCAGTACCGATGACGCGCAGGCCTCGCGAGCGCGCCACCTGGGCCAGCGCGGTGGCAACCCCACCTGCTGCACCGGGAATCAGGATCGCTTTAGCGGGCAGATTGCCGTTGCTGGCCAGTAGCGCCAGTGCGAGCTGGAAGTTACCGAGACTCACCGCGTCCTCGAACGCAATGCTCTCAGGCAGCACAAATGGCACAACTTCGGGCACGCAGATCGCCTGCACGTAGCAGCCCCCGCGCTGTGGCAACTCTCGTGCACTGACCAGTACGCGGTCACCCACAGACAGGCGGGTGACGCCCTCACCGATGGCATCGATGACACCGGACAGCTCATTGCCGGGCACCGCGGGCAGTGGGGGCATCCATTTGTAAGTACCGTTGCGAATCAGAACGTCCGGCCCACCTGCGCCTATGGCATGAGCCCGGACGCGTACCTGGCCCGGTCCGGGATGAGGTACAGGGATGTCCACCAAAGACAGAACCTCCGGACCACCCGTGACCTGGAGCTGCACGGCCTTCATCGTGCCAGTGGAAGAAGTCGCCATGTCTAACCTCAGCGCTGGCCGTCGTGTACAGACACCTGCTCGCGCGTCAGGCCGCCCAGGCGCGAGTGGACGCGTCCGCCATCGGCCATCACCAGTGCGAAAAGGATTTCGTCGGGGCGGGGCGCGTCCTGGATCCCCACCTCGGCACTGTTGAAATGACTGCGGACATAGGCCGCATGGATGTAATGCAGTGGCACCATCAAGCGGTAGCCCGTAGCGGCCACGGCCTTCGCCGACGGCACGATGGCTTTGGGTTCACCCAGCACTTGTCGCATTGCCCAGCCCCCCGCTTCGTGCCAGACGGCGCCATGCTCCAACTCGCCATTCACGCCGACGATGGCTGCCTTGCTATAGGCCTGTACTTTTTCCTTGCCCAGCGTAGCCACCAGCTCTTCAGCGAGCATCGTACCGAGGGTGCGCAGCTCGGCCATGAAGGGCAGCAGATCTGGCTCATAGCGGCCAGCGTAAGGATTGCGAATCACAGCGCAAGCAGAGGCGATACGCAGCGGCGTGTCTACCGGTGGTCCGCCCTCGTGGTACACCGTTTCAATGGTCAGGCTGCGTTTGCGGATAGCGATCAAGTTCATTCAAAAGTCCTTCGACAAGGTAATTGGAGTCATTGTTTGGGAATCTTGGCATCAGCCACTACCTGCTGCCATTTTTCGATCTCGTGGCTCACCATGACCTTCATTTCCTCGGGCGTGCTGCCGCGTGCTTCCCCGCCCATGTCCTCCAGACGCTGCCGTACTGCTGGCGCCTGTAGCGCACGAAGCACCTCCGCATTGAGGCGATCAACGATCGGTCGGGGTGTTCCTGCGGGCGCCAGAAGGCCAGCCCACGAGCGCACGTCATAGCCCGTCACACCTTGCTCCACGACGGTGGGAACATTGGGCAGGCCTGGCCACCGTTGGGGGCCGGTGGTTGCGATGGCGCGCAGCTTCCCCGCCTGGATGTTGGTCAATACCGCGGTCGGCGGAGCGATGATGAATGGCACATCGCCTGCCAGCAGCGCCGTGATCGATGCAGCATCGCCCCGATAAGGAACGTGCAAAAGATTGACTCGAGCCATCTTGGCCAGCAGCTCGCCCGCCAGATGGTGGGTTGAGCCCACGCCCGCAGTCCCGTAGGCAACCGATCCCGGTGTGGCCTGCGCGTTTGCGATGACTTCACGCAGGCTCTGGACTTTCGAATTGGCGTTGACAACCACCAGGAACGGAAAGAAGGTGATCGTGGAAACCATCTCGAAGTCCGCAACTGACTTGTAGGGGAGCGTGTTGTAGAGAGCGCCCGCCACCGCATGCCCCCCGGTGGCGAGCAGCAACGTGTATCCGTCGGGCTTTGCCCGCGCTACCGTGGTGGCGGCGATGGTGCCGCCAGCTCCAGACTGTGCCTCCACCACCACAGCCTGGCCCAAGGCTTTGGCCATCTCTGCGCCCACAGCGCGGGCGATGGCGTCCGCATTTCCACCAGGAGCGAACCCCTGATAGAGCTTGATCGCTCGCTCGGGATAGGCTTGGGCCAGGGCCGGCAGCGCCGACCATCCCAGAGCGGCCGCGCTGCAGGCGGCCAGGACGTGTCTTCTTTGCATGGTGTTTGTCTCCGTGGGCGGCGGCCGCGTGGGGCCTTGCTCTACCCTTGCAGGGTCTGGATGGAAGATCGAACGGGTAAATGACGCCAGACGATGGTCAGCCCTGCGCAACCACTGGATTGCGCAGCACGCCGATGGCTTCAATCTCCACTTCCACGACGTCGCCAGGTTTCATGAACTGCGGCGGCTTCTTGCTCCAGCCCACGCCGGCAGGAGTGCCAGTGATGATCACGTCACCGGGGACCAACGTAAAAATGGTTGAGGCATACGCAATCAGGCGGGGGATCGAAAAAATCATGTGCCCTGTATGGCTGGACTGCACCACAACGCCGTTCAGACGCGTCTCCAGCTTGAGTTCGCGACCAGGCGCGATCTCGTCTGCAGTCACCATCCAGGGACCGAAAGCACCAGTGGATTCGAAGTTTTTGCCGGAGGCGATCTGCTTGGCATGGAACTGCCACTCACGCACGCTGGCATCGTTGTAGCAGCTATAGCCTGCAATGTGCGCCCAGGCGTCCGCCTCGCTGATGTCACGACCTTCCTTGCCAATCACTACGGCCAGCTCGCCTTCCCAATCCAGCGACTCCGAAACATGGGGGCGGACGATCGGCCCTTGATGTGGTGTCTGTGAACGCCACACGCGCAAGAAGATCGGCGGCTGCTCGGACAGCTCGCGCTGCATGCCAGCAGCGAGCACCTCCTGGTGGTGATCCATGTAGTTGCGCACCGCGCAGACAATTTTTTCGGGGCGAGGAATCACCGGCAGGAACGTCACTTCGGCCAACTTTGCGTCGGCCTTGATATCTGCCACCAACGCATCCCGGCGCGCGAAGTCCGGGCTTGCGATGAAGCCAGCCAGCGTGGCATGGCCAGTTCGGATCGCCAGTTCGGCAACACCGTCACCGAGGACGGCACCCCAGGTTTCACGGCCGGCGATTGAGTAGGACATCAGTTTCATGGGTTTCCTAGAAAAGGGATGAAAGAGGAATCGGAGAAGGCACAACGATCAGAACTTGAACTTCTGAACCTTCGAATCTAGTGCATGAATGTATTTTTATGCACAAAATACAAATTATGCGTAGTGGTTTACACCGAGCGATTTGAGGGAACTTGCTTGGCCCCTTGCGCAAGAAGAGGCACTTGCAGACAACGGAAATGGGGAACTCAGAAGCGAAAAAGCCCACATGCGCGATGCATGCGGGCTCTGCACCACGCGAGTCGGGTGCAACCAGGAATGAGGAGGGGCAGGGCTGCCCAGGAACCGGCGAAATGCCTGTACCTAGACCATGCCCTGGCTTGCAATGGCAGCGGAGGGTCAGCCTCCCTGGCCGTGCTCCAGCTTGCCCAGCACCGAGAGCACATTGCGCTCGGTACTCAAGATGTGCTCTTGCAAGAGTGCACAGGCGGTATCTGCATCGCGCCGCAGCGTAGCGTCCATGAGCTTACGGTGCTCGCTGGATTTGTGCTTAAAGGTCTTGCGAAAGCGCGCTGAAAACCGCCGGTAGCGCTCCGCCTGGTCGAAGAGGCTTGCACTCCACGTCCGCAGGCGCTCTGATGGACTGGCTGAAATCAGTGCCATGTGAAAGGCAGTGTGCACGTCCGTCCACCCTTGGTCCAAAACGACCGGACCATCGCTAAGTCGGCCTTCTACCTTCTCCAAGCGGTGAAATGCCCCCACTACTTGCGCCTCCCACACGTCATCACCGTGGGCAATCGATTCGCGCAGCGCCTGAACGTCAAGCATCACACGCATGCGCGTGATGTCGCCCAAGTCCTCTGCAGAAATCGCCGTTACACGAAACCCTCGCCGTTCATCTGCCCGGATCAACCCCTCCTGGGCCAGACGACTCAGCGCCTCCCGCAACGGACTGCTGGAAAAGCCGTAGGCAGCTTGCAGTTCATCGAGCTTGAGCTTGGCGCCTGGACCGTAGGTGCCATTCAACACATCCCTGCGCAATTGCGCGAAGGCCTGATCCACCAGGGGCGGGGTGCGAGGGGATGTGTCTGTTTTGTACATGTTTTGAATTTTATGCATAAACTTCAGGCATTGAAAGAACGAAAGAATCTCAATGAACACCAACCCGATGACACGTCCTATCCGCCTCCTCGCCATCTCCGGAAGCCTCCGCCGCACGTCGCACAGCACTGCCGTGCTGCGAAGCCTCCAGCCGCTGCTACCTTCTGGAACCACACTGGAGTTTTTCCCTCTCGACGAGATCCCCATGTACAACGCAGATCTGGATGGGGACCAACCACCGCCTCCAGTCGTCCAGCTCAAGAACGCCATTGAACATGCGGATGGCCTGGTACTGTGTTCGCCTGAGTACAACTACGGCATACCCGGGGTACTCAAGAACGCGATTGACTGGGCTTCGCGGCCGGGATTTGCATCTCCTCTCAAGGGCAAGCCCGCGCTCATCATGACGGCGTCGCCAGGCACGGCAGGGGGAGTGCGGGCACAGGCCCAAATTCGTGATGCATTGGCAGCCACACTGGCACGCCCCTTGGTGCGGCAGCACATCGCCATTGCGGGAGTCGCCGCGCGCATACAAGACGGTCACTTAGTGGACAAGCCTACTCTGGATATCATCCAAACAGGATTGCACGAGCTGGTCGAGGAGATCCGGTGGATCGCCGCGCGCAGCCAACAAGTCTGAGACAGAAGTCGCTAATAAGGCCGGGTTTTAGCGGCCAGTGCCGATAGGGCTGGACTCGGCACCCAAGCTTTGAATATGTGCCGGGTCACCCGAATGGAGTTCGCTCATGAAGATCACCGTCTCCACTGTGGTTGCCGCACCGTTGAAAAAAGTCTGGCGGGCATACACAACACCCGAAGACATCAAACAGTGGAATACAGCGTCCCCAGACTGGCACACGACCACCTCGTCGGTGGATCTGCGGCCAGGTGGCAAGTTCTCCTCTCGCATGGAGGCGAAGGACGGCTCATTCGGGTTTGACTTTGCAGGTGAATACACCAAGGTTGTGCCGTGCCAGCTCATCGAATACGCCTTCGGAGATCGAGCAGGACTCGTTGAGTTCAACGAGGGCACGGACGGAGTCAAAGTCACGGTCACATTCGACGGGGAGCAAACGCACTCCGAAGAGCAGCAGCGAGCCGGCTGGCAGGCTATCCTGGACAACTTTTCCCGCCACGTGGTCGCAAAGCTGGCGCGGCAATAGCGGCCAGCTCGCAGAGCCTCTTGCCCGTACATGCGACCTGCCCGAGGCCCGCATGCGCGCCGCACTGCAGTCAGTGGCCGTGTTCGACCACCCCGACCGCAGCCAGCGCGGTCGCACCATCACGCATGCACACTACTTTGACCTGGGCGATGCGCCCTTCCCAGTGGTGCAGGCGGACGATGATGCGGCGCTGGTGCAGTGGACCCCCATCGACCAGCTGGCGGGCCTGGAAGAGGAATTCTTCGAAGACCACTTCCACATGCTGGACCACTTTCTGGGGCTGACGAAGCTGGACTGATCCGCTCCACCCGCTTTTTGCATCCAAACTGGTGCAAGCGCTACGGAATCATGTATCTGTCGCTATATTTTGTATAGCATTAGGTACCAGCCCGCTCCAGCATGGCGTGCAGCAGCACGTTGCACCCGGCCTCGATGTGCTCGGGTTTCGCATCCTCGATCTCGTTGTGGCTGATGCCGTCCTTGCAGGGGATGAAGATCATGCCGCTGGGTGCGAGCTTGGCCATGTACACGGCATCGTGCCCCGCGCCGGAGACGGCAGGCATGTGGCTGTAGCCCAGCTTGGCGGCGGCGCGGCCCACGGCCTGCACGCATTCGGGCTGGAAGAGCTGTGCGGGGTAGCTGGACACCATTTCGATGTGGACTTGCACGCCATGCTCCTTGGCCACCTGGTCGGCAAAGGCCTTGACCTCGGCGGCCATGGCGTCCACCAGCGCGTCGGTGCTGTTGCGCAGGTCGATGCTGAATTTGACCCGGCCGGGGATG
>Ga0208123_100384_pt1 | contig 18667 bp, 14 predicted proteins | sample LakWasMe92_HOW11_2_FD_183914 | JGI IMG/M metagenome (GOLD analysis project Ga0208123, IMG submission 183914) | Freshwater sediment methanotrophic microbial communities from Lake Washington under simulated oxygen tension - Sediment Metagenome... | ecosystem: Environmental > Aquatic > Freshwater >... | reverse complement strand
AACGCTTCGATTTCAAGTGCCCGATCGAAGTCATGGGCGAGGTGATGCAGGAAGCCATGGCTATGCGGCATCATGCTCCAGCTTCAAATCAATAACCGTGTTGCACTCAGCTTCTGCAACCGCCCTTTTTGCGTACTGATGGTTTTGGCGCTTCGGTTCAGCCCGCGGGCAATTTCATTGACGCTTTGCCCGGCCACAAATAAACGCAGAATCTCATGCTCTTTGGGCGATAACCGGGTAAAGCGCTGATCCAGGTCGGCGCCCGAGTCCATCACCGAGGTGGATTGCGGCCCGGTATGGCGAACCGGGTTGCCCCGGCCGATGGCCTTGAGCACGGTCTGGATCTCCTCGTACATCTGGTTTTTCTGAATCACGGCCAGCACCCCGAGTTCCTGCAGGCGCGTCAGGATCAGGGGGTTGGAGATCATCGTCAGCACCAGCACACGCACCGTCGGGAAGTGCCGCGTCAGGTATTCCACCAGCTTGAGGCCGTCGCCGTAGGGCGAGTCGGCGGGCATATTGAAATCAGTGATCACCAGGTCCACGGCGGTGCTTTCCAGCAGGCTGACCAGGGTGTTCGAGCACAGGGCCTCGCCCACCACGCGAAAGCGTGCATCGCGCTCGATCAGTTCCCGTACCCCGACCAGCACGATGGGATGATCGTCTGCGATAACAACATTGAGGGTTTCCATGGGGCGATTATCCAAAGTGAGAGGATTCAAGGGCGTCGAGCAAGGTCGTCAACCGAGCCAGGTTTTGCCGGACTTCCAGGGCCAGGGCCGGGGTCATGGCCAGGCCGGTCAGGCGGCATTCCAGCTCGACAAAGGCCATGGCCATGTCGCCGGCCTGCGCGGCGCCCAAGGCGCCGGCCATGCTGTGCAGGTGCTGCGCCACGCCGTTGGCATCGTTGCGTTCGAGTGCCGCCAGCGTGGTGTGGACATCCTGGCGCAAGGTGCTGACAAACAGCTCGCGCATTTTCGGCGACAGCTGTGGCGTATCGACCAGGGCGGGCATGGCGACCTTGCAGTGTTTTTCCAGCTGGGCGCGCAAGGTTGCCAGGTTCAGCGGCTTGACCACCCAGGCATTCATACCGGCGTCGGCGCAGCGCTCGCCTTCTTCGCGCAGCGCGTTGGCGGTCACGCCGATAATCGGCAAGGTTGCATCCTGTTGACGCAAAGCCTTGGCCAGTTGGTAGCCGTTCATCACCGGCATATTCACATCGGTCAGCACCAGGTCGAAGCGCCCGGGCAACCACTGCGCCAGCGCCTGTTCGCCGTTGGCGGCCAGCACCACTGCACAGCCCAGGGCCTCCAGCTGTTCCTTGATGATCGCCGAGTTGATCAGGTTGTCTTCGGCCACCAGCACCTGCAAGTTCAGCGGGCGGGCTTTGGCCGGCAGGGCCGGGCGGTTGTCCGCGTCGGCGCCGTACTGTGCCAGGTAGACCGCCCAGGCAATCGCGCGCAGCTCGTCAGCATCGACGACCCAATCGGCACCGCACATCTGTGGCGGGTTCGGCCCGCCCGGCAGGGCGATGACCCGTTGGCCGGGCCAGGGCGGGCAGCCGGGCAGGGGCGACAGGTCCACCAGCAGCGCCGTGGAAGGCGGCGTGTCCGCCATGGCGAGGCGGCTGTCCAGGCCCAGGCGCTCGAACCAGCCCAGCAGGTGCTGCGCCTGTTCGAGCACCTGCCCGCGGATATAGACGGCGGGTGTACCGGGGCTGAATGTGGGGCAGTCGGCCAAGGTGCCCGGCAGCGTTTGCAGCTCGACTTGCAAGGTAAAGCTGCTGCCCAGGCCGGGCTCGCTGACCACGTTCAATTGGCCGTGCATCAACTCGCACAACCATTTGCAAATCGCCAGGCCCAGACCGGCCCCGGCCTGGCTGGTGGCATCGTCGGCTTGGTAGAACGGGTCGAACAGTTGCGGTTGCTGGGCTGGGGAAATGCCCACGCCGGAGTCGCTGACCTGCCATTGCAGGCGCACATGGCCGTCTGCGCTGCCCTGCACCCGTACCCGCAGGGCCACGCGGCCGTTATCGGTGAACTTGATCGCGTTGCTCAGCAGGTTGTTGAGGATCTGGCGAAGCCGCAACGGGTCGCCGCGCAGCCGGGCCGGCAGTTGTGCATCGATGCAGGCATAGAGCTGCAAGCCTTTGCTGCGGGCGAACGCGCTGTAGGTGCGTACGCTGTCTTCGGTCAGTTCCAGCGGGCAGAAGTCCTGGAGTTCGAGGGTCATTTGCCCGGACTCGATCTTCGACACATCCAGCACATCGCTGATCAGTTGGAACAAGGTGGTCGAGGAGCGCTGGATGGTGTGCAGGTAATCCTGCTGGCGCGGGGCGAGCGGGGTGAGGCCGAGCAGTTCCAGGGTCCCCAGTACGCCATACAGCGGGGTGCGGATTTCATGGCTCATGGTCGCCAGGAAGCGGCTCTTGGCCTGGTTCGCCGAGTCGGCGGCCTGGCGCGCGTCTTCCAGGGCGGCGGCGTCCTCGATATGCCGGGTCACATCATGTGCCGTACACAGCCAGGCATCCTGGCCCTGGTAGCGGGTGGGCACGAAGGCGACATGCAGGTGACGCCCGTCGATCTCAAGGTCGGCCTGGCCCGGTGCGGTCGGCGGTTGCTGTTGCAGCAGGTCGATCAGTTGCCGGGTGTCGTGCCATTGCCGGGCATGCTGGTTTTGCACCAGCCTGTGGTGATCGCTGCGGCGGATGACCCACAGGCCGGTCGGCGCGGTGTCAATGACGGCCCGGCTGAAGGCCTCGCTTTCAGCGATGCTGGCGTGGGCCTGATGGGCCGGCAGCACCACACGGGCCTTGTACCAGCGATTGAAGGCCCGGCTGCAGCCCAGCATCGCCAGCACCAGGGCCACCAGGCCCAGCAATGGCCAGAAGGCGTAGTCCAGGAACCGTTGCAGCGTGATCACGTAGATCGCCGTCCAGTGTTGTGCGCCGGGGCTGACCAGCTTGAACACCAGGCCGTCGCGGGTGACATTGACGCCTTCGTCCAGCACTTGGCCGGGTTGGACGGCCCCGGTCAAGACCGCGCCGGCGGGGCTGATCAAAGTGACCCGATCGTAGATCGACCACTGCAGCAAGCGCTCGATGTTATTGACCTGGGACAGGCTCAACAGCGAGGCCACCACCGCCCAGTTGTTGGCGCCTTCGACGGCCATTGCGGTGGGGGCCAGGTTGAAATTGACATAGGCCAGCAGGACAGGGGTTTGCGGGGGGCCGGGAGGCGGCTGGTAAGATTCCCAGTGCACCTGATGAGCCGATTGCGACGGGTTTGGCAGGCGCTGGCGTTCTTTCAAGCGGGTGATGATGTCCACCAGCGTCGTCATCTGCACCTGTTCGCCACCGCGCGTCCGGCCGGTGGCGGGCACGGTCAGGTCGAAGTTATCCGGGCCATTGATCAGGAACACCTGGGGCGAGTGATAGTGCGAGGCCGCCCAGAACGCGCTGTAGTAGGCGGCCAGGTAAGCGCCCAGGGCGAATATTTTGGGGTGTTGGCTGGCGGCAATCTTGTCCGGGTTGATTTTTACGCTATAGGGCAGGGAAAACCGCAACCCCCGGCCCAGGTAGATATTCGGCCCCTCTTCGGGCAACGGCTGTTGCAGATAGGGGGGCAGTATGCCTTTGGGGTTCAACTGGCCCTTGCTGCTTTCCCGGGAGATGGCGCCCAGGAACACTTCCTGCTCGTGGATGTTCTCCATCAGGCGGGCAAAGTGGAACTGCAAGGTATCGCGCTGTTCATCGACCATGCGCTGCACCCCCAGGAAACTGATGCCCAGCAGCAACAGCGCCAGGGCGCCGAGTACCAGTAAGCCTTTATTGCGGCGCAGCGAACTGCTGGCCAGTTTTTCCAGGAAGGCGTTGGGATGATGCATTACGGCGCCTTTACGGCAGTAGGGGCACAGCTTTTAAACACAATGACCTCGATAGCGAGCGACGTTCGTCAACACCCTGGCGAAGGCCAATAAGCGTTTGCCGGGCCGTCATGGCTCAGCAAGTGCTGGAACTGGTCCGAAGGCACGGCGTGGGAGATCAGGAAGCCTTGGACCTGAGTGCAGTTGATTTTACGCAACAGCGCAAGTTCTTGTGCGGTTTCTACGCCTTCTGCCACGACCGTCAAGCCCAATTGGCGGCCCAGGCTGACGATACTGGTGAGCGCCTGGGCCAATTCCTCATTGGCGTTGCAGCCTTGCACCAGCGCGCGGTCGATTTTCAGCTCGGTGAACGGTGCCGACACCAGGTTCATATAAGAGCTGTAGCCCTTGCCGAAATCATCCTGGGACAGGCCGAACCCCTTGATCCGCAGGCGGCAGGTCCCGGCGTAGAAATTGCTGATGTCGTCGGGCACCGAACACTCCATCAACTCAAAGCAAATCCGCCCGGGCAAGCCTTGGTGTTCGAGGACGAAGGCCAGGATGCGGTCGGGCAGGTCGTGGCTGTTGAGCAGGTGCGTGGGCAGGTTGATCGACACCGGGATGTCATAGCCTTCCTGGCGCCAGACGGCCTGGGCCGCCATCGCCTGTTCCAGCACGCGCCACAGCAGGCGTTCTTCCAGGCCGCAGGCGATCAGCGCCGGCAGGAACAGGCCGGGCAGCAGCGTGCCGTATTCGGGGTGATCCCAGCGCACCAGGGCTTCGGCGGCGACGATGCGGCCATTGCTCAGGGCTTTCTTGGGTTGGAACCAGGCTTGCAACTGGCCGTTATCCAGTGCGGCCAGAATCGCCTGGCGGTCGATACCAGGCTGGGTTTGCGCCGGTGCGGTGTGGCGCAGCAGCTTCAGTTGGTCAGTCAGGCAGCGCAGGGCGGCGGCATTCACTGGCTTGGAAATCAGCCCGAGCACTTTCACCTGCAGGTTGCTCGCCACCAGGCTGGCGCCCATCAGCATGCGCCGCGAGGCGGCGCTCATGATCGCCAGGGCCGGTCGCGAAGGGTGGGCGGCCAGGCCCTGGATAAATTGCACGCCGTCCATGCCCGGCATCAGCAGGTCGGTGAGCACCAGGTCAAAATCCTGTTGTCCCAGGCAGGCCAGTGCCTGCTCTCCGTCGCTCGCGTACGTCAGGTCAAAGTCGCCCAATTGGTTGAACAGGTTCTGCAGGAACAGGTGCTGGAAGGGGTGGTCTTCGACAATCAAAATGCTACAGCGCTTCATGGGGAACTCGTCCGTAGGGAGCCAGGGCATTGAACAGGGCTCGCAGGGTAAAGGGTTTGACCAGGCAGTGATTCATGCCGGCGGCCAGGCAGAGGGTGTCTTCACCGCGCAGGGCATTGGCGGTGGCGCCGATGATCGGGACGGTGCAGCCCCGGCGCCGGAGGGTTTCGGCCAGTTCGTAACCGTTGAGAACCGGCATGTTGACGTCGGTCAGGACGATATCGAATGCGTCGTCGTGCCAGCGTGACAGGGCCTCCTCGCCATTGCTGGCGAGTTCCACGGTGCAGCCCAGTTCTTCAAGCTGGTCGCGCAGGATCAACTGATTGATGACGTTGTCTTCGGCGACCAGGATGTGCAGGTGCAGCGGCGACAAGTCACGCAGCTCAGCCAGCGCCTGGGGCTGCGCCGCCTGGCCACCCTGGGCCTGGTGAACGGCCCGGTGGATCGCATGCAGGTCATTGAGGTTGACCTTCCAGCCATCGGCGCTGGCCAGGACCTGTGGGCCATGCCATTGGGCGGTCAGCGGCTCGGCGATGGCGCCGGGGTGCAGTTCGAGCAACACGCAAGTTGCCGTCGGTTCGGTGCCGGGCGGCAGGCCGACCTGCGCCCGGGCGCCCCAGCGGCGTAACCAGCCGCTGATACTCTCGGCCAGTTCACGGATGGGCGAGACCACATACACGACTTCTGGCGCCAACAGCGGCTGGGCCTGCGGGGCCGTGCTGCTGGCGGACGGCTGTTCCAGCGGCATGATCAGGGAAAAACTGCTGCCCAGGCCAGGCTCGCTGACCATGCGCAGGGTGCCATTCATCAAGTGGGTCAGGCGCAGGCAGATCGCCAGGCCAAGGCCGGTGCCGGCCACTACCTGGTGGTTGCCTTCGGTCTGGTAGAACGGCTCGAAAATAGACGGCTGGTCTTCATGGGCAATGCCTTTGCCGGTGTCCGAGACTTGCCACTGCAGGCACACACGTTCACCGTCGCGGCTCAACGGCTTGACCCGCAGCACCACGCGCCCGGAGTCGGTGAACTTGACCGCGTTGCTCAGCAGGTTGTTGAGGATCTGGCGTACGCGGCTGACATCGCCGATCAGCCACTGCGGCAATTGCGGGTCGAGGCAGGCATACAACAGCAAGCCTTTGCGCTGCGCCGCCGCCGCGTACCCCTGCACCACCTCTTGCACCAGGGTCGGCAGGCAGAACTCACTCAACTCCAGGGCCAGTTGCCCGGCCTCGATCTTCGACACATCCAGCACATCGCAGATCAGTTGCAGCAGGGTGGCCGAAGAGCCTTCGATGGCGTGCAGGTAGTTTTTCTGCTGGGCATCCAGCTGGGTGCGGGCGAGTAATTCCAGGGTGCCCAGGACGCCATACAGCGGCGTGCGGATTTCGTGGCTCATGGTTGCCAGGAACAAGGTCTTGGCTTGGTTGGCGGCATCCGCCGATTGGCGTGCCTGCTCCAGCGCCGCTTCGATTTGCGTGCGCGCGCTGATGTCGCTGAAGGCGCACAGCAACACGTCTTCGCCTTTATAGCGGGTGGGCGCGCTGCTCAGGTACAGGTGGCGGCCATCGGCGGTTTCAAAGTAGTCGCTCAGGCGAGGGACGGTGGGGTGGAACGCGTCGCGGATCCAGCCGGGCCCCAGTTCCTCGGCACAGTGGCCCAGCCAGTGTTGGGCGAGGGTGTTTTTCAGCACCACCTGGCCATCGGTGCGGCGCAGTACGCACAGGGCCACGGGGGCGGTCTGGATCACGTCGCGGCTGAACAGCTCGCTTTCCACCAGGGCCTGGATGCGGTGGAGCGCCGGGGTGATGACGCGCAGCTCCAGGCGCCGGGTCAACAGGCAGACCAGGCTGATGCTCAGCAGGCAGAACAACAGGGCGCCGGCCATTTGCGGCCACAGAGCTTGCAACACCGCTCGCAGGTCGATGGAGTAGGTGAGCTGCCAGTCCGAGGATTTCAATTGTTTGCGCAGCACCAACTGCTCGGGCAACCAGCCCGGGCCGACAAAGCCGAAAAAATCCTGCTGGTGCAATTGCGGCAGGTGTTGTCCCGGCGGCGGTTTCTGGCTGTTGCTAAACAGCGCCATGCCCTGGGAGTTGAACATGGTGAACTCGCCGGCGCTGTGGTCATCCAGGGCGCTGGACACTTCGCGGTCATCCATTTCCAGGCCGAGCCAGCCGGAGTTCACGTCTCGTTCGTCCAGGCGGATAAAAATGTACAACTGCGAGTGCCCGTCGAACGCGTGGGTCAGCCAGAGTTCCTGCAAGGTGTTCTCAAGCCTGAGGGTGTGCAACCGGTCCAGCATGGCCCGGGGGAAGTCGGCGGGCACCGCCGTGGCGTTATACAGGCGCAGCACCTGGCCCTCGGTGCTGACATAGAGCAGGTTGAGCCGCTTGGCTTGCAAATAGTCGCGCATGCGTTGGGTCAGCCAGATGCTCCACTGCTTGCCTGGGGTCTGCCCCAGCAGCAGGCGGATCTCTTCATTCGACACGGGCAGGTTCTGCTTGGTCTTGCGCGTGGCCGACAGGCTCAGGCTCTCCAGCAGGGCTTCACGGGTGGTGAAAAAGGTGTGTGCCTCGGCGATGGCGCTGCTCATATAGCTGCGCCGTTGGGACACTTCATTGTTGAACGTGAACCACAGGAAGCTGTACACGCCACCGAGGATACCCACCAGCAGCACCAACGCAAAAATGCGCAGCAGACGCCGCGCAGCATGGGGTGTGGACAGGACCGGGCTGATCTGATGGAGGTAGTTCTTTAATCTCATCCCGGCACTCTAGGGACAGCCGGGTGTAGGAAAAATCAGACGATCCTTAGTTTGTTACAGGTAGTTCGCGATAAAGGTGACATCGCTATTGGCACTGCCGGCCAGTTACCAAGCAACCTAACTATTTGTTTGACATTCGCTGCCTAAGCAGTAATATTTCGTCACATATTGGCTGCCTAGGCAGTAATAAGGTGACTTTCGATGGCACACTTCACCCCGGAAAACTTTCATAACTGCCATTTAGGCCTGTTGCTGGGCCGCGCCGCGATTCTCAAGGACCGCATCATCGACACCCATATGGAACCCCACGGCATCACCGCCGCGCAGTTCAAGGTGTTGATCATCATGGCCCAGTTTGGCGTCGACACCCCGGCGGAACTGTGCCGCCACCTGTCCCTGGACAGCGGCTCGATGACCCGCATGCTCGACCGCCTGGAGCAAAAAGACCTGCTGGCGCGTAAGCGTTCCGAACAGGACCGACGCCAGGTGCAACTGGTGCTCACTGCCGCCGGCCAACGCCTGGCGGACAGGCTGCCGCACATCGGCGCCCAGGCCCTTAACCAACTGGCCGGCGCGCTGGAGCCCGGCGAGTTGCAGACCCTGGAACACATCCTCAAAAAAATCCTTATCGCGGCAGGTGATCCCATCACGCTCCAGCGCGTAGGGCGTACTGATTAACCCGAGGTACTGGTCATGGCGACTGCCCAAACAAACAACACCGCTGAACCCCAACCCAACGACAGCAACCCGCGCAAACGCAAAGTCCTGTTGTTGGGCCTGGCGCTGCTCGTCGTGCTCGGCGTCGTGGGCGTGTGGGGTTGGTACACGCTGTATGGCCGCTGGAGCGAGAGCACCGACGATGCCTACGTCAACGGCAACGTGGTGGAAATCACCCCGTTGGTCACCGGCACCGTGGTCAGCATTGGTGCCGACGATGGCGACCTGGTCCATGAAGGCCAGGTGCTGATCAACTTCGACCCCAACGACGCAGCCGTCGGCCTGCAAAGCGCCCAGGCCAACCTGGCGCGCACGGTGCGCCAGGTGCGCGGCCTGTACAGCAATGTGGATGGCATGAAGGCCCAGGTGCTGGCGCAAAAAGCCCAGGTGCAAACCGCCCAGGACAACTTCAACCGCCGCCGAATCCTGGCACAGGGTGGGGCGATTTCCCTGGAAGAACTGTCCCATGCCCGCGACGCCCTGAGCGCGGCGAGCAACTCACTGGCCAACCTGCAACAGCAGCTCAATACCTCCACCGCGTTGGTGGATGACACGGTGATTTCGTCCCACCCGGATGTGCAGGCCGCTGCCGCGCAACTGCGCCAGGCCTACCTGGCCTATGCGCGCAGCACCCTGATTGCACCGGTCACCGGCTACGTGGCCAAGCGCACTGTGCAACTGGGCCAGCGGGTTGAGCCAGGGACTGCGTTGATGGCAGTGATTCCCCTGGACCAACTGTGGATCGATGCCAACTTCAAGGAAACCCAACTGCGCAATATGCGGATCGGCCAGCCAGTGGATATCGAGACCGACCTCTATGGCAGCGATGTGAAGTACAGCGGCACCATCGACAGCCTCGGTGCTGGCACCGGTAGCGCCTTTGCCCTGCTGCCGGCGCAGAACGCCACCGGTAACTGGATCAAGATCGTGCAACGGGTGCCGGTGCGTATTCATATCAATGCCCAGGAGTTGGCCCAGCACCCGTTGCGGGTGGGCTTGTCGACCCTGGTGAACGTCAACTTGCACGACCAAAGCGGCCCGGTGCTGGCGCAACAGCCGCCGCAAAAAGCATCGTTCAGTACCCCGGTGTATGACCGCCAGTTGGCCGAGGCCGACGCGATGATCACCCGGTTGATCCATGACAACAGCGTGGCCGCGCCCAAGGCAGCACAACGCTGATGAGCCATAACGCCTCCTTCACGCCGCCCAGCTTGCTGATGGCCACCATTGGCCTGTCCCTGGCGACCTTTATGCAGGTGCTCGACACCACCATCGCCAACGTGGCGTTGCCGACCATATCCGGCAACCTGGGGGTGAGTTCGGAGCAGGGCACCTGGGTCATCACCTCATTTGCCGTGAGCAATGCCATCGCGCTGCCGCTGACCGGCTGGTTGAGCCGGCGTTTTGGCGAGGTGAAGCTGTTTTTATGGGCCACCCTGTTGTTTGTGCTGGCCTCGTTCCTGTGCGGTGTCTCCACTTCGATGCCCGAGCTGATCGGCTTCCGGGTCCTGCAAGGCCTGGTGGCGGGCCCGTTGTACCCGATGACCCAGACCCTGCTGATCGCGGTGTACCCACCGGCCAGGCGCGGCATGGCCCTGGCATTGCTGGCGATGGTCACGGTGGTCGCACCGATTGCCGGGCCCATCCTCGGCGGCTGGATTACCGACAGCTACAGCTGGCCGTGGATCTTCTTTATCAACGTGCCCATCGGGATTTTTGCGGTGATGGTGGTGCGTGCGCAGCTCAAGAAACGCCCGGTGGTCACCAGCCACCAGCCGATGGACTATGTCGGGCTGCTAAGCCTGATCGTCGGGGTCGGTGCCTTGCAGATCATCCTCGACAAGGGCAATGACCTGGATTGGTTCGAGTCCAATTTCATCCTCATCGGTACGGCGATCTCGGTGATCGCCCTGGCGGTGTTCGTGATCTGGGAAATGACCGACAAACACCCGGTGGTCAACCTGCGCCTGTTTGCCCACCGCAACTTCCGTATTGGCACCATTGTGCTGGTGCTGGGCTACGCCGGGTTCTTCGGGATCAACCTGATCCTGCCGCAATGGCTGCAGACACAGATGGGCTACACCGCCACCTGGGCCGGGCTGGCGGTGGCGCCGATCGGCATCCTGCCGGTGTTGATGTCGCCGTTTGTCGGCAAGTATGCGCACAGGTTAGACCTGCGCCTGCTGGCCGGCCTGGCATTCCTGGCGATGGGCCTGAGCTGCTTTATGCGCGCCAGCTTCACCCATGAAGTGGACTTCCAGCACATCGCCATGGTGCAGCTGTTCATGGGCATCGGTGTGGCGCTGTTCTTCATGCCGACCTTGAGCATCCTGATGTCCGACCTGCCACCGCACCAGATCGCCGACGGCGCTGGCCTGGCGACCTTCCTGCGGACCCTGGGTGGCAGCTTTGCCGCATCGCTGACCACCTGGATCTGGATCCGCCGGGCGGACCAGCACCATGCCTACATGAACGAGAGCATGAGTGTGTACGACTCGGCCACCCGCGATGCACTGGACACCCTGGGCGGCGCCGGCCACAAGGCCTATGCGCAACTGGACCAGATCCTCACCAGCCAGGCGTACATGATGTCCACCGTGGATTACTTCACGCTGCTGGGGTGGATGTTCATGGGCTTGATCCTGCTGGTGTGGCTGGCTAGGCCGCCGTTTATGGCGAAGGCGGGGCCGGCGGCGTCAGGTCACTGATCTTGCAGGGCAATGCAATCAACATGTGGGAGCTGGCTTGCCTGCGATGCAGACACCTCGGTGCATCAGTTACACCGAGGTGGTGCCATCGCAGGCAAGCCAGCTCCCACATGTTGATCGGTGTTGTGCCTGGGGTTATGCGCCCGGCAACGCCAACTGCGGATTGACGAAGTCAAACGCCGCCAGTTGAAACCCTTGCTCATCCACCTGCAACGCCCATCCCTGCTTGTCCCAATCCCCGAGCACGATGCGCTTGGCCGCCTGTTCGCCAATCTGCAATTTGTGGATGGCCGGGCGGTGGGTGTGGCCGTGGACCAGGGTCCGTACGCCGAAGGCCTGCATCACCCGTGGCACTTCCTCGGGCGTCACATCGACAATGTCGTTGGCCTTCATGCGCGTCTGGGCACGGCTTTCACTGCGCAGCTTGCGCGCCAGTCTATGGCGGGTGCGCAAGGGCAGGTGACGCAGGATAAACAGCACGACGGGGTTACGCAGGATGCGCCGCAGCTTCATATAGCCGAGGTCGCGGGTACACAGGCTGTCGCCGTGCATCAACAGCACGGGCTCGCCATACATCTGCACGACGCTGGGGTCCTTGAGCAAGGTCGCGCCTGCTGCTTTGCAGAACGCCTTGCCGATCAGGAAATCGCGGTTGCCGTGCATCAGGAATATTTGGGTGCCGCTGTCGCTCAGCTCACGTAGAGCCGCGCATATCGAACGCTGGAACGGGGTCATGCCATCGTCGCCAATCCAGGCTTCGAAAAAGTCCCCGAGGATGTACAACGCTTGCGCGCCACGGGCGCGGCCGTGGAGTAAATCCAGAAACGCCCGGGTAATGTCCGGGCGCTCCTCTTCCAGATGCAAATCTGAAATCAGCAATATCACGCAATGATCTCGGCTTTCTCGATGATCACGTCGTCTGCGGGTACGTCCTGGTGGCCGGACTTCATGGTGGTGGAAACACCCTTGATCTTGTCCACGACGTCGGTGCCTTCGGTGACTTTACCGAAGACCGCGTAGCCCCAACCCTGTACGGTCTTGGCGCTGTGGTTGAGGAAGGCGTTGTCGGCCACGTTGATGAAGAACTGCGCGGAGGCCGAATGCGGCTCCATGGTACGGGCCATGGCGACGGTGTACTTGTCGTTGGAAAGACCGTTGTCCGCTTCGTTCTGGATGCTTGGACGCTTGTCTTTCTTTTCTTTCATGCCGGGCTCGAAACCGCCGCCCTGGATCATGAAGTTGCCGATGACACGGTGGAAAACGGTGTTTTCGTAGTGGCCGGCGTTAACGTATTCGATGAAGTTGGCGACGGTGGTCGGCGCTTTCTCGGCGTTCAGTTCGATGACGATGTCACCGTGGTTGGTGGTCAGTTTGACTTGAGTCATGTTCATTACTCTTTTCAGGGAATTCGTGGGTTCGGACGCCTGGGCACCCAACCGGGTTGGCTAAACTGCGACCAAGGCGCGCAGTTTAGCGTGCCCGTCAGGAATTTCGAGGTGGTTTTTTACCGCCCGGGTAATTAAAGCAGCAGTTTTTGGTCGTGCTCTGTCAGGCGGTTGACAGGTTCGGCTATGATAAGCCCTTTGTTTTATCGGCCCTACTTCGGGCCACGTACTTCGTCTGTTCAAGGATCCTATGAGCAAGCCCACTGTCGACCCTACCTCGAATTCCAAGGCCGGACCTGCCGTCCCGGTCAATTTCCTGCGCCCGATCATCCAGGCGGACCTGGATTCGGGCAAGCACACGCAGATCGTCACCCGTTTCCCGCCTGAGCCCAACGGTTACCTGCACATCGGCCACGCCAAGTCGATCTGTGTGAACTTCGGCCTGGCCCAGGAGTTCGGTGGCGTCACGCACCTGCGTTTCGACGACACCAACCCGGCCAAGGAAGACCAGGAATACATCGACGCCATCGAAAGCGACATCAAGTGGCTGGGCTTTGAATGGTCCGGTGAAGTGCGCTATGCCTCCAAGTATTTCGACCAGTTGTTCGACTGGGCCGTGGAGCTGATCAAGGCCGGCAAGGCCTATGTCGACGACCTGACCCCGGAGCAGGCCAAGGAATACCGCGGCAGCCTGACTGAGCCTGGCAAGAACAGCCCGTTCCGCGAGCGTTCGGTAGAAGAGAACCTGGACTGGTTCACCCGCATGCGCGACGGCGAGTTCCCGGACGGCGCCCGCGTACTGCGGGCCAAGATCGACATGGCCTCGCCGAACATGAACCTGCGCGATCCGATCATGTACCGCATCCGCCACGCCCATCACCACCAGACCGGTGACAAGTGGTGCATCTATCCCAACTACGATTTCACCCACGGTCAGTCGGACGCCATCGAAGGCATCACCCACTCCATCTGCACCCTGGAGTTTGAAAGCCATCGCCCGCTGTACGAATGGTTCCTCGACAGCCTGCCGGTGCCGGCGCACCCGCGTCAGTACGAGTTCAGCCGCCTGAACCTGAACTACACCATCACCAGCAAGCGCAAGCTCAAGCAACTGGTCGATGAAAAGCACGTGTTCGGCTGGGATGACCCACGCATGTCGACCCTGTCGGGCTTCCGCCGTCGCGGTTACACCCCGGCCTCGATCCGCAACTTCTGCGAGATGGTCGGCACCAACCGCTCCGACGGTGTGGTCGACTACGGCATGCTTGAGTTCAGCATCCGCCAGGACCTCGACGCGAACGCACCGCGCGCCATGTGCGTGCTGCGTCCGTTGAAAGTCGTGATCACCAACTACCCAGAAGGCCAGGTCGAGCACCTCGAACTGCCGCGCCATCCACAGAAAGAAGAGCTGGGCGTGCGCAAGCTGCCGTTCGCTCGTGAAATCTACATCGACCGCGATGACTTCATGGAAGCGCCGCCCAAGGGCTACAAGCGCCTGGAGCCGAACGGCGAAGTGCGTCTGCGCGGCAGCTACGTGATCCGCGCCGATGAAGCGATCAAGGACGCCGAGGGCAACATCGTCGAACTGCGTTGCTCCTACGATCCAGACACCCTGGGCAAGAACCCGGAAGGCCGCAAGGTCAAAGGCGTGGTGCACTGGGTGCCGGCGGCTGCCAGCGTCGAGTGCGAAGTGCGCCTGTACGATCGTCTGTTCCGTTCGGCCAACCCCGAGAAGGCCGAAGACAGCGCCAGCTTCCTGGACAACATCAACCCTGACTCCCTGCAAGTGCTGACCGGTTGTCGTGCCGAACCGTCTTTGGGCGATGCACAGCCGGAAGACCGTTTCCAGTTCGAGCGCGAAGGCTACTTCTGCGCGGATATCAAGGACTCGAAACCTGGTCAGCCGGTATTCAACCGTACCGTGACCTTGCGTGATTCGTGGGGCCAGTGATTCAGTCTTAAGGATTCGTCGTGCTAACGATCTACAACACGCTCAGCAAGAGCAAAGAAGTCTTCAAGCCGCTGGATGGCAACAAGGTGCGCATGTACGTGTGCGGCATGACCGTGTACGACTATTGCCACATCGGCCACGGCCGCAGCATGGTTGCTTTTGACCTGGTGACCCGCTGGTTGCGTTTCAGCGGCTATGACTTGACCTATGTGCGCAACATCACCGACATCGACGACAAGATCATCAACCGCGCCAATGAAAACGGCGAGTCGTTCGACGCGCTGACCGAGCGCATGATCGCCGCCATGCATGAGGACGAGGCGCGCCTCAATATCCTCAAGCCAGACATGGAACCACGCGCCACGGACCATATCCCTGGCATGCACGCGATGATCCAGACCTTGATCGACAAGGGCTACGCCTACGCCCCGGGCAATGGCGACGTGTACTACCGCGTCGCCAAGTTCATGGGTTACGGCAAGCTGTCGCGCAAGAAAATCGAAGACCTGCGCATCGGCGCCCGCATCGAAGTCGATGAGGCCAAGCAAGACCCGCTGGACTTCGTGCTGTGGAAGGCCACCAAGCCCGGCGAGCCGAGCTGGGAATCGCCCTGGGGCGCCGGGCGTCCGGGCTGGCACATCGAATGCTCGGTGATGTCCACCTGCTGCCTGGGCGAGACCTTCGACATTCATGGCGGCGGCAGCGATCTTGAGTTCCCGCACCACGAAAACGAAATCGCCCAAAGCGAAGCGGCCACCGGCAAGACCTACGCCAACGCGTGGATGCATTGCGGCATGATTCGCATCAATGGCGAGAAGATGTCCAAGTCCTTGAACAACTTCTTCACCATCCGCGACGTGCTGGAAAAGTATCACCCAGAGGTTGTGCGTTACCTGCTGGTATCGAGCCATTACCGCAGCGCCATCAACTACTCGGAAGACAACCTCAAGGACGCCAAGGGCGCCCTGGAACGGTTCTACCACGCCTTGAAAGGCCTGCCGGTGGTGGCGCCGGCCGGTGGCGAGGCATTTGTTGAACGCTTCACCACGGTGATGAACGACGACTTCGGCACCCCCGAAGCCTGCGCGGTGCTGTTCGAGATGGTCCGCGAGATCAACCGCCTGCGCGAGAGCGATCTCGCTGCTGCGGCCGGCCTGGCGGCCCGCCTCAAGGAACTGGCCAGCGTGCTGGGCGTGCTGCAAATGGACGCCGACGACTTCCTGCAAGCCGGCGCCGAAGGGCGTGTGGATGCAGCCGAAGTCGACGCACTGATCCAGGCCCGCCTGAATGCCCGTGCCAACAAGGACTGGGCAGAGTCCGACCGCATCCGCGACCAACTCACCGCCATGGGCGTGGTGTTGGAAGACGGCAAGGGCGGGACGACGTGGCGGCTGGCTGACTGACGGCTGATTGCTTCAAGCTGAATAAAAACGCCCCGACTGGATCGGGGCGTTTTTGTGTGTGGTGGTTTTGTGAGTCAAGGCTGCTCGATGGCATACCGGCTCTGGACAAAGCCATTGTCCGAGGTACAGGTGGCGATGTGGCGAAGCTCACATTCACGACCGACGTGACTGAACAAGGGAACCCCCTGGCCCAGCAGAATCGGAATGCGGGTGATGATCAACTCACTGAGCAGGCCTGCTTCAAGAAATGCCTGGATGGTCTGGCCGCCGTCGATATAGAGGTGCTTCATACCGCGCTCGGCCAGTTGCTCGACGAGATGGCGGACTGGTCATCGCCGATTAATCTGGATGGTTAGTCGGCCTGCCTTTTTCATCCCTCGTTCCACATTGAACGATGGCGTTGTTCACCAATAACTCAATTCCTTCCAGCATCCGACATATCCCTAGCGCTACACACCGTGCAGTGCCGTCTATTTCAAACGCTAAATGTGTTGCCAGTGCTTGAGCCGACGCAAGGTCCTCCGAAGCGTTGATCAACAACGTCTCTGCATCTATTCCTTTGCGCACGATGAAGATGCCATGGTCTTCAGCCGGCCGCTTTGTTTCAGTAGGAGGGTTCAGATAGTAGTCAATCGCTCGGTGAGCAGCCGCGTGAAGCGAGGTTGAGTCTAATGGCGGGTTGGGACTGTGTTTGATCATGGCAAAGCTCCTAGAGTTATGGAGCTACTACCCATCGCTGCGAAACGATACCGGGTGGCAGCTGTACGCAGGTTCGCAGACCGGGACTCTAGGAACCCGGCATACCCGAAGGTATCCCGCGCACAGCCGCCATAACATCAGGCATAAAAAAGCGCCCGCTATCTTGTGGGGGACGCTGTGCGTCTAGAGTTTAACCGGGCTGCGAAACCCGGTCGCTGAATTTGCAGCGACTGCCGAAGATTATTGGGGCGTCTTCCGAGTGGCAACCCTAAAACGCTGTCGGAGAAATCTGAGGGGGAGGGGGCGAACTTCTTAAATGCGATTAAATAAATCCTCCTTTTTGTCCGGGGTTACCAAGTGGATGGGTCCTCCTGGCTGGCTTTGTCCAGATCGTCTTTCCATTTATCACTGGCCAATCTATAAATTTCCTCAAAAAACTCTCGAGGATCCTCTATTTCATCTTCATTCCAGGCCATGCTTGTATATTCATCATGATTGTCCTCAAAGAAAGCGTGAAAATTAAAATCTTTGCTGTCTAGAGAGTGCTTCAAGGTTTTCATAAGAGTGTATCTGTGTCTGTATGAAAGCTGCTCGTCTGGATCGAGGCAGTATTTGAGTATAAGTTTTTCTCTGTCTTTTTGGTTGTTTGGGTTGTACTTTGAGAGTTCCGCCCCTTTGGTTTCTTCTTGGTCGTAAATATCAAAAACACCTACAAAATAATTCAAGCTCGCATCGAAAGGTATATGGCTGGAAAAAGGGTGAAATAGCACTTTTATATTCCTTTTCTGGGGAATAGCGTGAATGGTGTTCCATCTTTACGAAACTTCATTTCGGCACCGTTCATGGATTCATTTAAAATCGGATTTTGCGGATTTCTTCTGTTTGGTTTATATCCTCTTCCTGCGCCAGTGAGTTCTATGCGAACTATGTCATTTTTCTTTTCATCTACACCTGTGTGTCGGGGCATTCTTCTCGTAGTCCTCGTCGTCGCTTCAACCCAAGCATTCAACTGCATTTTCCAACTTTTGAACTGCGAACTAGGATTGCCTTTTGGACGTTTCGGAACGTAACCAGTGATTGGGTCAGTACCATCTATCGCTCGCTGTTTGAGTGCCGAGTCAGGAACTAAAGGCCCATGCTTGCTTATCATATGCATATCGTACGTGATCTCTAATTCTGTGATTCGACGCTCCGCATTTCTTTCAGTTAACTCTTCAATTCTTGCCTGTCGTTGTGCGCGTGTCGTTTGCGGGAGAGTAGGCTCTGCGTGATCAACATTTTTCGCAGGATCCGGAACGGTCGCGCTTGGCTTACACCCATCCCCACCCGGACACGCATTCAACCCCAACGGATCCACCCACCCCGTAGGGTTGGGCACATACAAATATCCGTTCACCCCACCGGCCAATTTCACCGGGTCGGGCGTCAGGTAGCGGCCATTATCTGGATTGTAGTAGCGATGCCGGTTGTAATGCAGCCCGCTTTCCCGGTCGAAATACTGCCCCTGAAAACGCAGCGGGTTATCGACAATTCCTACATCCAACCGGGCGATCTGGCCGTAGGCGAGGTAGTGGGCGGACCAGACGATTTTGCCTTCCGCGCTGGTCAGTTCCTGCGGCGTACCCAGATGGTCCAGTTGGTAGTGGAAGGCCTGGGTATTCGCCGGACCAAACCCTTCCAACAAGGCCAACGGCCTGAAGCTGTCAGGCTCGTAGAGGTAGCTGCGATGCTGTCCCGCCGTGTGCTCGGCGATGACTTTGTCGCCTTGCCAAAAGAACTCGGTGGTCTTGCCATTGATCACTTTAGCGATACGCCGCCCAAACGGGTCATAGCGATAACTGGCCTGGCTGCCGTCCGGCTGGGTGACGCCGATCAGGCGGTGCT
>Ga0208123_100383_pt1 | contig 18741 bp, 20 predicted proteins | sample LakWasMe92_HOW11_2_FD_183914 | JGI IMG/M metagenome (GOLD analysis project Ga0208123, IMG submission 183914) | Freshwater sediment methanotrophic microbial communities from Lake Washington under simulated oxygen tension - Sediment Metagenome... | ecosystem: Environmental > Aquatic > Freshwater >... | reverse complement strand
TGGCATTCGCCCACCGACAGGGTATGCACGTGGCGCTGCGGTTCGAGCTCGAGGCCATACTGGCGCGCGGTCGCTTCGATGCGGCGTTCGAGCTCATCGAGCCTGGTGCCGGGCGGCAGGCCGAGCGCGATGTTTTCGGCCACGGTGAGCGTGTCGAACAGGGAAAAATGCTGGAACACCATCGCGATACCGAGTTCGCGCGCCACCGCCGGGTTGGCAATATGCACTTCCTTGCCATTCCAGAGCACCCGCCCCGAATCGGGCTTGACCGCGCCGTAGATGATCTTCATGAGGGTCGACTTGCCGGCCCCGTTTTCGCCCAGCACGGCGTGGATCTGGCCCGCTTCGACCGTCAGGTTGATGCCATCGTTGGCGATGACCGACGGGTAGCGCTTGGTGATCGAATGCAATTCTAAGCGTGTCGTCATTGTTCGTTTTGCTCGTCGTGTTTCCAGTGGATTGACCGTGGTCCGGTGAGGCAGCGAGTCCGTATCGTATCGGCATACTGCATATTTATCTGCACCGCTCTTTGTGGCAGCGCAACAATTCCGGCAAATAAACAACACGAATGCAACATATTTAACGCTGAAAGTGACATGAGGGATGTGACGACGCCCGGCAGGGGCTGCGGCATGCGATGATTATACGCAGTCTCATATAACCGGTATTGGAAATTTCCGCAGCACCAGCGACCCGCCTCTCGCATGATGAACTGGCAAGCCTGGTTCGTGAGGCGATGCATCGCCAGTGCCCGGCGTCAAAGTTTTCTCTCAGCAACTAAAAAATCAGGAGTACAAATGCATCAACTGAAGACACGTCTTGTCCCGCATCTTTGCCTCGCCGCCATCCTCGGCATCAGCGCCGGCGCCCAGGCTGCCGACTGGAGCGACACATCGATCAGCTGGAGGGCCGGCAACAAGTTTGCCGAGCCGTTCAACCCGCAAGACGTGAAAAAGAACATTTTCGCCCTGACCCACGTCAGCGGCTACAAGTACGGCAGCAATTTCTTCAATGTCGACCTGCTGCAGTCCGACAGCCGCGATCCGGGCTCGCTGACCCAGCACTCCGGGGCGCAGGAAGCCTATGTGGTGTATCGCCACACGCTCGACATCGGCAAGCTGCGCGGTGCCGACATCAAGTTCGGGCCGGTGCGCGGCGTGGGCGCGACCTTCGGATTCGACTGGAACACCAAGAACGACGTCGGCTACAACTCGCGCAAGCGCATGCTGGTGGCCGGTCCCACCCTGATGTGGGACGTGCCAGGCTTCCTCAACACCAGCCTGCTGGTGCTGCGTGAGAGCAACGCCCCGAGCGGTGCATTCCCGCCGATTTCGCAAGTGACCGGCCGCTACACGTACGACACGCACCCGATGCTGACCGCATCGTGGGGCATTCCGGTGGCGACGCTGGTGTCGTTTGAAGGTTACGCCAACTGGATCGCCTCCAAGGGCAAGGATGAAGTGGGCAACCAGACCGGCGTGGAAACGAACATCGACATGCAAGTCATGTTCGACGCCGGCGCCGCGATGGGCCACAAGAAGAATGTGTTCCGCGTCGGCCTCGAGTACCAGTACTGGAACAACAAGTTCGGCAACACCTCGGGCACCACCGGCGGCAAGGGCTTCCGCGCCAAGACCCCGATGATCCGCGCCGAATACCACTTCTAAGGTTTTCCGCCCGGTGCGCCAATCGCGCGGCGCATGCAGGAGGGCCAAGGTTTTTTCGTCGGCTTTTTGACGAACGAACCCTGGCCCTTTTTAATATCGGCAACTAAAAATCGCGATTGAACAGCACACCCTCCTCGGTGCGCGCCACGCCCGCGCGCGTGAGCGCATGCGCGGCCCACTGCGCCAGCTCGCCCGCTTCCAGCTGCAGGAAACGCCGGTTGGCCCGCGCCACCACCGGTATCGTTTCAAGCAGCGCGCCCACCTCAGCCATCGCAATGCTGCGCCGCTCCAGCAGCAGGAACTTGAGCAGCACCTTGACCGCGTTTTGCGCATTGCGCAGCGGGTCGGCGGCCAGGTAGTCGAGCCGCGCGTTCGCACGCGCCAGCGCACCCTGCGCGTCGACGAAGGGCGCACCGTGCCCCGGTATCACCAGCCGCACGTCGAGCCCCGCGATCAGCGCCAGCGTCTCGCGCGCCTCGGCAAAACCCGATTCTCCGTCGAGTTCGGGGAAGATCACGCCGAAACCGTTTTCCCACAGCGCGTCGGCCGAGATGACGATCCCGTGCCGCTCGCAATACAGGATCAGCGAATGCGGATCGTGCCCCGGCGCCCCCAGCGCCTGCCATTGCAGGTCGCCCAGCGTCAGCACATCGCCCGGCGCGAGCGTGGCGTCGAACCCGAAGCGCGCGCATTGCTGGCCGCAGGCCTTGTAGCTGAGCGCCTCCTGGTCCCAGGCGCGCACCTTGGCCGCTTCGGCCACCGGAATGGCGGTATGGCAGCCGTAATACGCCTGTAAAGCGGCATTCCCGCCGCAGTGGTCCGAATGAAGGTGGGTGTTGAGCAGGCGGTCCAGCGGCCGTTCGCCCAGCGCATGGCGCACCAGCGCCAGCGTCTGCTGCGCATGCGTGAGGTAGCCGCTGTCGACCAGCGCGGTCTCGCCGCGCCCGATGAACAGGATATTGTTGGACGAGAGCCAGCCGCGCTCGAAGATGCGCATCGAGGCCGGCAGCAGTTCGGCCACGCCGTTCACCGCTTCATCTGGAACGCCAGCGAGATCTTGGCGAACTCCACCAGCACCTCCTGCGAGCCGCCGTTGAAGGTGGTGAAGGAATTCCCGGTCCGCACCACCATGCGCGGCGGGAACAGCCACGAAGCGTAGGGAATGCCGATCATCTTGGCGCCGCGCACGTCGCGCCATTCGACCTGCTTGTCGTACAGCCAGGTCTGGCGAATGCCGTGCGCGTCGATGGTCGTTTCCGCGCGCAGGAACCAGTAATAACTCACGCACAGCATGCCGGCCGCCGCCAGCAGCAAGGCCTTCACGCCGAAGCCGAACTGCAGCAGCGGGAAACGCAGCACGATGCTGGTCCCATAGCCGAGCAAGGCGAGTGTGAGGATGCTGGCGAACAGCTTGAAGCCGCGCCCGTAGGCCGGGCCGGCCACGCTTGTCTGGGGCTGGTAGAACTGCATGCTATTTGAACTCCAGTTGCTGTTCGCGGCGCCGGATCTCGGCCCATACCGCGCGCTTGTCATTCTCGCTGGCGCGGCTCCAGCTGATGATTTCGTCAATCGTGCGCAGGCAGCCGCGGCACAAGCCGGTATCGGGCGCCATCTCGCACAGGCTGATGCAGGGCGACGGCACCGGCGATTGCTGTTCCGGGTTCATGCCGGACCTTGCGCGATCTTCTGCGCCAGCTTCGCCTCGAACCTGGCCGGATCGATCACGCAGCGTTCATGGGTGCCCTCGCAGATGCGATCGAGCTCATCCCACGCTTCGACCTTGAAGCGCACGCGCCGTCCTTCGACTTCGACGACTTCGCCCTTGACGCGCAAGGTCATGCCGGGCGGGGTTGGCGCGAGATGGGTAAAGCTGACCATCGTGCCCAGGCTTTGCTCGCGCGGCCAATCGATGTACGGCATCATCCCCTGCACGCAGGCCAGTTCCATCAGGCCGACCATGTAGCCGGTGGCAAGCACGTCGGGCATGTCGCGGCAGAACGCGGTGTCGTGGAAAAGCTGCGGCACCGTGGCGCGCGCGGGAACCGTGTAGCTCCATTCGAAGCGTATTCCAGGCTGAAAGTCAGGACTCATTGCGGATATCTCAAAAGCGGGAGCGATGCCCATTACTGTCATTATGCCTTGAATGTGCGACGCCGTTTTACTGCATAATCCGTCCTCACGGCAGAGGCGGCTGGCCGCCATGTCGTCAACCTTGCTTCTTTTTAGGGCGCGTATGACATCGCTGGCAGGCAAATCGGAGACGCGGTGTTAATCGGGATCTTGTGCGCGCTCGGCGCCGCCCTGGCGTGGGGTCTGGTGTTCATCGCCCCGCTGCTGCTGCCCGGCTACCCCGGGATCGTGCTCTCGCTCGGGCGCTACCTGGCGTTCGGCGTGGTCGCGCTGGTGCCGGCATGGCTCGGCCGGCGCCGCATCGCGGCCTTGTCGCGGGCCGACTGGCTGCGCGCGCTGCAACTATCGTTCATCGGCAACCTGCTCTATTACGCCCTGCTGGCAAGCGCGATCCAGAAGGCCGATGCGCCGCTGCCGACCGTGGTGATCGGCACGCTGCCGGTGGCGATCGCGATATACGCGAACTGGCTGTCCGGCCGCGGCCCGGAGGCGATCGCATGGCGCCGCCTTGCGCCCTCGCTGCTCATCATCCTTGCCGGCCTGCTGTTCGTGAACGCCAGCGAGCTGTCGCAATTTGCGCGCGCCGCCCCCGGCCAGCGCAGCCTGGCCGACTACGCGCTCGGCTGCGCGCTGGCGGCGCTGGCCGTGCTGGCCTGGACCTGGTATCCCGTCATGAACGCGCGCTACCTGAAGGCGAACCCGCACATCACGCCGATGGACTGGTCGACCGCGCAGGGCCTGGCGACGCTGCCGCTGGCACTGGCCGGCTTCGTCATCTATGGCGTGCTGGCCCACTTCGGCCACACCAGTTTCGACTTTCCGCTGGGGCCGCAGCCACAGCGCTTCATCCTGCTCATGCTGCTCATCGGGCTGACCGCCTCCTGGCTCGGGATCCTGCTGTGGAACCAGGCCAGCCGGCGCCTTCCCACCTCGCTGGCCGGCCAGATGATGGTGTTCGAAACGCTGTTCGCCCTGCTGTATGCCTTCATGCTGCGCGGCGCCCTGCCGAGCGCGGCCACGGTGGCCGGCATTGCGCTGCTGTGCTACGGCGTGCTGCTCGGCGTGCGCTGCTTCCGGCGCCCCGCGCCCCGGTAGCGGCCAGTCTCCAATCGAATCGGGCTTGACGCGCGCTTCCAAACGCGTACACTACCATCCATACAGATGGCGTATGGATGCCGCATCGATTGTAAACGGAGACAAATGAATACCCGCGACCCAAAACCGAAGATCGCCGAATCGGAGAAAATCACCATTAACCTCGGCCTGATCGACCTCGGCCAGATCGACCTGCTGGTCAGCGAGGGTTTTTACTCGAACCGCACCGACCTGATCCGCACGGCGATCCGCAACCAGCTCAATACCCACGCCGATGTGGTCAAGCAGACAGTGGCGCGCAAGAGCCTGGTGCTGGGAATGCACCATTTCTCGCGCGCCGACCTCGAAGCGGCGCTGGCGGCTGGCGAACGCCTGCAAATCCAGGTGCTCGGCATGGCCAGCATCGCCAACGACGTCACTGCCGAACTGGCGCTGGCCACCATCGAATCGATTCTTGTACTTGGCGCGCTGCATGCAAGCGGCGCCGTCAAGACCGCCCTCGCGGCCCGCATCCTCTGATGCGATTAAAGGAAAGCCATGAAATTCAATCAAAAACTGTTCGCCCAGATGCGCAATGCCACCCGAAGCCTGCTCGGCGATGGGCCCGGCGCCGCTACCAGCGCCATCCAGCGAGCCCTCAAAGGCCGCGCCCAGGCGCAGCAGGCCCAACCGATGCGCGACATCAATGCGCCGCCAGGCGGGCGGCAAGCGCCACGGCCAGTGCCGGAACACGGGCCTGCGCCGCGCCCCGCCCCGGCCGCAAGATCACCGTTTCCCGACCCCGCGGTGGCGCTCAGGGACCTGGTGCCTGACCTGCTGGCCGGGCTCGATCGCGCCGGGGTGGGTGGCGCCGGCCGCTTCCAGATGCCGTCGTTCGACCTGCCCGGTGCCGGCCCCAAGCCGCAAGCGCTGCCCGGCAAATTCATCGACGCCAGTTTTTCCAATACCGCGGGCACGCGCAAATACAAACTGTATGTGCCCAGCGCCTATGCGGGCCAGCCCTTGCCGCTGGTGGTGATGCTGCACGGCTGCACCCAGAACCCGGACGATTTCGCCACCGGCACCCAGATGAATGTGCTGGCCGAGGAAATGCATTGCCTGGTGGCGTATCCGGCCCAGTCGCAGCAGGCCAACTCGTCGCGCTGCTGGAACTGGTTCAACGCGCTCGACCAGCAGCGCGACCAGGGCGAGCCGTCCATCATCGCCGGCATCACGCGCACCGTCATGGCCGATTACGCGGTCGACGCCAGCCAGGTGTATGTTGCCGGGCTGTCGGCGGGCGGCGCCATGGCCACCATCATGGGCACGCTCTATCCGGACCTGTATGCGGCGGTGGGGGTTCACTCGGGACTGCCGTTTGCATCGGCCCACGACCTGCCCTCCGCGCTCGCTGCAATGCAGGGCAACTTCGGGCGCAGGCCGGGAGCAGGCAGTCCGGTTCCCATCATCGTGTTCCACGGCGATAAGGACACCACGGTGCATCCGGCCAACGGCGACGAGCTCATTGCGCAGGGCGCGCGCCACGCATCGGCAGCGCCCCTGGTCGAACCGGGCCGGGTGCCCGACGGCTACGCCTTCACCCGCACCGTGCACCCGCGCGAGGACGGCACGCCGCAAGCCGAACAATGGCTGATCCACGGCGCAGGACATGCCTGGTCGGGCGGCAGCGCGCATGGCAGTTACACCGACGGGAAGGGGCCCGATGCGAGCCGCGAGATGATGCGCTTCTTCCGCACCAAGCGCTAGGAGCCGGCCGGGGCCGGGCGCGCCCGCTCGAAGTACCATTTCATCGCGAGCACGCCCGAGGCCAGCAGCAACGTCAGGCCGTTGGCGATGATGATCGGCCAGGCGCCGATCGCCACGCCGTAGCTGAACCAGAGCGCGACGCCGGCGATGAAGATCAGGTACATGCCGGTCGAGACGCCCGGCGCGCCACGCTCGCGCCACACCAGCAGCACCTGCGGAATGAATGCGCTGGTCGTGCACGCCGCGGCCGCGAAGCCAAGGTGGTCAATAGTGAGATTCATTGATTCAATCTGGGAAAAATTCTTGGTCGAGTACATCTGCGATGGGCCAGATCCAGGTATCGGGAAAGCTCATTCCTGTCTCGGAGCTTGCGGCCGCAACCGCGTCAGTCCAGGTTTCGTCGAGCCATTCCTCATCATCAAACGTATGTTTAAGGCTGGGGGATTTGCGCAAGCGGCGCGCTATTGCCTTACGTTGCGCCTGGATCGTCAGGCGCCAGCTATTGCAGCGTCGGGCTTGCTGGAACTTCCACTTTAAAAGGTGCGCCAGCAAGACTGCGAGTCGACTGGCCAGTTCACGTTGCTCGCTTTTGCCCACGTCCTCGATCTCCTCGGCAATGCGCAGGGCGTCGATCGCGGATAAATTCCCGCTGCGCAGCAAAGCAGCCTGCTCATTGGCCCAAGCAACAACATCATTTTCGTAAGGCGTGCCCATGACGTGCTCCTTCGTCCGTTCATTCCATCAAACCGCAGGACAGGGTCATTGTACCGTGTTGCGCGGCGGCCGGCTCAGGAGGCAGGCGGCTCGCCTTGCTCGTGCGCGGCGATGTGCTGGCGCAGGCATCCCGGGCACCAGCAGCCGGCGGTGTCGCCCGGCACGGGAACCAGCGCGGGCAGCTCCGTGCACCAGCACGGTGCGCCCGCGGCCTCGGCGTCGGCCATCGCGCAGCCGAACTGCGCACCGCAGCGGCTGCAGCTGCTCATCGCTGCGCCCCGCCTGCCTGGCAATGCGCGCGATTACGCAATTGCAGCTGTGCAAAAGGGGGATGCGCGGCCGGGGACTCGCGCTCAGGCAGGGGCGTAGGGCTCATATTCAGGGCAGCGTAGCGTATCGGGACTTAAAATACAACAAGATCGCCATATAATGCCCACAGGGCTTGCCCGGATGCCTGTAAAATCTCGCCAAATTTCCATTTTCGGACCCCCACCCATGACTGCTCACTTGACCGATCTGAAGACCGACCAGCACGACGACTTGACCGCGGTCTCCCCGCAGATCAAGGCGCAGATCCTGGCTGAGGCCTTGCCCTACATCCGCAACTTCCATGGCAAGACCATCGTCATCAAATACGGCGGCAACGCGATGACCGACGAGCGCCTCAAGCACGGTTTTGCGCGCGACGTCATCCTGCTCAAACTGGTGGGGATGAACCCGGTCGTGGTGCACGGCGGCGGACCGCAAATCGACAACGCGCTCAAGAAAATCGGCAAGCAGGGCAGCTTCGTGCAAGGCATGCGCATCACCGACGAAGAGACCATGGAAGTGGTCGAATGGGTGCTGGGCGGCGAAGTCCAGCAGGACATCGTGATGCTGATCAATCACTACGGCGGCCAGGCTGTCGGCCTGACCGGCAAGGATGGCGGCTTGATCCGCGCGCGCAAGATGTCGATGCCGGACAAGGAAAAGCCGGGTGAATTCCTCGACATCGGTTTCGTCGGCGAGATCGATGCGATCAATCCGGCCGTGGTCAAGGCGCTCCAGGACGACGCCTTCATTCCGATCATCTCGCCGATCGGTTTCGGCCAGGACGGGCAGGCCTACAACATCAACGCCGACGTGGTGGCCGGCAAGATCGCCGAGATCCTGAAAGCCGAGAAGCTGATCATGATGACCAACATCGCCGGCGTGCAGGACAAGAAGGGCAACCTGGTAACCGACCTGTCGGCGCGCGAAATCGATGAGATGTTTGCGGATGGAACTATTTCGGGCGGAATGCTGCCGAAAATTTCATCGGCGCTCGATGCGGCCAAGTCGGGCGTGAACACGGTTCACATCATCGACGGACGAATTGAGCACTCCTTATTGCTCGAGGTCTTGACCGAACAGGCTTTTGGCACTATGATCCGGTCGCACTAAAACATTTGTGGCAGCGTTCGCTGCCGCGTCTGCAGCCCTTTTAGCTCAGTGGTAGAGCACTCCCTTGGTAAGGGAGAGGCCACGTGTTCAATCCACGTAAAGGGCACCATCTTTCCTCGCATCAATACACCCGCTCGACCGTCATGCCGCGTGCGCGCAGCAGCGCCGGTACGCTCTCTTTTCCAAGCAGGTGCAGCACCCCGATCGCCGCCACGCTCTTGTCCGAGCGCGCCAGCAGCCGCACCAGCTGCTCGGCCAGCGGCCCGTTGCGCTCCTTGAGCAACACCTGCTGCATGAATGTCGCCGACAGGCTCGGGTCGTTTTCGGCGCGTTCGGCGATGGCGTCGAACGCGGCCCGGTCGCCGTTGCGCCAGGCCTCGGCGATTTGAAGCGCTTCTTTGCGATACCTGCCCGATTCGATCATGTCGATGCTCTCTTCCAGCAAGCGCCACTGCTCGGCCTCGGACAGGCGGCTGAACAGGGCGACCTGCGCGAGCGCCGACTCCAGTTCGAGCACGGGCACCTTGCCCGCATGCGCCAGTTGCGCCAGGTGCAGGTCGACCGCCAGCTCCACCCGATAGCCCAGCGCGCCGTATTGCGCGATCGCGAGCAGGGTCGCCACCATCCACGGCTTGAAGCGGGCGACGACAGCCTGGTCGAGCTGCGCCGCCTTGAGCACGCGTTCCAGGCGAGCCTTGAGGATGGGCGGCATGGCGCCGTAGGCATCGCTGCCGGGCGCGAACATGGCGTGCTCCTGGAAGGCCTTGGCGATGCGCTCCGGGTCCGCCAGCGGATCGACTTCCAGCGCCAGCACGGAGGCGCCGGCCACGGCGGCGGCGATGCGCGGCTCGAGCGGATAGAATTCCGGTATGCCCACGTGGATGGTGCCAAACAGATACATCGTGTGGCCGCCGCCGGCCACCTTGAACAGCGCGCCGCGCTCGGCGGCCGAAGCGTTCGGCAAGACGATGCAGAACAAGCTCAAGAACATCACTATAATCTGGCGTCGCATGTTTTTTTCCCGATGGTTTAGCTAAAGCGTCTCGTGCCAAATACTAACTCGCCCTCCCCCCTGTGGTTGTTCGATCTGGACAATACGCTGCATGATGCATCGCATGCGATCTTTCCGTCCATCAGCGCCCAGATGAACGTTTTCATCGCCCGCGTGCTGGGCGACGGGACCACGCCGGCCAGCCCCGAGCTGGTCAATGCGGCCCGCCTTGGCTACCTGAAACGCTACGGCGCCACCTTGCTTGGCATGATCAAGCACCACGATGTGAACGTCGCCGACTTCCTGCGCCAGACCCACGACATGGGCGAGCTGCGCCAGATGATCCGGGCCGAGCGCGGACTCGGACGCCTGCTGCGGCGCCTGCCGGGGCGCAAGATCCTGCTCACCAATGCACCGACCCGCTATTCGAGCGACGTGATGCGCCACCTCGGCCTGGGCCGCCATTTCACGCACCACATCGCGATCGAGAACATGCGCGTGCACGGACAGTTGCGCCCCAAGCCGTCCAAGCTGATGCTGCGCCGGCTGCTGCGCAAGCACCGCGCCGCGGCACGCCGCACCATCCTGGTCGAAGATACCCTTGCCAACCTGCGCAGCGCGAAACAGCTTGGCATGCGCACCGTCTGGATCACCCAATACCTGCGCAGCGCGGACCCGGTGAGCGGCGCGGCCTTGCCAAAAATGCTAAAACGCCCCGCTTACGTCGATGTCAAAGTAAAATCTGTGAGGCAGCTCCCCGGGCGCTTGCACCGCCTGCGCTAAATTCAATCAACCTTTACCTCCGAGATCACATGGCAAGCACCAAGCCGGGTCAGCGCAAGCTGCAAATTCTCCAGGCCCTGGCCACGATGCTGGAGCAGCCAAAAGGCGAAAAAATCACCACGGCGGCGCTCGCGGCCCGGCTCGAGGTGTCGGAGGCGGCGCTGTACCGCCATTTCGCCAGCAAGGCCCAGATGTTCGAAGGGCTGATCGAATTCATCGAGTCGAGCGTGTTCGGCCTGATCAACCAGATCGCCGAACGCGAGGCCGATGGCAGGGAGCAGGCACACGCCATCCTGCAGATGCTGCTCGGTTTCGCCGCCAACAATCCCGGAATGACGCGCGTGCTGATCGGCGATGCGCTAGTGGGCGAGGACGAGCGCCTGCAACTGCGCATGAACCAGTTTTACGACAAGGTGGAACTGGCCTGCAAGCAGTCGCTACGCCTGGCGGTCACGCAGGGACAGGGGCAAGAGGCCGACGTGGCGGCGCGCGCCTGCCTGCTGGTCAGCTATGTGGTGGGACGCTGGCACCGCTATGCCAAGAGCGGCTTCCGGCAAAACCCGACCGAGGGCACCACACTGCAGATCGCGCTGCTGCTCGCCGTATAGACATTCGTTTTTCTTCACCCATGGACAGTACCCAGTGTTTCGCCCTGCTCGATGATGCCAGCGCCGCAGCTCCCGGCCAGGCCGGCTCGCGCCTGTACACCGGGTACGCCGGCACGCTTGCCTGCCATGACGCGAACGCATGGCCAACAATGCTGGACGCGCTGCAGGAGGCGCTCGCGCGCGGCCTGCATGCGGTGTCGCTGCTGACGTACGAACTTGGCGCCCACTTGCTGGGCGTCGGCGCGCATGGCGTCGACGCTGCGCTGGCGCAGGTCCTGCTGTTCGAACAATGCGAGCATTTGTCGCCCGCCCAGGTCGCGGCCTGGCTTGCCGCGCGCGCGCCGGACAACGGGGGGCCGGCCGGCATCGCGCGCGTGCACGCGAACGTCGATGAGCACGAGTTCACCCGTGCCCTGGCCCGCATCGGCGCCTACATCGAGGCTGGCGACACCTACCAGGTCAACTACACCTACCGGCTGCGCTTCGACGCCTTCGGGTCGATTTTCGCACTGTACGCGCGTTTGCGCGCGCGCCAGCCGGTGCCCTACGGCGCGCTGGTCGCACTGCCGGACGGCGGCGCCGTGCTGTCGCTTTCGCCCGAGCTGTTCGTGCGCCACCGGCACGGCGAGCTGCTGGCGCGGCCGATGAAAGGCACCGCGCCTGCATCCGATGACGAGGCCGAGAACGAGCGCAGGTCGCGCGCGCTGGCCGCAGACACCAAGAACCGCGCCGAGAACCTGATGATCGTCGACCTGCTGCGCAACGACCTCGGACGCGTTGCCGCCACCGGCACGGTGGACGTGCCTGCGCTGTTCGAGGTGCAGCGCTTCGGCAGGGTATTGCAGATGACGTCGACGGTGCGGGCCGAACTGCGTCCCGGTTCATCGCTGGCCGACATCTTCCAGGCGCTCTACCCTTGCGGCTCGATCACCGGCGCGCCCAAACGGCGCACCATGGAAATCATTCGCGAGCTCGAGCCGGCCGCGCGTGGCATCTACACCGGCGCGATCGGGTGGTTCGACCCGCCCGCGCCGGGACGCGCCATTGGCGACTTCTGCCTGTCGGTGCCGATCCGGACGCTCGCGTTGCAGGCGCCGGCACAGGGAGTACGGGCGGGCCAGATGGGCGTCGGGGCCGGCATCGTGTCCGACAGCGTGGCGGCCGATGAATTTGCGGAATGCAGCCTGAAGGCGCGCTTCCTGACCGGCCTGCCGAACGATTTCGAGATCTTCGAGACAATGCGCGCCAGCCGCGCGGAGTGCGAGCAGCGCGACGCGCACCTGGCACGGCTGGCCGCTTCGGCTGCGTATTTCGGGTTCGCATTCGATGCCGGGGCAGCGCGCACGGCGCTCGACGCCGCCTGCGCCGCACTCGCACCTGAGGGCATGTTCCGGGTACGCCTCGCGCTCGGCCAGCACGGCGCATTGACGGTCAATAGCGGACCGCTGGGCGCGATCGCGGAACCGGTCAAGGTATTCGTCGCGGACCGGCAAACGTGCTCCGACGAGCTCTTCTTGCGCCACAAGACCAGTGTGCGCGCGACTTACGACGCGGCCTGGCGCGAAGCCGAAGCGCGCGGCGGTTTCGATACCGTGTTTTTCAACGAGCGCGGCGAATTGACCGAAGGTGGACGCAGCAGCGTGTTCGTCAAGCTGGAGGGGCGCTGGTACACGCCGCCGCTGGCCTGCGGAGCGCTGCCCGGGGTCATGCGCGCGCTGCTGCTGGCCGATCCGGCATGGGATGCGCGCGAGCGCATCATCACGCGCGCGATGCTGTTCGCGGCCCAGGAGGTCGTGCTCTGCAACGCGCTGCGCGGGCCGCTGCGCGCCACGCTCGCCAGTTCGTAGGGTCGCACTCCACCGCGAGCACGTCGCGAGAGCGCCGCCCTTACATTTGCAGCGCCTGCTCCAGCTTGCCGACCAGTTGCGGATCGTCCGGCGTGACCTTGCTCGGGAAGTGAGCGATCACTTTGCCGTTACGGTCGATCAGGTACTTGGTGAAATTCCACTTCGGCTCCTTGCCGGTCGCCTTGATCAGGCTCGCGTGCAGCGCATTGGCTTGCGGGCCCGCGACCGAGGTCTTGGCGAACATCGGGAATTTCACGCCGTAGGTGTTGTAGCAAAAATCCGCGATTTCCTTCGAGCTGCCAGGCTCCTGCTTGCCGAAATCATTCGACGGGAAGCCCAGCACGACCAGCCCCTTGGCGCTGTATTTCGCATACAGCTTTTCGAGCCCCTCGTACTGGCTGGTGTAGCCGCAATAGCTCGCCGTGTTCACCACCATCACCACTTTGCCCGCGTACTGGCACAAGTTCTGCGGCGCGTCGTCCTGCAGCCGGTTGAAGGTCTGCTTGAGCACAGCCGGACAGTTTGCCGCCGCAGGCGCGGGCGCGGCCGCGGGTGACTGGGCCATGGCGGGCGCGCCCTGCAGCGCGCTGGCGCACAGGGCTGCGAAAACGAGTGCAGGAGTCTTGAACATTGTCTTTTCCATGCGGTCTGATTAAGCGGGAATCCATTCTATGCCAATTTGCCATGCCGCGCTGCGGCGGCAGGGATCGCTCTGACAGGAGTCCATCATGAACCTCATACCGCACCGCAGGAAGTGGTTTGCGTGCCTGCTGTTGTTCGTCAGCGTGTGGTGCCGCGCCGCCGACCCGCGCTCCCTGCCCTCCTATCACGTGGACCTGAGCCAGACCACGGTGTCGGGCCTGTCGTCCGGCGCCTTCATGGCAGGGCAGTTCGCAGTCGCGCACTCGGCCATCGTGACCGGCGCCGCCCTGGTTGCCGGCGGCCCCTACTACTGCGCCGGGTATCCGGACCGCGGCGCCTTCACCCCCTACCTGGCCAACGCCCTGAGCGTGTGCATGAACCCGGCCGAAGCATCGGTCGCGGCGCCGGACGCGGCCTACTTGTGGGAGCGCACGCAAGAGTTCGCGCGCGCCGGCCTGATCGACGACGTGGCGAACCTGCGGCGCCAGTCGATCTTCCTGTTCAGCGGGCGGCGCGACCGGACCGTGACGACGGCGGTGGTCGACCAGACCTACAATTTCTACTCGTACGCTGGCACCCAGGACGTGCGCTATATCGACTCCGTCGAGGCCGGCCACGCCATGATCACGGCCAACGAGGGCGACAACGCATGCGAGGTGACGGCCGCGCCCTACCTGAACAATTGCCATATCCCGCTGGCGCAGGACATCCTCACTTTCCTGTATGCGAACCTGAGCGCGCCGGCGGCGCAGCCATCCGGACGCATCGTGCGTTTCGACCAGCGCCGCTATGCGCCGCCGCGCGCCAGCATGGCCAGCACCGGGTACGCCTACGTGCCGGCTTCCTGCGGCCGCAATACCTGCCGGGTGCATGTGGCGTTCCACGGCTGCCGCCAGGGCGCGTCGGCCATCGGAGACCGCTTTTACAGGCACGCCGGCTACAACGAACTGGCCGATACCAACAATATCATCGTGCTGTATCCGCAGGTCGAGCCGAGCGCCATCTACCCGTACAACCCGCGCGGCTGCTGGGATTTCTGGGGGTATTCGAGCCTCGATCCGTTCGCGCCTGACTACTACACCACGAACGGGGCCCAGATCCGCGCCGTGCGCGCCATGCTCGACCGCCTGGCCCAGCCGCGCGGCGCGCCCGAGACTTAAGTGACCGGCAGCGCCGCGTGCTCGATCTTCATGCAGTGGTTCATCACCACGTCCAGGCCGGCTGCGCCAGCCATATCGGCCGCTGCCTGGTTCTCGACCCCGAGCTGCATCCACAGGCATGAGGCGCGAATCTCGATGGCTGCCTGCGCCAGCGGCACGATGTCTTCGGACTTGCGGAAGCAGTCGACCAGATCGATGCGCTCGCCGCGCAGCGCGAGCGCGGCCGCCGCCTCCTGCAAGCTCGCATACACCGGCTCGCCCAGGATCTGCTGACCGGCGCAGCTGGGGTTGACGGCAACGATGCGGTAGCCGTGCTCCTGCAGGTAGTGCGCCACCTCGTGGCTAGCGCGCTCGGGCTTGGGTGACAAGCCGACCACGGCGACGATCTTGCTGCCTTTTAGAATCTCGGGAATGGTTTTCATGGGGAGTAGCCTCGGGTGATGGGTCAATTGTCCCGAGCGTAGCAGATTTGCATCGAGGTCCGGTGCGAGACGAAAAAAAAATGCCGTTCAGCTTTTGACTGAACGGCATGCGGAGGTCGTTGACCGGCCGCGACGATCAGAACTTGTAGTTGGCGCTCACGTAGAAGGTGCGCCCAAGCGGATCGGTGTAGCGGCCGTCGTAGCCGACCTGGTTACCGCCACCGGCATTCTTGATCGACAGCGGCGGGTCTTCGTCGAGCAGGTTCTTGATGCCCGCGGTGAGCACGAAGTTCTTGTGCAGGTTCGCCTTCAGCTGGTAGTCCACGGTCAGGTAGTCGCTGACATTGCGTTCCATGTCGACCAGGCCGCCGATCGACCCGTCAGGATTGATGGCGCGCACAGCGCCGTCATCGGCCACGAATTTCTGGTCATGGTAGCCGGAGCGGTAGTTCAAGGTCAGCGAATTGAGGATCCGTTCCGAACTCTTGAGCGCCATGACCAGCCGCGAAATGGTGCGGAAGGTCACATTGGTGTACGAGTCGAAGCGGCCGACGCTGCTCTCGATGCCGGTGGCGCTGCCCGGAACATCCTGCAGGGCCTTGAGCATGTAGGTGCCCGACCAGTTGACGGTAAAACTGCCGATCGCGCTACTGCCCGTCTTGTAGGTGGCGTCCCAGTCGATGCCGCGATAGTGCGAGCTGGCCAGGTTGACCGGGCTTAGCGTGGCAACCAGGACGTTGCTCTTCTGGATAGGATCGTAATAGACCGAGATCCATTTGTCGGCCAGTGCAGCGTCGGTGAATATCTGGCTTTGCGAGAGCGCCTGGATCTGGTTCTTCAGCTTGACGTCCCAGACGTCGAGGCCGACCGACAGGCTGGCGATCGGCTCGACCCTGAAGCCGAGCGTGGCCTGCTTCGAGGTCTCGGGAGCCAGGCCGCCCGCGCCGGACGCCGGATTGCCGTTGGTCAGCAGGCCATATTCGGATGCGCCTTCTTTGCAGTACGGCAGGCGCGGATCGCCCGCCTTGGTGATGGGGCAGGCAAAGAAGTTCGACGAACCGCCGTTCTTGAGCGGGTCTGCGATGTCGTTCATGGTCGGCGCCTTGAAGCCCGTTCCATACGAGCCGCGCAACAGGACGTTCTGGACCGGGGTAAAGCGGGCCGACAGCTTGTAGGTCGCCTTGGCCAGGTCTTTACCGACCGCGCCGGGCGGGCTCGGATGGCCCGCCACATCGAAGCTGGTATTGCGCTTGTCGACGGCGTCGTAGCTGTCGTAGCGCACCGCCGCCGTGGCTTCCAGGTTCTTCATCACGGGCATCAGCAACTCCGCGAACGCGCCCCAGCTGTTGCGGGTGGCGTCCAGCGCCTGCGAGCCGGTGCCGCCGCCGATGGTCACATCGGTCCAGGCGGGATGTTGCGGCCCTGGCCCCTGGGCGATCTCGGACGGCTGGTCCTTGAAGCTTTGCCTGGTGAAATCGGCGCCGGCGCCGAGCGAGGCGCGCCCGCCGCTCATGTCGAACAGGTCCTTCGAGGCGCGCGCGTTGACGACGTCGATCTTCGACCTGGTTTCGTCCAGTGTCTGTTTCAGCACGGCCGGCGCGAGCGTCGCGGCGGCCGTCGAACTGATCAGGTAGGGATTGTAGGCGCCCGATTTCACCAGCGCTTCGAAGGCGTTCCCGCTCAGGTAGCCTGCGACCGCGTCGTCCTTCTGGGTATTTTGCGAGTGCGTGTAGGCCGCGCTGAAATCCCAGCCGGCCAGCTTGCTGTCCACGCCAAGCACCACGTGCGCGGCGTCGGTCTTGTATTTGTCGGTGCGCCCGCCCGCATCGTGCCCGCGGTAGTACAGGAAGGCATCGGTGACGTCGGCCGGATTGATTCCCAGGCCGGCCAGGACCGGCACCACGGTGCTGTTGTACGCGCCGATGTAATTCTGGTTGATGGTCTTGACCCCGCTGACGGGATCGGTGCTGAAGGTGGTCAGCGGCTGGGCGGCCGGTGCGTAGCGCGCCAGGTTGCTGAACTTGGTAAGTACCATTTCGCCGAACACGGTGGTGTCGGCGCCGATGCGCAGGTTGGCCGAGCCGAACACGCTGTCGCGCTTGAGCTCGGGCAGCAACTGGACGGTCGACGCGTAGTCGTAACGACACACGGCCCCGCGCACGAAGGTATTCGGGCCGGTGCACTTCTGGTTCCTGATCAGGTCGATCGAGAAGGCCTGGTCGTCGGTGGGCGTGACCACTTCCACGTTGGCCGGCGTGGAGTTGATACTGGTTTGCCACGTCGCATACTGCTTGCCTGCATTGCTGAAGCGGCGCACGCCGGATTTGGCGAAATCGCGCTCGCTGGCGTTGAGTTGTTTCTGGACGTCGTGGCTATAGGCCAGCAGGACATTGAAGCCGTCCTTGTCGAGGTCACCCCAGCCCTTGGAGATGGCGAAGTTCGCGCTCTTGCCGCCGGATTCCTGCGGCGAATTGTAGGTCAGCTCGACATTGAGGTCTTGCTGGTCCTTTTTCAGGATGAAGTTGACGACGCCGGCGATGGCGTCGGAACCGTACAGGGTCGAGGCGCCGTCGGTCAGGATCTCGACGCGCTCGACCGCGGACAGGGGAATGCTGGCGAGGTTGACCGCGCTGCCCGTGCCGTAAGGCGCCATGCGGCGGCCATTTAACAGCACCAGCGTGTAATCGGTACCGATCGCGTGCACCGAGGCGGTTTGCACGCCGGCGCCGCCGCCGTTGACCGAGGTGGACGAAGTGATGAATCCCTGCATTGCCGGCAAGGCTGCGACCAGGTCGGCCACGTTGGTCACGCCACTTTGTTCGATCGCCGCGCGGGTCAGGGTCTGCACCGGCAGCGACCCTTCCGCGGCAATACGCTTGATCGAGGAACCGGTAATTTCAACCCGCTGCATCACGGCGCCATCAGTGATTTGCTGCGCCATGCCGGAGGACGCAAACAGGCCAAGGCCGACAGCCGCGCCGCCCCTGAACATCAAACGCAAAGAACGCGATAGTGCGATTTCTTTCATCATTGACGAAGTCCCCCGAAAGTAGTGGATGGTATGGTGACGAGATGGCGGCGCGCGATGGCACGATGGGCAGTGATAGCGCCGACATGATTGAATGGAAACATGTATAGACGAGCCACGTCAACGAGGTATTTCAGCGTTTGTAACTACGCGACATTTTCGTCTTGTAAATGGTGGAATGCCGGCGTTCTGGCGTGGATTGCGCGACGACGGCCCAGGGGAACGGGCCCTGCGAACGCAGCAGCAGGCGGTTCCGGCGTCAGGGCGCCGATGGCGCTCTTGGGAGCGGCACGGATTGCGCTGCGCGGTTAGCCGCAGCCTGGGCCACGACTGCAGGCTTCATCAGGTTGTACATGGTGACGACCATTGTCCCGAAAGACAGGAAAAGCGCGAGCACAGTCCCGAGTACCCAATTGCGCACGCTGACACTGAGTTGCAGAAAATCCGCCTTGGTCGCCAGCGTGGGAAGAATAGTGTCAAAGCGAA
>Ga0208123_100379_pt1 | contig 18888 bp, 19 predicted proteins | sample LakWasMe92_HOW11_2_FD_183914 | JGI IMG/M metagenome (GOLD analysis project Ga0208123, IMG submission 183914) | Freshwater sediment methanotrophic microbial communities from Lake Washington under simulated oxygen tension - Sediment Metagenome... | ecosystem: Environmental > Aquatic > Freshwater >... | reverse complement strand
CAGCACGACCGCGGCTTCACGCGTGAACTGGTGCAACGTGCCGAGGCCGCCGGCTACGAGGCGCTGGTGCTCACCGTTGACGCACCCACCAGTGGCGCGCGCGACCGCGAGCGCCGTGCCGGCTTTCGCTTGCCGCCAGGTGTGCGCGCCGTCAACCTGGACGGCCTGCCGCCGCCCCCCGTCGTGACGCTCGGTCCTGGCCAGAGTGCCCTGTTTGATGACCTGCTGCGTCATGCACCGACCTGGGACGATGTGGCCTGGCTACAAACCCAAACTCGACTGCCCATTCTGCTCAAGGGCGTGCTGCACGAAGATGACGCGCGCCAGGCGGCCCGGCTCGGCCTGGGCGGCGTCATCGTCTCCAACCACGGCGGGCGCACGCTGGATACGGCCCCTGCCTCGGCGCACGTCTTGCCGCGCATCGTGGAGGCCCTGGCCGGCGGCATGCCTGTCTTGGTGGATGGCGGCATCCGTCGGGGCACCGATGTTCTCAAAGCCATGGCGCTGGGCGCCAATGCGGTCCTGCTCGGACGGCCCTATATTCATGGTTTGGCGAATGCCGGCGCCATGGGGGTGGCCCATGTGCTGCGCCTGCTGCGCGATGAGCTGGAAATTGCCATGGCGCTGTGCGGCTGCAGCCGGTTGGATCAGGCAACACGCAGCCTGCTTTACCCGCAAGCGGCGTGAATCCACGGTAGAACGACGGACACGAAATATTTCACAAACACATCACGAATACGAATTATTCTCATTTATAATTTAGGCCATGATGCTGTTCCTCACCACGATCGCCAGTCTGATCCTGGTCACTCTCTCGGCCTGCTGGGTCTTCCGAAAATAAGCCTAGCCGCTGGTCTGGCAGCCGCTCAAAATATGACCTTGTCTGTACGTCACTCTCCCGCGCCTTTCATGAATCGACGCCTTGTCATCGCCGCCAGTGTGGTGCTGTTCCATATCGCGGCACTCTGGGCTTTGCAGAGCGGGCTGCTCAAGCGTGCAGTGGAAGTCATCGTGCCGGCTGAAGTCCTGAGCGAGTTCATCAGCCCGCCGGCCCCCAAAATCGACGTTCCGCAACCTTCGGCCCCCAAGCCGCAGCTGCAGCAGCAGCCCAAACGCCAGGCACCGCCGGCTCCCCTGCCCGTGGCCACACCGGCACCCGCCCCAGCGCCTGCGGCCCCCATGGGGCTGAGTACCCCCCAACCGGCCGCGCCGGTCGTGGCTGCACCCGCGGCCACCGGACCGGCCACACCGGCCGCCTCTTCCCGGCTTGAGCTGCCATCCAGCGATGCGGCCTACCTCAACAACCCGAAGCCGGCTTACCCGGTTTTGAGCAAACGCCTGGGTGAACAAGGCAAGGTGGTGGTGCGGGTGCTGATTGGCGTCGACGGCACGGCCCAGCAGGCCGAAATTCGGACCTCCAGCGGCTACGACCGGCTGGACCAGGCGGCGCTCACCACCGTACTCAAGTGGCGTTACGTGCCGGGTAAACGCGGCGGTGTGCCCGAGGCCATGTGGTTCAACGTCCCGATCAATTTTGTCCTTGAATGATTGTTTGAAGTCTCTGGAGTATTTATGGAATCGCAATTCGGCTTGATGAATGTCTGGGCCCAGGGTGACTGGGTCACCCGCTTCGTGGCCCTGCTGCTGCTGGGCATGTCCCTGGCATCGTGGATGGTGATTGTGCTGAAGGCACTGGACATCGTGCGCTACAAGAAACTGGCCCGCCAGGCTGAGTCTTTCTGGCACAGCGCCGACTTTGCTGAGGGCTTGGCCAAGCTCGGGCCGCAGAGCGAGAACCCCTTCCGCGACCTGGCCGAAGAGGGACGCGAGGCCGCGGCCCACCATCGCAATACCAAGGCTCATCTGCACGACAGCCTGGACGTGAGCGACTGGGTGACGCGCTGCCTGCGCAACAGCATCGACCACAGCACCGCCCGTCTGCAAGGCGGCCTGGCCATCCTGGCCTCGGTCGGCTCCACCGCCCCCTTCGTCGGGCTGTTCGGCACTGTCTGGGGCATCTACCACGCCCTCATGAGCATTGGCCTGGCGGGTCAGGCCACGATCGACAAGGTCGCCGGTCCGATCGGCGAGGCGCTGATCATGACGGCACTCGGCCTGGCCGTGGCCATTCCCGCCGTGCTGGGCTACAACGCGCTGGTGCGTGGCAACAAGGCGATTCTGGGCACCCTCAACAGCTTCGCCCACGACCTGCATGCCTACTTTGTGACCGGCGCGCGTGTCGGCGGTGGCGATGCCAAGATCGTCCCGATGAAGAAGGCCTGAAGGATCACACCATGGCTTTCGGAACCCAGGACGACACCGACGAGGTGATGAACGAGATCAACATGACGCCGCTGGTGGACGTCATGCTGGTGCTGCTGATCATCTTCATCATCACCGTGCCGGTGATGAAGCACGCGGTCAATGTGGATCTGCCGCAGGCCACCAGCCAGCAAGAGCAGATCAAGCCCGAAACGGTGAAGCTGTCGGTCGACGCCAGCGGCGCCTACTTCATCAACGAGAACAAGGTCAGCGACGAAACCTTGCCGGCTCTGCTGCAAGCGGAAGCGGCGAAAAATCCGCAACCTGACCTGCACATCCGCGGTGACAAGAACGTGCGTTACGAGCGTGTGGCGCAAGCCATGGCCATGGCGCAACAAGCCGGTTTGCGCAAGATCGGCTTCATCACCGAACCGGCGCGCTGAAGGCCGTTACGCAGACGTTACGCAGAATGAACACGCCCCCTGTGTCTCAGCCGACAGCCGCGCGTTCCTGCGAGCCGAATTCAGCGGCCCTTGGAGCGGCCCCGTCGCAGACCGTGGCCGCCATCAACAGCGCCACCCTGCTGCAAGGCGGCAAATCGATCACGATCAGCCACAACGGTGAGCTCTACCGGCTGCAAACCACGCGCCAGGGCAAGCTGATCCTGACCAAATAGCATTTTTCTGATCGTGGGCGACCGGGAGCAAACACGTTGCCCCAAGGTCGTTTTGCCAGCCAGGGATGCCCCCGGCTGGCATTTTTTTCTTACAGGCCGATGGCGGCAATCCCGGCACGGGCGATCTGAGCGTCTTCCGACGACTTCACACCGCTGACGCCAACGGCACCCAGGCATTGGCCGTCCTTCATGATCGGCACGCCGCCCTCCAGCAAGCCTTCCAGGCCGGGGGCGCTGAGGAAGGACACGCGCCCCCCATTGATCATTTCCTCATAAATGCGGCTTTCGCGGCAGCCCAGGGCCGCCGTGCGGGCCTTGGCCGGGGCGATCTGGGCCGAGATCGGCGCCACGCCGTCCAGGCGCTGCTGCCACAGCAGGTGGCCGCCATCGTCAACAATGGCAATGCTGACTGCCCAGTTGTTCTTCAGCGCTTCAGCTTCAGCCGCAGCGGCAATCAGTTTGACATCGGACAGTTGGAGCACGGGTTTGCTTTTCATGATGGGACTCGAAATGGAAATTTGACAAGATCCGCAAGCATAGCGGCAGTTATCGCCCAGCCACGGCCGGACGATGCAAAACTGCCATGACCAAATACATAAGAACCGTGGTGATTTGCAGGCCGCGGCTTGAATCATCCTAGAATGACCGCATCTGCTGTTTGCAGCTTATGAAGGAGATGACAGATATGAACGACCAAGTTCACACCATGGAGCCATCCGGCCGCTTCGGCTACGCGATGTCGCAGGCGCAGCGCAACAAGGTGATGCGCAATACCTACTGGCTACTGGCCCTGAGCTTGGTTCCCACCGTGCTGGGTGCCTGGCTGGGCGTGGCCACGGGCATCACCCAGTCGCTCAGTGGCGGTCTGGGCATGATCGTGTTCCTCGCAGGCGCCTTCGGCTTCATCTTCGCCATCGAGAAAACCAAAAATTCAGCCGCCGGCGTTCCCGTGCTGCTGGGCTTCACCTTTTTCATGGGCCTGATGCTGTCGCGCCTGATCGCCATGGTGCTCGGTTTCAAGAACGGCACCGATCTGGTGATGATCGCCTTCGGCGGTACGGCCGGCGTGTTTTTCGTCATGGCCACACTGGCCAGCGTGATCAAGCGCGACCTCTCCGGCATGGGCAAGTGGCTGATGGTGGGCGCCGTCGTGCTGATGGTGGGCTCCCTCATCAACATCTTCGTCGGTTCGAGCGCCGGCATGCTGGCCATTTCTGTGGCGGCCATCGGCATCTTCAGTGCCTACATGCTGTACGACATCAAGCAGATCATCGACGGCGGTGAGACCAACTACATCAGCGCCACGCTGGCCCTGTACCTGGACATCGTCAACGTGTTCCAGAGCCTGCTGGCCCTGCTGGGCATCTTCGGTGGCGAACGCGATTAACCATCGCTTCGCCGCTCTCTAAAAAGGCCCGACAGGGCCTTTTTTCATCCTGGACCTCCCGCCGCCCCTCAACCCTGGCCGCCAATTGCCGATAAAGTCAGTAACGCCTACCCGCACACCCCATGACGCCGCGTCTCCTGCTCATTCCCGCCATTGCCCTGCTGCTTGCCGCTTGCGACATTCCGGGCATGGGCCCCGACCCGCGCATTGCCCAGCGCGAGGCGGATGCCAAGGCCATTGGGGGCGCCTGCCGTCATGCCCTGCGCGGCATCGAGGACTGCTATCGCCTGAATGAGAAGGCCTCCAAGACAGCCGTCTTCGACGGCTGGAAGGATATGGACCAGTACATGCGCGACAACAAGATCGAGGGCCAGGCCCCGACTGTCGGCGTAGCCGTGGCCGAAAAAGAAGAAATCATCGAAGACAAGAAGCCGGTCGACGAAGGCAAGGAAAAGACCGCTGACGCCAGACCGCGCAACGGCGGCAAGACGTCAGCCAACTCGGAAAGGCTCTGAGTTCGCCTCGGGACCAGCCGGTTATCAAACCGGAACTGGCCCGTCGGCGGCTCTCCTCAAGCGTCCAGCTCGAACACCGCCATGCTCTCCACGTGAGCCGTGTGCGGGAACATGTTGACCACACCGGCTGCGACACAGCGGTACCCGGCCTGATGCACCAACAACCCCGCGTCGCGCGCCAGCGTCGCCGGGTTGCAACTCACGTAAACAATGCGTCGCGGCGGCGTCCAGCCGGCGGCACCCGCCGTAGGTGGGTTGGCTACGGGATCGATCTTTTGCTGATGCAAATCGGCCAGCGCTTTGGCAAGGGCGAAGGCACCTTCGCGCGGCGGGTCGACCAGCCACTTGTCGGCCACGCCGTCCTGCACCAGCCACTCGGGCGTCATCTCGAACAGGTTGCGCGCTACAAAATCAGTAGCTGCCAGCGCACGACCATCAAGGGCTGAAGCCCGATTTTTCATGTAGTTCTCGCGGGAACGCGCCACCAGCGTCTCACTGCCCTCGATCCCCAGCACCTCGCGTGCCTGGGTCGCAATCGGCAGCGTGAAATTGCCCAGGCCGCAAAACCAGTCGATCACGCGCTCGGTCTTTTGCGCATCCAGCAAGCGCAGCGCACGCGACACCAGCACGCGGTTGATGTGCGGGTTGACCTGGGTGAAATCGGTCGGTTTGAACGGCATGGTGATGCCGAACTCCGGCAAGGCATAGGCCAGTTGCAAGGCGTTCTCTTCGTCCAGCAGGTGCACGGTGTCCGGCCCCTTGGGCTGCAGCCACCACTGCACGCCGGAATGCGCCTGGGCAAAGGCGCGCAGCTTGGCCAAGTCACCCTCACTCAAGGGTTCCAGATGACGCAGCACCAGCGCGGTGACGGCATCGCCACAGGCCAGCTCGATCTGCGGGCAGGTCTCAATCGCTTCCAGTGAGCCAATCAGTTCGCGCAAGGGCATCAGCATGACACTGACATGGGGCGGCAAGACCGGACACACTTGCATGTCGGCCACATAGCGGCTCTTGCGCTCGTGGAAACCCACCAGCACCGTGCCCTTCTTGCGTACATGGCGCACCGACAGGCGGGCGCGGTAGCGGTAGCCCCAGGCCGGCCCTTCGATTGGCCGCAGGATGCTCTCGGCCCGCACCTTGCCCAGATGCCAGAGGTTGTCCTCCAGCACACGTTGCTTGATGGCCACCTGGGCACCCACATGCAGGTGCTGCATCTTGCAGCCACCACAGGCACCGGCATGCAGGCCAAAATGCGGGCAACCCGGCGTGACACGCTGGGCCGACTGGCGGTGCACGTCCGTCACGACGGCCTGTTCCCAGTTGTTTTTCTTGCGATTGACCTGGGCGCTCACCAGCTCGAAAGGCAAGGCGCCTTCCACAAACACCACCTTGCCGTCAGCGCGGTGGGCGATGCCTTGGGCTTCGATATCGAGCGACTCGATCAGCAGGGCATCTGCAGGGGAACCGGGGTGGGGAGAAACTGAATCTGTCATGCCCCAATTGTCTCAGAGGCGGCGACGACTAGGCCCAGGCTCTGAGGTACTCGTCCCAGTGCGGTTCCGTGGGCGCCAGGTTGCCCAGCGTGTCCTTGATCAGGGCGATCTCCTGCTCGTACTCCTTCTCCAGCAGCCCTCCTCGCATCTTCTGGAAGCGGCTGTACAGCAGGTAGGTGTTCATGACATCGGTCTCGCAGTAACGCCGGATGTCTTCCAGCTGGCCGTCCAGATAAGCGGGGTAGACGGCCGAGCCATCCATGCCCAGCTTGCCGGGAAAGCCGCACAGCTTGGCCATGGCATCGAGCGGTGCGTTGTTTTTGGGCTGGTACATGGCCAGCAGGTCCATCAGGTCCAGGTGCCGCATGTGGTAACGGCCGATGTAGTTGTTCCACTTGAAGTCGCGGTCATCGTCGCCCAGGTCCCAGTACTTGTCGGCCACCACGCCATGCTGCAGCCCGCGGTAGTGCAGCACCGGCAGATCGAAGCCGCCACCGTTCCAGCTCACCAGCTGCGGCACGTGCTTCTCCACGGTGTTGAAAAAGGTCTGGATGATCTTGCCCTCGCTCTGGCCATCACGGTCGACAAACGAGTGGATGCGCAGCCCTTCGGCATTGCGAAAGACGCAACTGATCACCAGCACGCGCTGTAGGTGCAGCGGCATGAAGTCGCTCAGGCCGTGTTCCTTGCGCTCAGCCAGCCAGGCCGCATGGACCTGCTCGTCCGTGGTCTCGGGTGAGGCGCCCCGCAAGGTGCGCAACCCGGCAATGTCGGGAATGGTTTCGATGTCGAAGACAAGTACAGGCCAGGCCATGGGATCAGAGCAGCGCCTCGCGTGTGATGCCGCGGCGCGCCAGGTAGCGCTTGAGCTTGAGCAGGGCCTCGTTCTGCACCTGACGTACACGCTCGCGTGTCAGGCCCAGGCGGTGGCTGAGTACATCCAGTGTTTCCGGTTCTCGGTCGTGCAGGCCAAAGCGGCCTTCGAGAATCTCCTGCTCGCGCACCGACAGGCTGTGCAGCCACTCCTCCAGCAAGCGCTCCACTTCATGCGTCTGCGTCACGCCACTGGGGTCCAGCGCCAGCTCGTCCACCACGGACTCGCCCAGCGTCTGCTCGCTCTCCGAGCGGTCCATCGTGGCGTCAAGCGACTTCGGCGTTTCGGCCAGTGCCAGCAATTCAGCCACCTCGTTGACGTCGCGCCCCAGGAAATTGGCCACGTCTTCCACGCGCACCCCGTCAGGCCGGGCCTCGTTGAACGCCGGATCGTTTTCCAGCGCACGGCGTGCCCGCAGCACCTGCTGCAGTTCACGCACCACATTGACCGGCAGGCGGATCACCCGCCCCTGCAGCATCAGCGCGCGCTCGACCGACTGGCGGATCCACCAGGTGGCGTAGGTGGAGAAACGAAAGCCGCGCTCCGGCTCGAACTTGTCGATGGCGTGCATCAGCCCGAGGTTGCCCTCTTCAATCAGGTCCGACAGCGGCACACCGCGCCCAAGGTAGAACTTGGCAATGCTCACCACCAGACGCAGGTTGTGTTCGATCATGCTCTGCCGTGCGGCAAAGTCACCGGCACGGGCACGCGTCGCCGTTTCGTACTCCTGCGCGGGCGTGAACAGCTCGGTGCGGCGCACATGGCGCAAATAGGCCGAGAGCGCATCCCCTGCTTCGCCGGCGAATTCAACGCCGCTCAAGGTGGCAGGCGCCTGGCCAATTGCTACTAAATCAGGAGCTACTGGCGCAGTATCGTCAAGGGCAGAAGCATGATTTGGCTCACCCTCCGCTGCCGCTGGACGCGCTACCTTGCCTGGGCCTTGAAGGGAGCGTTTTGTCATGGCTGTTCCTCAAGGCGCGGTTGGCATTGGCCTACCTGGCTGGCAGGTATTTGGCCGGATCGACCGGTTTGCCCTGGCGGCGCACTTCGAAGTGCAGCTTCACGCGGTCGGCGTCGCTGTTGCCCATCTCGGCGATCTTCTGGCCCTTGCGCACCGACTGGTCTTCCTTCACCAGCAGCGACTGGTTGTGCGCATAGGCGGTGAGGTAGGTGTTGTTGTGCTTGAGGATGATCAGGTTGCCGTAGCCACGCAGACCGGCACCGGCATAGACCACGCGGCCATCGGCGGCCGCGAACACCGGGTCACCGGCCGCACCACTGATGTCCAGCCCCTTGTTCTTGACTTCATCGAAGCCCGCCAGCACCGAACCGCCATTAACTGGCCAGTTCCAGGCGACCTGGTCTTCACCGTTCGCAGCAGCCGCCTCCGGTTGCGCCGTGGCCGCCGGCTGGGGTGCCGACGCGGGCTGCTTGGCTGCGCTGGCTGCCTGTCCCGGCGGCGGCACGCTGCTGGCGGTGGCGGTCGAACTGGTGATGGGGCGCGTGACGGCAGCCGTCTGCGTCGCGGCAGCCGACCCATTGGCGCTTGGCGGCACCACACGCAACACCTGCCCCACCTCGATCTGGTTGGGATTGTCCAGGTTGTTCCAGCGCCGGATGTCTTTCCAGTTCTGGCCGGTTTCCAGGCCGACGCGAATCAGCGTGTCGCCGGGCTTGACCGTATAGTAGCCCGGCTTGCCGGCATTCTCGAAGCCGGGTGGCTGCTTGACGTTCGGGTCTACCGCGGCCTTCTGGGCGGCGTTGCGGCGGTCTTCCACCGGTGCCCGGTTGAGGCTGGTCGAACTGCACCCGGCCAGCCACAGACAGGCCCCGGCGATCAGACCCCAAACAACAAAGCGCTCCCGCAAACCCGACATAACTGTTCCCTTCATGCGATACCTGATTTTAGGGGGACAAAGTGAACTGCCTCAAGCACCGTCTGCCGCAGGCCCTGCGGCGTGCGGTCGATCACCATCAAGGCCTGCTGCCCGCCCGTGCTGGAGGCCACTGGGGCCACCAGGCGGCCATCCATGGCCAACTGCTCAATCCAGGCCTGCGGCACGGCCTCGCCGCCGGCCGCGGCGATGATGGCGGCATAGGGCGCACCCTTGGCAAAACCCGCCATCCCGTCGCCAAACAGCAGGTGCACATTGGGCAGACGCATGGGGCGCAGGTTCTCGCGCGCCTTGTCATGCAGGCCACGCAGGCGCTCGATGCTGTAGACCTCGCTGGCCAGCAGGCTCAACACCGCCGCCTGGTAACCGCAGCCGGTACCGATCTCCAGCACCCGCCCCAGTTTGCCGGGCCGTCCGTTCAGCAACAGTTCGGCCATGCGCGACACCACGCCCGGCTTGGAAATGGTTTGCCCCAGCCCGATCGGCAGGCTGGTGTCTTCATAGGCCTGATTCACCAGCGCGCTGTCGACGAAACGGTGGCGTTCGATGGTGCCCATAGCCGAGAGCACGCGCACATCGCTGATGCCCTGCCCCGCCAGCTTGTTGACCATGGCCTGACGCACGGCATGCGAGTCCAGCCCCAGCCCATGCGGTTGTTGACGCGCCACCGGCTTGGCCACCGCCAGGGCGGGTTTGGCGGCCGACATCGGCTGCATGGCAGCACCCCCCGCCGGTGCCGGGCCGGGCGCCCGATCCAGCCGGGCCGGAAAAGACGGACGCGGCTTGGACGTCATGCGCCCTCCTTGCCCACGTGCGCGGCCAGACGACTCATGGACTGGGCCCAATAGCCCAGATTTGCGTGGTCGCTCAGGTCCACCTTGAGCGGCGTCACCGACACATGACCTTGGCTGGTGGCATGGAAGTCCGTGCCCTCGCCCTCGTCCTTGGCCGGACCGGCGCCACCGATCCAGTACATGGTGTCCCCGCGCGGGCTGGTCTGGGTGATGACTTTCTCGGCCGCATGGCGGCGTCCCAGACGGCACACCTTCATGGGCTTGAGGCTTTCCTGCGGCAGGCAGGGAATGTTGACATTGAGCAGCCAGGGCTGGGCGCCCACCAGTTGATGCTGCGCCATCTGCAGCACCAGTTCGCGCGCCTTGGTCGCAGCGGCATCCAGATGGCGCCAGCCCTTCTCGGTTTGCGAGAAGGCAATCGCCGGGATGCCGAACAGGTACCCTTCCATTGCGGCCCCCACGGTGCCGGAGTAGATGGTGTCGTCGCCCATGTTGGCGCCGTTGTTGATGCCGGAGACCACCAGGTCGGGCCGGTAGCCCAGCAGTCCGGTCAGCGCAATGTGCACGCAGTCGGCCGGCGTGCCGTTGACGTAACGAAAGCCATTGGTCGCACGCTGCACGTACAGCGGCGAATGCAGTGTCAGTGCGTTGGACTTGGCACTGTTGTTGTGCTCGGGCGCAACCACCTCGACCTCGGCCACGTCTTTCAGCGCCTCGTACAAGGCGACGATGCCGGGGGCCTGGTAGCCGTCGTCGTTGGAAATCAGGATCTTCATGTTTGCAGCGTAGTGCTGCCGATTGTAGGTGGCTGGCGCCCTTGCGTTGGGGGACGTCACGCGAGGGACATAACAGGTGCAACAGCGCGCCTTATCATGCGCGACTGACTTGAACCCACAACACCGCAGGAGACGATCGATGCACGCATGGCTTTGCGAAGACCCCACCGGGGTGGATGCGCTGAACTGGAAGGAACTGCCGACACCGCAACCCGGAACCGGGCAGGTACTGGTGGAGATCAAGGCCGCCAGCCTGAACTTCCCCGACCTGCTGATCGTGCAGAACAAGTACCAGATCAAGCCGCCCCTGCCTTTTGTGCCGGGCTCGGAATACGCCGGCGTGGTGCAGGCGGTGGGCGCCGGCGTCACGCACCTTCAGGTCGGCCAGCCCGTGGCCTGTCTGTCGGGCACGGGCGGCTTCGGCACCCACACCCTGGCACCTGCCGCACTGTGCATGCCGCTGCCTGCCGACTTCCCGTTTGTCGATGCGGCCGCTTTCATCATGACCTACGCCACCTCGCACCATGCCTTGCTGGACCGCGGCCAACTCAAGGCCGGGGAAACAGTGCTGGTGCTGGGTGCTGCCGGCGGCGTGGGCACTGCCGCGATCCAGATCGCCAAGGCCGCCGGCGCGCGCGTGATTGCCGCCGCCTCGACCGATGAGAAGTGTGCGCTGTGCCAGTCGATCGGCGCCGATGTCACCATCAACTACAGCAAGGAAAATCTGCGCGAAGCCCTCAAGGCGCTGACCGACAGCAAAGGCCCCGACGTGATCTACGACCCGGTGGGTGGCGACCTGGCTGAGCCGGCCTTCCGCTCCATTGCCTGGCGCGGCCGCTACCTGGTGGTCGGTTTTGCTGCCGGACCGATTCCCTCGTTGCCGCTGAACCTGCCGCTGCTCAAGGGCGCCTCGCTCGTGGGCGTGTTCTGGGGCGACTTTGCCAAACGCGAACCGAAAGCCAATGGCGCCATGATGATGGCGCTGGCGCAGTGGTATGCGCAAGGCAAGATCAAACCGGTGATTGACCGCACGATGCCCATGGCCGAACTCAAGGCAGCGTACGCCCACATGGGCTCGCGCAGCGTCAAAGGCAAGCTGGTGCTGGTGAACTGAGTCCGCGTGAAGTGCGGCCTGCCATGGCCACTCAGAAATGAAAATGCCCGCATAAAGCGGGCATTTTTTATCTGGGGTGGCTGATGGGACTCGAACCCACGACGACAGGAATCACAATCCTGGACTCTACCAACTGAGCTACAGCCACCGTAGCCTTAAATTATAACCGGTTCGGCGGTCACTGCAGCGCACTTGCCGCCATTTGTGTTTCGAAAGCGGCAGGACGCGCCACCTTGATCTCGACCTTGAAGCGTTCCTGCAGCAGCTTGTAGTACGCCTGGTTCTCGGCCTGCGTCCACCACTGGGTGTACTGGGCGCGGTCCTGCTGCTGCACCTGCGGCGCAGCCGTCGGCCGCTCGGTCCGCTTGTTGATCTTGGCGATGGCATAACCTCGGGCGCCGAGATCGACCCCGACAAAAACCGGCAGGCTGGCCGTATCGGCACGCAGCACGGCATCGAGCAAAGCCGCGGGCAGGTTCTGCGGCTGATCGCGCGACACCACCAGCGCGCCTTGCAACTGGGCCTGTGCCGGGCTGGCTTTCCAGGCTGCCAGTTGTTTCGCCCCTTCCTGACGGGCCAGTTCGGCCGCACGGGCATTCACCACGCGCTCGCGCACGGCAGAGCGCACCTCGGCCAACGGCAGCGTGCGGGCCGCTGTGTACTGGGTGATGCGAGCCGCCGCCAGCTGGCTGGGGCCGACTTCCACCGCTTCGCTGTTGCGCTTGTTTGCCACCGTATCGGTGCTGAAGACAGCCTCCAGGAATTTGGTATTGGCCAGCACGCCCTTGGCGCCCGGCTCCGGCTGACGCAAGACGCGGTTGGCGCTCTGGACTTCAAGCTTGAGCTTGTCGGCCACCGGCTTGAGGCTGTCGGACTGCTCGTACACGCCATTGGCAAAGACCTCGGCCGCTTCCGCGTACTTGGTCCGCGCCTGCTGGTTCTTCAGGTCGGCTTCCAGGCTGGCGCGCAGCTCGGCAAAGCTTTTCTGCTTCGGTGCCTTGATGTCGGTCAGCTTGATGATGTGGTAACCGAAATCGGATTCCACGACGTCGCTGATCTCACCTTTCTTCAGGGCAAAGGCGGCATCTTCGAAGGGCTTGACCATGGCGCCACGGGCGAAGAAGTCCAGGTCCCCGCCCTGCGGTGCCGAACCCGTATCCTGCGAGTTCTTGCGCGCCACCTCGGCAAAACTGTCCGGGGCCTTGCGCACCTGGGCCAGCAACTCCTCGGCACGCGCCTTGGCTTTCTGGCGCTCGGCGTCAGAACCGCCCTTGGCGGCAGCAATCAGGATGTGGCTGGCACGGCGCTCTTCGGTGCCGCTCAGGCGTGCCACGTTCTGCTCGTAATAAGTCTTGAGGTCCTGTTCGTTGAGGCTGATGGTTTTCTTCACCGCCTCCAGGTCCAGCACGATGTACTCGATGTTGGCCTGCTCGGGCGCCTGGAACAGCGACTGGTTGGCCTGGTAGAAGGCCTCCAGGTCGGCATCGGTCGGATTGACCTTGGCCGCGAAGTCGGCGGTGTTGAAGCGCGCCAGCTGAACCTCGCGCCGCTCGTAGAAAGCATTGAGGGCCAGGTCGGCCACCGCCGGTGCGGCAAAGCCGGTTTGCAGCAACCCGGTCTCCACTTGGCGCACAGACAGATCATTGCGCAGGCGGGCCTCGAACATCTCGGGCGTCATGCCTTGGCTGCCTACCAGTTGACGATAGCGTTCCATGTCCAAGGTGCCATCGGCACGGCGCAGCGCGGCAATCGCCGGCGTTTCCTGCAAGGCACGGGCCAGACGCACGTCGCTGGTCACCAAATGGGCCGATTCAGCGGCTTGCGCCAGCACGCGCTCGCGCACCAGGCGCTCCAGCGTGGCATAACGCGCCTGGGGAGAATCCAGCAGCTTGGCATCCAGCGTCGGCATGGCGGCGCGCAGGCGCTCCACTTCCGACTTGTGCGCAGCGTCCCACTCGCCCTGGTTGATGTCGTGTCCGCCAACGCGGGCTACGGTTTGACCTTGCTCACGGAAACGGTTGTAGCCGTCAATGCCGAACAGCACGAACGAGGGAATGATCAGCAGGAACAACAGTCCCATCATGATCTTCGTGTGCTTACGGACGTAATCAAACATGCGCGGACTCTCCATCAAAAAAACAAAAAAGGCGAACAGTGAGTTCGCCTTTGCTTGGGTGGTGGGTGCTGACGGGGTCGAACCGCCGACCTACGCCTTGTAAGGGCGCCGCTCTACCGACTGAGCTAAGCACCCCACCTTAAACCAGAATCAGTTCAGGGCGTCTTTCAAGGCTTTGCCCGGACGGAACTTCGGCACCTTGGCGGCCTTGATTTTAATCGCAGCGCCGGTACGGGGGTTGCGGCCAGTGCGGGCAGCACGTTTGCCAACGGCAAAGGTACCGAAACCCACGAGGGAAACAGTGCCACCTTTTTTCAGCGTGGTCTTGACGGCGCCGATGGTGGACTCGAGTGCACGGGTAGCAGCTGCCTTGGAGATGTCGGCATGCTTGGCAATGTGCTCAATCAGTTCGGTTTTATTCACAAAGAACCCCTTCTTGGAAACTGCGTTAATCAAATTGTCTCGTTTGTAACTCCTTGCACCAACCCAGATAACAGCGTGGTGCGAAAGGAGCCGGCCATATGCAGCGAGTACTGCTGCATATGATTAAAGCCACCTATGTTTTCCGTGTCAACACGGCATGCAGCTTTACAACAGCACGGGGGCGAATTCTAGACGGTTTTCTTTGCCCGTCTTCCCGAGAAAAGTGACGGATACAAATATTTTCAAAACTCCGGGGAAACCAGGGCTGGTCGCGTGATCGGAAATGGGCTAAAGCGCTTGCGCGATTGAACGCCACACTTTCAAGTGGATTGACATCAGCGTGCCGCGCGCACCACAAGGCTCACACCCACCGCCGTCAAGGCGGTCCCGACAAGCGTCGTCATCGTGATGGGCTCGGCAAACAGCACCCAGGCCATCAACGCCGTGGTCGGCGGCACCAGGTACAGCAGGCTGGTCACACTGGTGGCCGCACCACGCTGGATCAGCAGGTACAGCAAGGAACTGCCGCCCAGCGTCAGGCCCAGCACCGACCAGCCCATGGCAATCACCAACTCCCAGTTCACACCGCCAACCGCCAGTTGCCAACCCATGGTTTCGGTTTCCAGCGCAGTCAGCGGCAAGGTCACCAGCAAGGCCGCCAGCAGTTGTACGGCATTGGCACTGCGCACATCACACGGCGCGACAAAACGTTTCTGGTACAGCGTGCCGATGGTGATGCTCAGCAGGGCCAACACGGCCAGCGACAGATTGAAGATGCCGGCCTCGCCGCCCTGGCCGAACTTGCGCGACACCACCAGCAACAAGCCGGCGAAGCCCAGCAGCAAACCAGCCCATTGCCGCCCTGCGACCGAAGCACCGCGCGCCGACAGCCAGAACGCTGTCAATACCGGTTGCAGGCCGACGATCAGCGCCACCAAGCCTGAGCCCATGCCGGCCTTGACCGCAGCCCAGACGCCGCCCAGGTAGCCAGCGTGCATCAACACCCCAGTGACGGCCAGGTGCCCCCATTGCGCCCGCGATTGCGGCCAGGCCACGCGCGCCAGCAGAACCCAGGGCAGGAAACAGAGGATGGACAGGACGTAGCGCCAAGCCAGGAACTTCAGCGGCGGCGCATGCGGCATGCCGTAGCGCGCCACGATGAAACCGGTGCTCCAGATCAGCACGAACACCAGCGGCATGGCCCGCAGCAGGGCCGCACTGTCGCTGCGCTCGCTCATCGGCGCGAGTTCACTTCACCCGTGCCCGGATCTCGGGCAAGGCTTTTTGCAGGTAATAGACCATGGACCAGACGGTGAGAACCGCCGCCAGCCAGATCAGGACGTAGCCCCACTGGCGTGTGTCGATGACGCCGAACAGCAGTCCATCAAACAGCAGGAAGGGAATGGCCACCATCTGCACCGTGGTCTTGACCTTGCCCAGCATGTGCACCGCCACGCTGCGCGAGGCGCCGATCTGCGCCATCCATTCGCGCAGGGCCGAGATGGCGATCTCGCGGCCGATGATGATGAGTGCCACGAACACGTCGGCACGGCCCAGATGCACCAGCACCAGCAGGCTGGCGCAGACCAGGAACTTGTCGGCCACCGGATCGAGGAAGGCGCCGAAGGCCGAGGTCTGGTTGAGTTTGCGTGCCAGAAAGCCATCGAGCCAGTCGGTCAGCGCGAACACCACGAACATCACGGTGGCAATCAGGTTGCGCGTGGCCGGGTCCAGCGGCAGGTAGAACACACCCACGATCAGGGGAATCGCGACGATGCGCGTCCAGGTCATGAGGGTGGGAATGGTGAAGAACATGGCGTCATTGTGGCATGGTCAAGGCGGCTTTCAGCGCAGGGCGCGGTAGATCGCTTCGGCCAGTTCGCGCGAGATGCCATCCACCGAGGTCAGGTCGTCCACGCTGGCCGAGGCCACGCCACGCACGCCGCCAAAGCGCTGCAGCAATTTGGCGCGACGCTTGGGGCCGACACCCGGGATCTCCTCGATCCGGCTGCCGCCCACACGCACCTTGGCGCGCTGCGCACGCATGCCGGTGATGGCAAAGCGGTGCGCCTCGTCCCGGATCTGCGCCACCAGCATCAGCGCGGCCGAATCCTTGCCCAGGTACACCTTGTCGCGGCCGTCGGCAAACACCAGCTCTTCCAGCCCGACCTTGCGGCCTTCGCCCTTCTCCACACCGACGATCAGCGCCAGGTCTAGCCCGAGCAGCTCGAACACCTCGCGTGCCATCGCCACCTGGCCCTTGCCGCCATCGACCAGCACCAGATCCGGCAAGCGGTCGGTAAGCTCGGCCCCCAGTTCGCCTTCGGCACCTTCTTCGCGCAAGGCCTGCGCGAGCTTGCCGTAACGGCGCGTCAGCACCTGGCGCATGGCGGCATAGTCGTCACCCGGCGTGATGCCGTCGATCTTGTAGCGGCGGTACTCGCTGTTCTGCATCTTGTGGTGATGAAACACCACGCAGGAAGCCTGCGTCGCCTCGCCGGCGGTGTGTGAAATGTCGAAGCACTCGATACGCAGCTCATCCAGCCGGTCCTGCGGCAGCGCCAGCGCCTCGGCCAGTGCGCGGGTGCGCGCCTGCTGCGAACCTTCCTCCGCCAACAAGCGGGCCAGTTGCAACGCCGCATTGGTCTGCGCCATCTCCAGCCAGATGCGGCGCTGTTCGCGCGGCTGGTGGATGGCGCGAATTTTGATGCCGGTCTGCTGCGACAGCGCCTCGGTCAGGCGCTTGCTCACCGGTTCGCTGGTCACCAGCGTCGGCACCGCCGGCACCTCCATGTAGTGCTGGGCGATGAAAGCTTCCAACACCTGCACCTCCACCGGTGGCGGCGCAGCCTCGGCGGATTCGGACGTCGAGGCCTCCTCGTCGTCATAGATGGCCGCAGCATCTTCCACATGCACCGGAAAATAAGCGCGGTCACCCAGATGCCGGCCACCGCGCACCATGGCCAGGTTGACACAGGCGCGCCCACCCTGCACCTTGACGGCCAGGATGTCGACATCGCGGTCGTCCACGTTGTCCACCGCCTGCTGGTGCAGCACATTGGACAGCGCCGCGATCTGGTCGCGCAGCTCAGCCGCCTGCTCGAACTCCAACTGCTCCGAGTGCTTGAGCATGCGCGCTTCCAGCACCTCCAGCACCTGCTGGGTTTCGCCGCGCAAAAAGGCTTCGGCATGCGCCACGTCCAGCGCATAGGCCTCGTCCGACACCAGGCCGACGCAGGGCCCGGAACAACGCTTGATCTGGTACAGCAGGCAGGGCCGCGTGCGGTTGGCAAACACCGTGTCTTCGCAGGTGCGCAGGCGGAACACCTTCTGCAGCAGCAGGATGGCCTCCTTCACCGCCCAGGCACTCGGGTAGGGCCCGAAGTAGTGGTGCTTCTTGTCGACCGCACCGCGATAGTAGGCCACGCGCGGCCAGGCTACCGCGCTGCGCTTGGCCGTCTGGCCTTCGGCCACCTTCGCCTCACCCGGCTGTGCCGCCGTGATCTTCAGGTAGGGGTAGCTCTTGTCGTCGCGAAACAGGATGTTGTAGCGCGGGTTGAGCGTCTTGATCAGGTTGTTTTCCAGCAGCAGCGCCTCGGCTTCCGAGCGCACCACCGTGGTGTCCATGCGGGCGATCTTGCTCACCATGTGACCGATGCGCGTGCCGCCATGGTCTTTCTGGAAATAGCTGGAAACGCGCTTCTTCAGATTGCGCGCCTTGCCAACGTAGAGCACCGCGCCGTCGGCGTCGAAGTAACGGTAGACGCCAGGTAAGGCGGGCAAGGCGGCGACCTGCGCCAGCAGTTCGTCGGAGTGCACAGCGCTTGGGGGATTCGGTGCGCTGGAATCGGTTTCAGTGGCCATGGGTCCGTATTGTGGACAATCCCGGCATGTCTTCTCCCCTGCTTTGGGATATTTTCTGCAAGGTCATCGACAACCATGGCGATCTCGGCGTCTGCTGGCGCCTGGCCCGCCAGCTGGCCGGGCGTGGCCAGCGCGTGCGCCTGTGGGTGGATGACGCCAGCGCCCTGGGCTGGATGGCCCCCACCGGCTACTCCGGCGTCGAAGTCCGGCCTTGGACGCAGCCGCTGGACCTGAGCGGACTGACTCCCGGCGACGTGCTGGTGGAAGCCTTCGGCTGCGAGGTCGCTCCTGAATTCATAGCTGCTTGCGCAGAATGGACGAGGTCCGGGAGCCAAAAATATGCCTGGATCAACCTGGAATACCTGTCGGCTGAGCCTTATGTGGAGCGCAACCACGGTCTGATGTCACCGGTCATGCATGGCCCCGGCGTCGGTCTGACCAAGTATTTCTTCTACCCCGGCTTCACACTGCGCACGGGCGGCCTGCTGCGTGAAGCCGACCTGTTGCAACGCCAAGCCCGCTTCGATCGCACTGCCTGGCTGCAGCACCTGGGCATCACGCCGCAGCCCCAGGCGCGCTGGGTCTCGCTGTTCTGCTACGAACCCCAGGCCCTGCCGGAACTGCTGGACCAGTTCACCACACAGGCGCAGCCGGTGCACCTGCTGGTGGCAGCCGGCCGCGCCAGCGCCGCAGCCCAGG
>Ga0208123_100359_pt1 | contig 19822 bp, 9 predicted proteins | sample LakWasMe92_HOW11_2_FD_183914 | JGI IMG/M metagenome (GOLD analysis project Ga0208123, IMG submission 183914) | Freshwater sediment methanotrophic microbial communities from Lake Washington under simulated oxygen tension - Sediment Metagenome... | ecosystem: Environmental > Aquatic > Freshwater >... | reverse complement strand
GTTCCTCCGCCAGGCGGCGTGCCGTGATGTCGGTGGCAATCACCATCTGCGCCAGACGGCCATCGACCCAGGTCAGGTAGCGCGTGCGTACCTCCAGCCACTTGCCCAGTTCTTCCACATAAAGCTCGGCGCTTTCGGTTTCCACGTCCGGCAGGTTGCTGGTGGGCATGCCGACCAGGGTGTCCACGCTGTCGCGCGCATCACCGCCCGACAGCTGGATGGGTTGGCTGGTGTGCCCGGCCAGCCGGACATGGCCGCTGCTCTGGTCATGGAACCAGAGCCGGTACATCTTGTTGGCAAACAGCAATTCGTCCGTGCCCAGCGGCGCCACCGAGACCGAGGCGTCGAGGGCTTCCAGCACGGTGGTGAAGCGCTCGTACGACGCGTAGAGCTGTTCACGCACCCGGTTCGGCTCGGTGATGTCGGTCATCGAAGTCATCCAGCCGGTCTGCTGGCCGCGTGCGTCGATCAGGGGCGAGACGTGGATGCGCGCGTCGAACACTGTGCCGTTCTTGCGTTTGACGCGGATCTGAAAGCCGGTGCTGCTGACGCGACCCTGCAACTCGTCGTCGAGCCGCGCTCTCAGCAGTTCCTGGTCCTCCTCTGGCCAGTAGGGGAAGGGGGCGGTCTGGCCTACCAGTTCGTCTTCCCGCCAGCCGGTCATCTGGCAGAAGGCGGTGTTGACATAGGTGATGCGGCCCTGCAGGTCGAGCGCGCGCATGCCGGTCGGCATGGAGTTCTCCATGGCCCGGCGGAAGTTGGTTTCCAGCAGCAGGGCCTGCTGCGCCTGCATACGGCGCCGGGTGTGGCGCCAGTTGGCAATCAGCATCCAGGCCGTCATGGCGCTTAAGGTGCAGACCAGCCAGAACAGGCCACTGCCGATCACGCCCAGCGAGGTGCGGTAGGCCCGTGCCTTCAGTACCAGCCCATTGCCTACAGGTGACACCGGTACTTCATATTCGTTGGCCGGGTTGGCCCAGGGCAGCAGGCGGGTGGCCGGGTTGCGTTTGGGCAGGCTGGTGCCGGCAAGCAGTTCGCCCTTGGCGTCGTGCAGCGAGAAGGCATAGCGCGCTGTGACCTCCGCCGGCACGCCAAAGCGGTACAGGCCGTCCACCGAGTACTCGACCAGCAACACGCCGGCGAACTTGTTGCGCCATGCCAGGGGAATGTGCAGCTCCAGCAAGGAGAGGCTGTCCGGGCTGGGACTGCGCTGCGAGTAGACCGGTTGCTGTACCTCGCGCGCCAGGTTGTAGGTGTTTTCGGTCTCGCCGGTGGTCAGCGTTTCGCCGGCCAGCCTGAAATGGGAGGCTGACAGATTGCTGTAGCTGGCCTTGATGCGGCGGCGCTCGTCGATCCAGCTCATGCTGTTGAGCTCGGGGTATTGGTTGACCAGCGATTCGGCCCGTACCTTGAACTCCTCGGTATCCATTTCGCGACTGCCCAGCTCGCGCGCCACGCGCATGAGCTGTTCCTGGCGTTCCAGCAGCCGCAGCCGCAACTGCTGCTGGGCGTATTCAAGGTCGTGGCGCAGCGCTTCCTGCTCACGGTCAATCTCTTCCAGCCGCAAGTAGGCGAACACGACCACGATGACCGCCAGGAACAAGAGCACGGCAACCAGCGGCGCCAGCATGGCGTAACGGTCTTGGCGGTTGGGTGACTGGCGGCGCCACCACTGGCGTATCGGGCCGTTGGTGGGCAGGTTGCGCAGGAAGGGCAGCGCGGGGGGCAAACGCAGGGGCATAAGGCGCAAGTGTAGTGGTGCTGTTGTATGGATTGTTTTGTCTGGATTCCATCTAATTTCATATTAAGAAATCAAAAGGCATGATTTGAAATATGGATAAAAATATGAGAAACTCCGCGCCACCAATGAAGACCCCGTACTAAATTACGTTTAAACAAGGAAAGAAGGAGACACGCATGTCAGCCCTACCTGAAAACTTGGTTGGCGCCAGCGCCAATGACGAGGACCGGCAGGAAACCCGTGAATGGATTGACGCGCTGTCGGCGGTCATTGCCAGCGGTGCCACCCATGGCGAGGGTCGCGCCCGGGCGCATTTCCTGTTGGAGCAGTTGCTGGAACAAGCACGCCAGGAAGGCATTGACATGCCGTTTTCGGCCACCACCGGCTATGTGAACACCATCGAGACTGACCAGGAGGTGCGTTGCCCTGGCAATCTTCAGATTGAAGGCCGCCTGCGTGCCTACATGCGCTGGAACGCCATGGCCATGGTGGTCAAGGCCAACCGCCACCATCCGCCCGAAGGCGGCGATCTGGGCGGCCACATCGGCTCCTTCGCGTCGCTGGCCAACATGTTCGGCGCCGGCTTCAACCATTTCTGGCATGCCGAGAGCGAAAACCACGGGGGTGACTGCATTTACATCCAGGGCCACGTCTCGCCCGGCATCTATGCGCGCGCCTACCTCGAAGGCCGTCTGACCGAAGAGCAGCTGCTGAATTTCCGTCAGGAAGTCGACGGCAAGGGCCTGTCCAGCTACCCGCATCCCAAACTCATGCCCGAGTTCTGGCAGTTCCCGACCGTCTCCATGGGCCTGGGCCCATTGATGGCCATCTACCAGGCGCGTTTCCTCAAGTACCTGCATGCGCGTGGCATTGCCAACACCGAAAACCGCAAGGTCTGGGTGTTCTGCGGCGACGGCGAGATGGACGAGGTGGAAAGCCTGGGCGCGATCGGCCTGGCCGCGCGCGAGAAGCTCGACAACCTGATCTTCGTCATCAACTGCAACCTGCAGCGCCTGGACGGCCCGGTGCGTGGCAACGGCAAGATCATCCAGGAGCTCGAGGGCGAGTTCCGCGGCTCGGGCTGGAACGTGATCAAGCTGATCTGGGGCAAGGGCTGGGACGACCTGCTGGCGCGCGACAAGGACGGCGCGCTGCGCAAGATCATGATGGAGTGCAACGACGGCGACTACCAGGCTTTCAAGGCCAATGACGGCGCCTACGTGCGCAAGCATTTCTTCGGCCGCGATCCGCGCACGCTGGAGATGGTGGCCCACATGAGCGACGACGAGATCTGGAACCTGCGGCGCGGCGGCCACGATTCGGAGAAGGTCTATGCAGCTTTCCATGCGGCCAATGCGCACAAGGGCGAGCCCACGGTGTTGCTGGTCAAGACCGTCAAGGGCTTCGGCATGGGCAAGATCGGTGAAGGCAAGAACACCGTGCACCAGACCAAGAAGCTGTCGGACGAGGACGTGAAAGCCTTCCGCGACCGCTTCAACATCCCGATCCCGGACAGCCAGATCGCCGACCTGCCGTTCTACAAGCCGGCTGACGACACGCCCGAGATGAAGTACCTGCACGAGCGCCGCAAGGCTCTTGGTGGTTACCTGCCGCACCGTCGCGTCAAGGCCGACGAGCAGTTCACCGTGCCCTCGCTCGACACCTTCAAGGCCATTCTGGAGCCGTCGCCCGAAGGCCGCGAGATTTCGACCACGCAGGCTTATGTGCGCTTCCTGACGCAGTTGCTGCGTGACCAGGCGCTGGGCCCGCGTGTGGTGCCGATCCTGGTGGACGAGGCGCGTACCTTCGGCATGGAAGGGCTGTTCCGCCAGGTTGGTATCTACAACCCGGCAGGCCAGCAGTACACCCCGGTCGACAAGGACCAGGTGATGTACTACAAGGAAGACAAGGCCGGCCAGATCCTGCAGGAAGGCATCAACGAGGCCGGCGGCATGGCCAGCTGGATCGCGGCGGCCACGAGCTACAGCACCAGCAACCGGATCATGATCCCGTTCTACGTGTACTACTCGATGTTCGGCTTCCAGCGCATTGGCGACCTGGCCTGGGCAGCGGGCGACATGCAGGCACGCGGCTTCCTGCTGGGCGGCACCTCCGGGCGTACCACGCTCAACGGCGAGGGCCTGCAGCACGAGGATGGCCACAGCCACATCCTGGCCGGCACCATCCCCAACTGCGTCAGCTACGACCCGACCTTCGGACACGAAGTGGCGGTGATCATGCAGCACGGTCTGAAGCGCATGGTGGAAAAGCAGGAGAACGTTTTCTACTACATCACCCTGCTGAACGAGAACTACGCCATGCCGGGCCTCAAACCCGGTACCGAAGAGCAGATCATCAAGGGCATGTACCTGCTGGAAGAGGGCGCCAAGAAGACGCCGCGCGTCAACCTGATGGGCTCCGGCACCATCCTGCGTGAATCGATCGCAGCGAAGAAGCTGCTGGAAGAAGAGTGGGGCGTGGCGGCCAACGTCTGGAGCTGCCCGAGCTTCAACGAGCTGGCACGCGACGGCCAGGATTGCGAGCGCTGGAACCTGTTGCACCCGACCGAAACCCCGCGCGTGCCCTTCGTGGCGCAGCAGCTGGAAAAACACAGCGGCCCGGTGGTGGCATCGACCGACTACATCAAGTCCTATGCCGAGCAGATTCGTTCCTTCCTGCCGAAGGGCCGCAACTACAAGGTGCTGGGCACCGACGGCTTTGGCCGCAGCGACTTCCGTAGCAAGCTGCGTCAGCACTTCGAGGTGAATCGCCACTACATCGTGGTCGCGGCTCTCAAGGCGCTGAGCGAGGATGGCAGCGTGCCGACGGCCAAGGTGGCCGAGGCGATTGCCAAGTACGGCCTCAAGGCTGACAAAGTGAATCCCCTTTACGCCTGAGCGTAAAACGGGACAAGCTTGCGGTGAAAACCCATATCGCGCAGCGATGTGGGTCGGAGCCACAGAGTCCCGCTTCCGAACAAGGAAACAGACATGGCAATCGTTGAAATCAAGGTCCCCGACATCGGCGACTTTTCCGAAGTGGCGGTGATTGAGCTGCTGGTCAAGCCGGGCGACACCGTCAAGGCCGAGCAGTCGTTGATCACGGTCGAATCCGACAAAGCTTCGATGGAGATCCCGTCCAGCCACGCCGGCGTGGTCAAGGAACTCAAGGTCAAGCTGGGCGACAAGGTGAAAGAAGGCTCGGTGGTCCTGATGCTGGAGGCAGCCGGAGATGCGGCTGCGCCAGTTGCCGCGCCCTCGGCTCCTTCAGCCCCTGTGGTATCGGCCCCGGCACCGGCTGCCGCAGCACCTGCTGCCGTGGCGGCGTTGGCCAGCGAACCCGTGGCACGCGTGTCGTCCCCGGCCGCCGTGCCGGCCCACGCGCCCACGGCCCCGGCCGGCAAGCTGCCGCATGCCAGCCCATCGGTGCGCAAGTTCGCGCGCGAACTCGGCGTGCCGCTGGAGGAAGTCAAGGGCACCGGCCACAAGGGCCGCATCACCGACGAAGACGTGAAGAACTTCACCAAGTCGGTGATGAACGGCAGCGCCCGTACCCAGGCCATGGGCTCGGCACCGGCTGGTGGCGGCTCGGGCGTCGGGCTGGACCTGCTGCCCTGGCCCAAGGTCGACTTCGCCAAGTTCGGCGAGGTTGAGCGCAAGGAGCTGTCGCGCATCAAGAAGATCAGCGGCGCCAACCTGCACCGCAACTGGGTCATGATCCCGCACGTCACCAACCACGACAACGCGGACATCACCGACCTGGAAGCGCTGCGCGTGCAGCTGAACAAGGAAAACGAGAAGAGCGGCATCAAGGTCACCATGCTGGCCTTCGTGATCAAGGCCTGCGTGGCCGCACTGAAGAAGTTCCCCGAGCTCAACGCCTCGCTCGACGGCGATGCGCTGGTCTACAAGAAGTATTTCCACATCGGCTTCGCGGCCGACACGCCCAACGGGCTTGTGGTGCCGGTGCTGAAGGACGCCGACAAGAAGGGCATTCTGCAGATCTCGCAGGACCTGGCCGAACTGTCGAAGAAGGCGCGCGACGGCAAGCTGTCGCCGGCCGAGATGACCGGCGGCTGTTTCTCCATCTCCTCGCTGGGCGGCATTGGCGGGCGCTATTTCAGCCCCATCATCAATGCGCCGGAAGTAGCCATTCTCGGCTTGAGCAAGTCTTTCATGGAGCCGGTCTGGGATGGCAAGGCCTTTGTGCCGCGCCTGACGCTGCCCATGTCGTTGTCGTACGACCACCGTGTCATCGACGGCGCACTGGCGGCGCGCTTCAACGCCTACCTGGGCCAATTGCTCGGCGACTATCGCCGCATCACGCTGTAATAGGGGAACACGATGGCACTCATGGAAGTCAAGGTTCCCGATATCGGCGACTTCGCCGAAGTGGCAGTGATCGAGGTGCTGGTCAAAGCCGGCGACACCATCAAGGCGGAGCAGAGCCTGATCACGGTCGAGAGCGACAAGGCCTCGATGGAGATCCCGTCCAGCCACGCCGGCGTGGTCAAGGAGCTCAAGGTCAAGCTCGGCGACAAGGTCAAGGAAGGTTCGGTGGTGCTGTTGCTGGAAGCTTCCGATGCTGTGGCACCCGCTGCCAAATCTGAAGAAAAACAGGTTTCAGATCCCGTCGTTGCTGCGCCAACAGCTCCTAAAACTGTAGCATCCGTTGCGCCATCGGCAGCCAGCTTTGCTGGCAGTGCCGATCTGGACTGCGACGTGCTGGTGCTCGGCGGCGGCCCCGGCGGCTACTCGGCCGCCTTCCGCGCTGCCGACCTCGGCCTGAAGGTGGTGCTGGTCGAGCGCTACGCCACGCTGGGTGGTGTCTGCCTCAACGTCGGCTGCATCCCGTCCAAGGCGCTGCTGCACGTGGCCGCGGTGATGGATGAGGTGAGCCACCTGGGCGACCTGGGCGTGGACTTCGGCAAGCCGGTGGTCAACATCGACAAGCTGCGTGGCCACAAGGAAAAGGTGATCGGCAAGCTCACCGGCGGCTTGGCCGCCATGGCCAAGATGCGCAAGGTGACGGTGGTGCGCGGCTACGGCGCCTTCGTCGGCGCCAACCACGTCGAGGTGGAGGAAACCACCGGCACGGCGCAGGACAAAACCGGCAAGAAACAGGTGGTGGCATTCAAGAAGGCCATCATCGCTGCCGGTTCCTCGGCGGTGCGCCTGCCCTTCATGCCGGACGACCCGCGCGTGGTGGACAGCACCGGCGCGCTGGCGCTCAAAGAAGTGCCGAAACGCATGCTGATCCTGGGTGGCGGCATCATCGGCCTGGAGATGGGCACGGTCTACAGCACGCTGGGCGCGCGTCTGGACGTAGTGGAGATGATGGACGGCCTGATGCAGGGCGCCGACCGCGACTTGGTCAAGATCTGGCAGAAGATGAACGCGCCGCGTTTCGACAACATCATGCTCAAGACCAAGACCGTGGGGGCGAAAGCCACGCCGGCCGGCATCGAGGTAACGTTCGAAAGTGCTGAGCCGGGTGGGGCGGTTCCGCCACCGCAGACCTACGACCTGGTGCTGCAGGCCGTGGGCCGCACGCCCAACGGCAAGAAGATCGCTGCTGACAAGGCCGGCGTGGCCGTGACGGAGCGCGGCTTCATCAACGTCGATATCCAGATGCGCACCAACGTGCCGCACATCTTCGCCATTGGCGACATTGTCGGCCAGCCCATGCTGGCACACAAGGCGGTGCATGAGGCGCATGTGGCGGCCGAGGTGATTGCCGGCGAACTGCAGGGCAACCATGAACTGGCCAGCGCGGCGTTCAACGCCCGCGTCATTCCGAGCGTGGCCTACACCGACCCCGAGGTGGCCTGGGTTGGCCTGACTGAAGATCAGGCCAAGGCGCAGGGCGTCAAGGTCAAGAAGGGCCTGTTCCCGTGGACGGCTTCTGGCCGTGCCATTGCCAACGGCCGCGACGAAGGTGTGACCAAGCTGCTGTTCGACGAGGAAACGCACCGCATCGTTGGCGGCGGCATTGTTGGCACCCATGCGGGCGACATGATCGGTGAGATTGCGCTGGCCATCGAGATGGGCGCCGATGCGGTGGACATCGGCAAGACCATCCACCCGCACCCGACGCTGGGCGAGAGCATCGGCATGGCGGCCGAGGTGGCGCACGGCAGCTGTACCGACGTGCCGCCGGCCAAACGCTGAGGCGCGGTATTTGTAACAAAGGGGTGCACATGGTGCACCCCTTTTTCATTGGGAAAGTGACCTCTCTGATAAGGGTCAAATCCAAGGTCGTCACACATTAACACATATCGTTACAATGACCTCGGTTCATTAGGGAGGGGGCGGCCTGCATAGCAAGGCTGCATCAAAAAATAAAAAGCACCCCTGTTGCTTGAACTGTCTTCTCAGGAGGAACAGGGGATGGAGTGCAGAGGAAAAGGTGTCACCGGCCGGCCGTGGGCTGTCACCGGTGACTTGTCGTGCTCGCGCATCGCGCGCTGGGCATGTGTTCTTGGGCTGGCTGTCGTGTCCGCTGCGGCACACGCACAAGCTGAGCCACCGCCAGCGAGCGTCGATCCCGGCCGTCTGCGTGAACGCTTTGACGTGCCGGTGTCGCCTCCGCGTGAGGCACAACTGCCGGAACTCAAGGCTGGCGTGCGCGATGAGGTGCCCGAAGCCGTTAAGGCCATCCGGGTGACCTTGCGTGAGATCCAGGTCGACGGGGCCACCGTTTTCACCCCGGCGCAGCTGCGCGCCCAGACCGACGGCTACCTGAACCGCGAGATCTCCGGCGCCGACATCTTTGGTCTGGCCCAGGCACTGACGGCGTACTACCGCAATGCCGGCTATTTTCTCTCGCTGGTCATCGTGCCGCCGCAGACGCTCACCGATGGCCGGCTGACGCTGCGCGTGATCGAGGGCTATGTCCATGAGGTGTTCCTCGAAGGCGACGAGCGCGTGCGCAAGGAGCTGGCCGCCATCGGGGAAGAGATCAAGTCGATCCGGCCCTTGCGCGCCGAGGTGCTGGAGCGCTACCTGCTGATTGCCAACGAGTTCCCGGGGGTGCAGTTGCGCAGTGTGCTGACGCCGTCCGATGTGCCGGGAGCAGCTGATCTGACCTTGATTGCCAAGATCAAGAACGTCGAGGGTTTCGCCTCGATTGACAACTACGGCACCCGCTACCTGGGGCCGAACCAAGCGATGGTGGGGGTGTCGGCCAACCAGTTGCTGGGGGTCAACGACCAGTGGCGCTACATCGGTGTGGGAACCGGCGACACCGAGATGGCCTACCACCAGCTGGCCTACAGCCAGACCCTGAACCATGAAGGGCTGAAGGTGGGGGTGTCGGTGTCGCAGGCACGCACACAGCCGGGCGACAGCCTCACGGCCAACAATATCCAGGGGCGCTCGGAAGGTGTGTCGCTCTCGCTGGGGTACCCGCTGCTGCGCACGCGCAACCAGAGCCTGCTGAGCCGCCTAGTGTATGACGTCACCGACATCGACGGCAGCAGCGGGGGAACACGTACCACCGAAGACCGCATCCGTGCCATCCGTGCGGGCTTGAGCTGGTTGCTGCTGGACCGCTGGGACGGCCAGAACACCCTGGAGCTGGATGTCAGCCAGGGCGTGGGCGGCACTACCAAGGCCGATCCCTTGAAAAGCCGTGCAGGGGCGGACAGCATGTTCAGCAAGTTGACCTTCGACTACACGCGCGTCCAGCCCCTGAGCACCCGCTGGGCCCTGACGCTGGGTGTGCTGGGCCAGTGGACCGGGGACACGCCTTTGCTGTCCTCCGAGCAGATGGCCCTGGGAGGGCGCAAGATCGGCCGCGCCTATGAGTCGGCCGAACTGGTGGGCGATCGTGGCCTGGCCCTGCGCCTGGAGCCGCGTTACCAGGCGAGTTCGACCTTGTCATGGCTACCCGCCTACCAACTGCTCGGTTTTTACGAAATCGGTGAGGTCACCCAGGTGGTGGTGCAGTCGGCTGGGACGCCGGCCACGCAAAGCCTGGCGTCGGCGGGCATTGGGGCACGCTTGTTCATGGCCGGCAACGTGACGGCGCAGGTGGAGGCCGTCTGGCCGCTGACCAAGCCGCTGGCCAGCAGTTCGCCAGACAGTGGCAAGGCGATGCGCTTGCTGGCATCGCTGATGGTTCGTTTCTAGTTGGGTCGGAAATGAGTGAGGGAAGGAGAGCAAGATGACAAGTCAACAACGCAGGTTCTCGAAACACCACCGCCGGCCGCGTGCCGAGACGGCCCGCCCGACCCTCAAGACCTTGCCGCTGGCGGTGGCCTTGTGCTTCTGTGCGCCGCTGTGGGCTGACACCATCAACCCCGGAACCGTGTCAGGGCTGCCCACCGGCGGCACCGTGGCCCCGAACGAGGGTGCGGTCAGTCATCAGCTCACCAGCAGCCAGCTGACGCTGACGCAGTCCACACAACGCGCGGTGATCAACTGGCAATCGTTCAATATCGACGCAGGCAAGACAGTCCAGTTCATCCAGCCCAACGCCAACGCGGCGGTTCTGAATCGCGTGGCCGCCAGTGCCAACATGTCCCAGATCTACGGCACCATGAAGGCCAACGGCACCGTGGTGCTGATGAATCCCAACGGGGTCTATTTCCATCAGGGTGCGGACATCAATGTGGGGTCGTTGATCGTGACCACCGGTCGCATTGACCCGTCGCAGTTCATGGCCGAAGGGCCAATCACCATTGACGATGCGATCAACGGTAGCATCACCAACGAGAGCAGCATCACGGCCGAAAATGCCGGTCTGGTGGCCTTGGTGGCTCCATCCGTGGTCAACAAAGGGGCAATCATCGCCACCGGGGGGCGCATTGCGTTGTCTGGAGCAGACCGAGCCACGGTGTCGCTCAGCGGCGGTCTGTATGAGTTTGCGGTACCTGCTGGGGCGCAGGGTACCAATGCCACGATCAGCAATATGGCAGGGGCGCGTCTGGAGGGCAAGGCCATTCTGCTGAGCACTGGTGATGCAGCCAATCTGGTGTCCGGTGTCATCAACCTGCAAGGTGTGCAGCAGGCCAGCAGCGCCATCGTGGTGGATGGCCATACCGTGGTGTTGAAGTCGGATCTGGATGCTGGTGTCGCCGGTACGATTTCGGGCAGCTCCAACACCATCCAGGTGCATAACACGGCATCGATTCTGGATGCGCTGCAGATCGCCAAGACCGGCACCGTGGGTGCCGGCGCGACGGTGGAGTTGCAGGCTGGCACCTTCAACCAGCAGGTCGAATTGAACAAGGCCAATATGACCTTGCGCGGGGTTGATAACGCCAAGATCGTCGTGCCGAACAGTACAACGACGGGCGTCAAGGTGATGGCCAACAATGTGACCGTTCAAGGGCTGGAAATCGAAGGGCCGCTGACAGCGCCGTATTCGTCACTGACGACCGATCAGTGGGGCGCGACGCCCAACAGCCTGGGCATCTTCGTCAACCAGAACGTCACCGGCTTCAACATCACAGGCAACAAGATCCACGACATCCGTACCGGAATACGCGTCTTCGGTACGGGCAATGTTGGATCGATCACCAACAACGAGATTGAGAACACCAAGGGCGGCATTCTGTTCCAGTACACGAATGGAATGGGCGTCACGATGACAGGTAACAAGGAAAGGGTGGGCGGCGTCGGCAACGAATGGGGGATCGGCTTCAACATCAATACCGCGAATTCCAACACCGGGGAAGCCCCCGCCGAGTGGCAGGTGTCACTACTCGCATTAGCCAATGCGAACAATCAGATGGCGGTGGAAGACCGCAAGTACGCAACCTCGAATCGTACGCGTGTGATCGTGGATGACGACAGCACCGTCACAGCTGTCGACGACTTCAACCTGGGGAACGGGCTGGGTAATGCGCGCCAGCCGCTCAAGACCATCCAGTCCGGCATCAATGCCGTGGTGAAGGGCGGAACAGTACAGGTTAGAGGGGGTACTTATACCCAGGCTTCCACGCTCAATGTCAACAAGAGCGTCACGTTGGATGGTGCTGGTGAGGCGCAGACGCTCATTGACGTGCGGGGTGTCACGGGCAATTACGGTATGTACGTGACGGCTGACGACGTGACACTGAGCGGTTTTTCGCTCTACGGACCGTCTAACGATGTCGGTACCGCCTACGGCATCAAGGTCTCGCCCGGCGGTTCGGCCGACGCGCGACTGCGCAATTTCACGATTCGCAACGTGACCAGCCGTGGCGCTGGCCGGGCCGAGTTGGACTTGAATGGTGTTGACGGGGCCTTGATTGACAACGTGACGCTGAACGGTGCCCGGGTCAGTGATGGTGTGGAAACCAAAGGTGCTGGTCTGCAATTGACCGATAGCGCCAATGTAAGGGTACGCAATACCACGACCCTGAACAACAACTGGGGTGGTCTGGCCATCTATCAGGCGAACACCTACTACAACCAGCAGGTGAACAACATCACCATTGAGGGGAATAATCACTTCAATGAATTGAACCCGGTGTACTTGCAGGACCAGTCGGCTTCCAAGGACTTCGGCACGTTGAGCATTGCCGGCTATGACTATGCGGTGCGCAACGCAACCGCCAATACGGACAGCAGCCAGTACACCTGGCTGCAGGCCACGAAGCAGAAGGCCTACGATTTCGCCGTCAATCTGGCTGTGGCCAATTCAAGCTACAACACAGGTAACAGCTATATCCAGGACTGGAACGGTTCGGGTACGACGCAGAGTTTTGAGGTCGGCGTCGGCAACCTTGTCGGCGGTGGCAGCAGGGCCATGTCGATTGGCACTGCAGTCAACCAAGCGGCCAGTGGCGCCCATGTCAATGTGGCGGCCGGGACGTATGCGGAGAGCGTCAACATCACCAAGGCGCTGACGTTGGATGGCGCCGGCACCGGACAGTCCATCATCGATCCAACCAGTGGCAACGCCGTTACGGTCAGCGGCAATATTGGCGCGAACTCGACGGTACTCATCGATGGTTTCACTTTCCGCGATGCGCCGTCTGCCGGCGTGAGCGTGGAGGGTAATACCGTGCTGGGGCAACTCACGGTCCAGAACAGCGAGTTCCGCGGCAATGGCGTGTTTGGCTTCACGGCCAACGGTTCGGCTACAGCCGGCATTCCCGGGCTGGCGAATGTGTCGCTGCTCAACAGCACGTTCGAAGGCAACGGTGCCCCGTCGGCCAGTGCGACGTCTCTCGGCCAGGGTGACATCCACTTCAACTACTACAACGGTAATGCGACGCTGAAAGATCTGACGATCACCGGCAACACAGAACACACCGGCATCCATTTTCGCGGTTATCACAATGCCAGTACCAATGCCGTGTATGACGCCGGCACATGGGTGTTCGAAAACATCACGCTTAACGGCAGTTTCCGTCGTCCGGATGTGCCGAACACAACAGCACCTTATTACAACTCGGGTACCTGGAACCCGGGCGGCCCAGGGCATGCGATCCATATTTTTGAATACGATTCGGTGGCCAATGTCTCTTTCAACAACGTCAAACTCAACCAGACCGTTGGCCATGGCATGTTCCTGGAGGGCTTGAGTTCAACGCTCAACATTGGCAACACCACCTTCAGTGCGCCTGATAGAACGGTCATGGGCAGTGGTGTCGGCCGGACGTACTCAATGAATATCGTCTCGGGCTCCAATGACCTGAACAACGTCAAGACCAACGTCGACGCCACCCACGCCATCTTCACGGGGGCTGCCAGCGGATTCGACATCGAGGATCGTGTCGGCCACGCGCTGGATGCCACCGGGCTCGGTCTGGTGAGATGGAATGCGAACAACCTTTACGTAACGCAGACCAGCGGTAGCGTCCAGCGCGCAATCGATGCTGCTTCCGTCGGCAACACGGTGAACGTGGCTGCCGGAACCTATGGCGGTTTCAGGGTCAATGTCGCTGGCCTTACCGTTCTGGGTGATCGGGGCGACCTCACTACAGCCGGTCCTGGCCTGCGTGCGCCGGTCATCAATACCTGCTACCAAGGTATTGTCTGCTCCGGGGTGCTGATCAGCGCTGAGAACGTGACTCTTAGCGGCTTCGATATCAGCAATGCGAGTGGCCCGTACGGCGTCCAGATCGGCGAGATCAACGGAGCGCGTGCCAATGGTGCGACCCTGTCCTATAACCGTATTCACGGCGTCAACGGCGTCAACAGTGGAGACGGCATTCGCGCGGTTGAGGTCGAGCCGGCGAGCAATGTGACGATCAAGTACAACCTGATCGAGGACATCAGTCCCACCAATGCTGCAGCCGCCAGTTCGGGTAAATCGGTCGCAGGTATCTTCGTTCGTTCCGCTGGCGGGGCCTTTTCCGATATTGCCATTGAAGACAACATCATTCGGAATATCAGCATCAGCGGCGCGACCGGCATCAATGGGAGCAAGGGGATCTGGGTCGGAGGCTCTGCAGGGAACGCCAGCGTTGCGGGGCTGACCATCCGGCGTAATCAGATCGCTGGGGTGCGGTCCAATCTTGGCGCCGAGGGCATTCTGGTCAACCACGGCAAGAACTCGACCGGCACGACCTCCGGACTCCTCCTCAGTGGCAATACCATCAGTGATGTCGTCGGGGCCGCATCGAGCCATGGCATCGAACTCAGTGGGGCAACCCCGAACGCATTGGTGACACAGAACGACATCAACCTTGCCTCGTCGACCGCTGCAGACAGCGCCGGCGTCTACTTCGACTCGAACGCAAATGCGAACTCATCGGCCTCTACCGTGAAAGTGTCGGGGAACCGACTCACGGGTACTGGCTACGGCGTCACCGTGACTGGCGGTTCGACTGTCAACGCCTCGGGCAACTGGTGGGGCACGACGAGCGAAAGTGGCGTGTTGGCGAAGACGTCCGGATCGGTTGATATTTCTCCGTTCCTGATGAGCGGCACCGACACGGATCTCGGCACCGCCGGCTTCCAGGGGAATACGTCGAACCTGGCGGTGAGTACGCTCGGCGCCCAGACCGGTAGCACAGGGCGTATCGAGGAGGGCATCAGCCTAGGGAGCGCGGGCGGCACGCTGAACATCAATGCCGGTAGTTACGGTGAAAACGTAAGCCTGGGCAGCTTGCGCAATCTCAACTTCGCCGGCGCAACCCTGCAAGGTTTGACACTTAATGCCGGTGCGGCTGGTTCGGGCATTGGCGGCCAGGTTACGGTCAACGGGAATGCTGGCATTACGTTCAATGCCGCCGTGAACCTGCTGGCTGACACCACACTGGTGACCAACGGCAGCAACATCAGCCTGAACGGAGATGTGCAGAACGCGGGCAGCAGCGCCCACGCCCTGACGCTGACAGCCGGTACCGGTAGCAGCCGAGGCGACGTGAGCTTGAGCACAGGTGGTGCCGAGGGCAATTCGTTAGGGGTGCTGGACGTCAAGGCCAAGCAGTTCAGTCTGGCCAATACCTTGCGCGTTAACTCCTACACGATCGACGCCAAGGGCGATGTGGCCTTGAGCAACAGCACGCTCAAGGCCACAGCGTCTGGCGTGACCAGTTCGCTGACGGCGGGCGGCAATGTGACCGGATCCACCACCAGCGCAGGCGGCATTGTGCTCAACAGCGACGGCAATGTGGCGGCCAATGTCGCGGCCGGCGGAACGGCCACCGTGAGCGGGCGCAACGTCAGCGGCGCCATTAGCGGCGCGTCGGTGGCGGCCACCGCCCAGCAGACGCTGGACGCGGCTGTGACGGCGGGTACATCCGCGACGCTGAGCAGTGACGGCAATGTCGCGGCCAATGTCTCGGCTGGTGGCTTGGCCACCGTGAGCGGCCGCAACGTCAGTGGTTCCATCAGCGGCTCGTCAGTGACGGCCACGGCCCAACAGACGGTGGATGCGACCGTGACGGCAGGCAACTCCGCCACGCTGACAGGGCGTGAGGTTCGAGGCAGTGTCAACGCCTCGACGCTGACCGCGCGTGCCGATACCACCATGAACTTGGCGCTGGATGTCGCCAGCGCCGATCTGTACGCTGGCACCCGGGCCGATCTGAGTGGACGAGCCGGCCGTGTGGTCGTGGAGTCCAAGAACAGTTATTTCAGCGGCAGTTTCCCTGCCGTGGAAGGCAAAGGAACCGGCGTGCCGTTCATCAACGGCGTGCCGCAGCGCGATGAGCAGAAGGTGCCTCCGGCTGCTGTCATTGTCCGGCCGCCGGTGATCGTGTTGCCGCCACTGCCACCACTGGCGCCACCCCCGCCGCCGGCTCCGGTGACCTCGTATGCCAGTGCCGATCTGCCATCGCTGCCACCGACCGCAGCCGGGGCGCCTGGTGGCACGGGCGGTGGGACATCACCAGCCGCGACCGGCGGCACCGGCAGTTCAGGTGGTTCAGGCAATGGCGCCGGAACAGGTTCCTCGTCTTCCGGGGGCGGCAACGGGACGACGGGCAACGGCTCGACTTCCTCCAGTGGTGGCGCCAGCGAAGGCAGTGGTTCCTCCTCAACAGGGTCGACCTCCAGCGGGGGCGGTGGATCGTCATCCGGCGGCGCGACAGGTGGTGGCGGTTCCGGCCGTGTTGCTGTGGCCGCAGCGAGCGGGCCGCGGCAGGTGACTGTCACGCGTAATGCGCCGGGCAAGGCCGCTGGTGATTCGCTGGATCGGGGTCAGGGAGTGGAAGTCGATCTCTCGCCGGGGCGTTGAGCGTCAGCCTGGCGTGATGTGGCGCCTTGGCGGATGATGCAAGAGCCACAGATCTACGCACAAGGTGTGCCTGAAGCCAAGGCGCGGGCGGTCAGGGCAGGCGGGAAGTGAGCGGCTGTGCCGGGTCTTGTTGCCCGTCACGAGGTCTTGGCTTGCTCGGTGTAGACCGGATACGCCCGGTTTTCAGCGAATACGCGAGAGGGGCTGTGAAGAAGTGGGGGCTTGACGGCGGACAGCGGCCGCTGTGCCGGCCAGGGGACTAATCAGTCTGTCTGGGCGAGAGCCGATTGATCCGGCACCCGGCGAGCGCCGTCGAACCGGCGGCTCCAGTAGGAAATGCGCATGTCTTCCACCCGCACCTCGGCACCTGGTTTGGGGGAGTGAATGAACTTGTTGTCGCCGACGTAGATACCGACATGGCTGAAAGCGCGGCGCATGGTATTGAAGAACACCAAGTCACCAGGTTGCAGTTCGGAGCGGTCAATCTTCTCTGTGGCGGCGGCCTGTTGCTCGGCGCGGCGCGGCAGCATCAGGCCCAGGGTCTGTTCGTACATGGTGCGCACGAAGCCACTGCAATCGAAACCGGTTTCGTAGTTGTTGCCACCGCGGCGGTAGGGAACGCCCAGGGCGCCCATGGCTGTCACAACCAGTTCAGACGCCTTGCTGCCGACGTTCTGGCCCATCTGCCCGATTTTGCCCAGTAGGCCCTTTTCCGCCAGGAAATGATCCATATCGTCGCCCTGGCCAGCCGGATTGGCATGCGCACTGAAGGCCAGCAACAGGGTGAGGAGGAGGACGGAGATCCGCATGACGGGTAGCATAGCGGCTTGGTGTGCGGAGTGTCAAGTTAAAGTTTTTTCCTGAAAAACTTTCTAACACATTGATTCATATTGAATTTAAGAGGTTTTCCATGTTCAAAGCGCTTCTGCTGGATAACGCCAATGGTTTCACGGCTTCGCTGCAGCAAGTGGATGAGTCCCGTTTGCCGGTTGGTGATGTCACGGTGGCAGTGCAGTACTCCACGCTCAATTTCAAGGACGGATTGGCCATTTGCAACAAGGGGCCGGTGGTGCGCAACTGGCCGATGGTGGCCGGCATCGACGGCGCCGGTACGGTGCTGGAGTCCAGTCACCCCGCTTGGAAGGCGGGCGATGCCTTTGTGCACAACGGCTGGGGCGTGGGCGAAACCCATTGGGGCTGTCTGGCCGAGAAGGCGCGCCTGAAAGGCGACTGGCTGGTGAAGCTGCCTCCAGCTTTCACGCCGCGTCAGGCCATGGCCATCGGCACCGCTGGGTATACCGCCATGCTGTGCGTGCTAGCACTGGAAGACCATGGCGTAAAGCCCGGCAGCGGCGAGGTCTTGGTGACCGGCGCCACCGGTGGCGTGGGCAGCGTGGCCATCGCCTTGCTGGGCCAACTCGGCTACCAGGTGGTGGCTGCCACCGGCAAGGCGGCCGAGGCGGACTACCTCAAGGCCCTGGGGGCCAGCGCCATCATCGACCGCGCCGAGCTGGCCAGCGCCGGCAAGCCGCTGCAAAAGGAGCGCTGGGCCGCGGTGGTGGATGCCGTGGGCTCGCACACCCTGGTCAATGCCTTGGCGCAGACGCGCTACGGCGGCGTGGTGGCGGCCTGCGGCTTGGCTCAGGGCATGGACTTGCCGGGCTCGGTGGCGCCTTTCATCCTGCGTAGCGTGACGCTGGCCGGCATCGATTCGGTCATGGCGCCGCTAGCCAAACGTCAGCGAGCCTGGGACCGTCTGGCGCGTGACCTGGACCCGGCCTTGCTCGAACGCATGATCGAGGAGGTGCCGCTGGAAGACGCGATCGCCAAGGCGCAACAACTGATGGCCGGCCAAGTGCGCGGCCGCGTGGTGGTGCGGGTGACCGCCTGATCGGCGCGCCTGTATTGGGCTTGTATTGAACACTTGATTGATCCAACGAGAAGACTGACATGTTGCTTGAACTTGAAGATTCCCAACTGGTGCTGGTGGACTACCAGACCCGCCTGATGCCGGCCATCCATGAGGGTGCCGCCGTGCTGGCCAATGCCCAGCGGCTGGCCCGGATGGCGCGCCTGCTGCAGGTGCCTCTGTGGGCGACAGAGGAAAACCCGTCGGCGCTTGGCCCCAACGTGCCGGAACTGAAGACCTTGATCGAACAGGCCGGCGGCAAGACGCTGGCCAAGATGCAGTTCAGCGCGGTGGAGGAGGGGCTGGGTGAGATGCTGCGCCCGCCGGCACGCGCGCCGCAGGGCAACGCACGCAGCTTGCCCAAGCACCTGCAGAAACCGGCCGCCGGCCCTGCCGCCCGCAACACGGTGGTGATTGCCGGCTGCGAAGCCCACGTCTGCCTGCTGCAGACCTCGCTGGACCTGCTGGAAGACGAGTTCGACGTCTGGGTGGTGACGGACGCCTGCGGCTCGCGCACCGAGCGCAACCGCGACGCCGCCTTCGACCGCTTGGCCGGCGCGGGTGCGGAACTGGTGACGACCGAGATGGTGGCTTTTGAGTGGCTGCGTTCGGCGGAGCACCCGGCGTTCAAGGACGTGCTGGCTCTGGTGAAACAGGGTTAGTTGGCAAGGGGTGCCGTTTGGGCTTCTCTGCCTTATGGAATATGCGCCAAACGCTATCAATGAGATAGCGTTTTGAGCTGCTCTGATTCTCAGAAGGACGCTCGATGGACTGGCTGCCGTGGGACCGGGCGCTTTTGCTCTGGGTGAACCAGGCCTGGGCCAGCCCTCTGCTGGACGCGCTGATGCCCTGGTTCACCTATCTGGGGAGCGCTTATGCAGTTGCCGGGGTGGTCGTTGCGATGGGCTGGCGGATGCGGCGGCACCAGTGCGCCTGGCGGGCTGTGGCGGTGGCCTGTCTTTGCCTGGCGCTGGTTTATGGCGTGGTGGCGGGGCCTACAACGCCATCAAGTACGAGGTGCTGCGCCCGCGGCCCTTTGTGGCACTGGGGGCCGAGTTGCGGGTGTCGGCGGATGAGGTGCAGGCGATCCGGCCCAACAGTTCTTTTCCATCCGGCCACGCGGCCAATGCCTTCATGTTGGCGACGCTGCTGGCGGCCTTGCTGCGGCGCGGCCTGTGGCCTCTTTGGTATGGCTTGGCATTGTTGGTGGCGCTGAGCCGTGTCTACCTGGGCCTGCATTACCCTGGCGATGTCTTGGCCGGTGCCGTGCTGGGAAGCGTTCTGACCTGGCTGCTGTTGCATTTGCCGTGGCTGGCGCCACGCCTCAAAATGGCCGTTGCGGGGCGCTGAGCGGGTGGCTGCGTCAGTTTTCTGCAAGCCCGTTATCCATAATTATGAATTCAGTTACTTATTTCAAGAGCCCGAAGGAGATCCAGAATGACCCGCTACGCCGAGTTTCAGCGCCGTTCCATTGACCAGCGCGACGCTTTCTGGGCCGAGCAGGCGCAGCTCATCGAGTGGCAGACACCGCCGCAGCAGATTTGCGATTA
>Ga0208123_100352_pt1 | contig 19953 bp, 13 predicted proteins | sample LakWasMe92_HOW11_2_FD_183914 | JGI IMG/M metagenome (GOLD analysis project Ga0208123, IMG submission 183914) | Freshwater sediment methanotrophic microbial communities from Lake Washington under simulated oxygen tension - Sediment Metagenome... | ecosystem: Environmental > Aquatic > Freshwater >... | reverse complement strand
CAGGCTGAAGCCTTGAGCTTGACTGAGTTGAATGATGGCGCGCTCTTCGACGCTGAGTTCGGAATAGGACATAGGGGCAGCACCGTACCGGAAAGGTCAGGTGTTGCACTCAGTTTTCGCGGCCGCCAAGTATCGGCCATGCGCAAGTTGGAAGTCAGCAGCGATCAGTCGTTGCTGGCCTACTGTATTGAACGCAAACTTTTTAACTAACAAAAAAACACAACTAACAAAACTGGCTGCACTGCTCAAAACTGCGCTTCTAAGGATCGTCTGATTCCTCTCTTAGGGCCGGCTCTATATCGTGCTCCTGCACTTCATAGAACCTCTTAACCCTAATAATGGAATTGAGCATGAAAAAGTTTTCCCTCGCACTTCTGACTCTTTCGATGTTTGCCGCCACTGGCGCCGCCTATGCCGCTGGGGAGGCTCCTGCCCCTGTCAAAGCCGGCAGCGGTACCATTAACTTCACCGGCGTTATTAACAACGACGCCTGCTCCGTTGAAGGTGCGGGCCTGAACAAGAATATTTCAGTGGCAATGGGTGAAGTGTCCATCAAAGATATGGGCACTGCCTCCGCACCGATCGGCAGCGGCAAGTTGAGTGCTGAAAACTTCGATATGAAGATCAACTGCAACGCCGGCACCAAAGTATCGCTGATCTTTGAACCGACCAGAGGCGAAGGCACAGGCCTCGTAGCCGGCACTAAAGTCTTGAGCGTGATCGGTGGCCTGGGCGCTGCCAAGAACGTCGGTATTGCCCTGCTCGATGCCAATGGCGGCCTCATCGACCTGAGCTCGCCAGCCACCGCCAAGATCGAGAGCAACCTGCAAGATAGCAACGCGACCCTGAAGTTCTCGGCCGCCTACGTCACCACTGCCGCACTGGACAAAGTCGTTGCCGGTCAAGCGGATGCCACCCTGCCGTTCACCCTGCAATACGAATAAGCCTTCGGGAAACCCATGCCTTGGCGCGGGGCTTTAAAGCCCCGCCCTTTCTTCCCAACCAGCGGTCATCATCATGTTTTCGTTCTCCTCTCGGGCCTTGTGCCTCAGCCTGCTTGGCCTGTTTGCCATCAGCCAGGCCCACGCCAGCATTTCCCTGAGCGCCACCCGCCTGGTGTTCGACGGCAAGCACAAGGAAGCCGGTATTACCGTGCGCAATAGCGGCGACACCGTGCTGATCCAGTCCTGGATCGACACCAACAGCACCGACGCCAACCCCGTGCCTTTTGCAGTAACCCCGCCATTGGCACGGGTCAGTGGCCAGGAGCAGCAGTTGCTGCGGGTGATCTACGAAGGCCAGGGCATGCCGACCGACAAAGAGTCGGTGGTGTGGCTCAATGTCCAGGAAATCCCCCAGGCCTCGGCCACCCCAAACACCCTGCAGCTTGCGGTCCGCCAGCGCATCAAGGTGTTCTTCCGCCCTGCCGGGCTCCCGTCCGATGCCTACCTGGCGCCCACCGCGTTGTCTTGGCGGCTGCAAGAGCGTGCCGGTAAAACGCTGCTGCGCGTTCACAACCCGGGGCTTTATCACGTTTCGATTGCAGATATAACGCTTGAGTCTGGACAACTAAAAGATAAGCCGTTCGATTCCACAATGATTGCACCGGGAGAACAAAAAGAGTTCGCACTTAAACAGCTGGAGCGTACCCAGACCGCTACGTTGTTATTTAGCAGTATCAATGATTATGGCGCACAAGATCGTTATACCGCGCAACTGTCCAACACTGCCGACTCCCAAGCCAGCCCGAATACAGAGTCGCCTTAATGTAGCTGCCGGACGTGCAGACGTATTGCTCCCGTATTTCTCTTCGCTCCGTTAGTTCGTATCGGAGGTGATATAGGTTTCCTACATGTTTTTACTGATGCGCAGCAGATTCAATCTTGGCGGGAACTACCGTGGACGGCTGACCCCGTGGGCGCCGCTGTTTATTGTCATCACCGCCAGCACAACCTGCCTGGCCGAAGGCAACGAGCAGGAATCCGTTGAGCAGTTCAATACCTCATTCCTGCAGGGCGCACCGTCCTCCGTCGACCTGCAACTGCTACTGGCCGCCAACAGCGTACTGCCCGGCAACTACCGGGTTGACCTCTACAGCAACGAGACCCTGGTAGGGCGCCGCGATATCGACTTTCGCCGCAACCCCGCCAACGGCCAGGTCGAGCCCTGCCTGACCCTGGACATGCTGCAACAACTGGGCATTGATATGGCCAAGTTGCAAGCCACTGACAAGCTCAGCGCCGCTGGCCCACAAGCGTGCTACGACCTGCCCGCCCTGATTGAACACGCCAGCGTGCGCTACGACGTGGCGCGCCTGCGCCTGCTGGTCAGTGTGCCGCAACAGGCCATGGAGCGTGGCCGCCGTGGGTATGTGGACCCGGCATTATGGGACGACGGCGTTTCGGCAGCGTTTATCAACTATCAGTTGAGCAGCAACCGCAACCACACCGCCTACACCACCACGCTGTCCAATAACCTGGGCCTGCGCAACGGTATCAACCTGGGCGCCTGGCGGCTGCGCAACGAATCGAACTTCAACAGCAGCACCGGCCGGCCCAACACGTTCACAAGCAACCGCAGTTACCTGCAACATGACGTGACCGCCTTGAAGGGCCAATTCAGTGCCGGCGATATTTTCTCCGATGCCGACCTGTTCGACAGCGTGCGCTATCGCGGGCTGAAACTGGCCTCTGACGAAGGCATGCGCGCCGACAGTGAGCGCGGCTATGCGCCGATCATCCGTGGCGTGGCGCAGACCAGCGCGACCGTGGAGATCCGCCAGAACAACTACATCCTGTACACCGCCAACGTGCCGCCGGGGCCGTTCGAGATCAGCGATATCTACCCCAGCGGCTCCAACGGAGACCTGGAAGTGACAATCATCGAGGCCGATGGCCGGCGCCGGGTGACGCTGCAGGCGTTTTCCAGCCTGCCGATCATGGTTCGCCAGGGCCAACTGAAATACAGCGTCTCGGCCGGCCAGTTCAACAGCAACAGCGACGACCAGGCGTCACCACAATTTGTCAGCAGCACCCTGGCCTACGGCATCAGCAGCAACCTGTCGGGCATCGCCGGGGTGCAGGCTACGGAAAACTTCCAGGCGCTGTCCCTGGGCGCAGGCCGCAATACCCCGATTGGCGCAGTGTCGGTGGATGTGACGCACTCATCCAGCCGTACCGTGGGCGAAAAAGTACGGGGTAATAGCCTGCGGGCGTTGTATGCCAAGACCTTCACCGGCACCGACACCAGCTTCACCCTGGCCGCCTACCGTTACTCCACCGAAGGCTATCGGACCCTGACCGACCACGTTGAAGCACTCAGCACCGAGGGACTCAAGCGCACCGGCAACTCGAAAACCCGTACCGACCTGACCATCAACCAGAGCCTGGGCCGCAACCAGCAATACGGTAACCTGTATATGAACGCCAGCGACCAGCGTTATTGGGGGCGTGGCGGCTCCCAGAGCGTGTCGGCGGGTTACAGCAACTACTGGGGCCAATTGAGCTACAACCTGGCGGCCACCTACTCCAAGGATGTCGGCAATTACGGCCCGGCGAACAATGACACCCTGGTCAACCTGTCGCTGTCGTTCCCACTGGGCTCGGCCCCGCGCGCGCCGCGTGCGTTTGTCTCGGCCAGTACGCAAAAGAACAGCAACAGCACCCAAGTGGGGGTCAGCGGTTATCTGTCGGAAAACAGCGACACCTACTATTCGGTGCAAGGTGGCAACAGCAGCACCGGCGGTAGCACGGGATCGGCCAACTTCAGCACCCGCACGTCAATCATGGACATCAGCACAGGTTTGGGCCAAGGCCGCGGCTACAACGCGCAAAACCTCAACCTGGCCGGCTCGATCGTGGCCCACGCAGGCGGGATCAACCTGGGGCAAACCGTGGGCGAGACCTTTGCCCTGGCCCAGGTGCCGGATGTGGCTGGGGTCAAGATTGGCAGCTACAACGGAGCCAGAACCGCCAGCAACGGTTTTGCAGTGGTCGCCAACGCCCAGCCCTATCGGGTGAACTGGATCAGCCTGGACACCCGCGACCTGGGCGCGGATATCGAGATTAATAACGCCACCCAGCAAGTGGTGCCACGCCGTGGTGCGGTGGTACTGGCGCGCTACCTCAGCAAGACCGGGCGCCGGGTGCAGTTTGCGCTGTTCGATGCCCAGCACCAGCCGATGCCGTTTGGCGCGGCCATCGAGGATATGGCGGGCCAGCAGATCGCGATTGCAGACCCCAGCGGCAAGGCGCTGGCGTTGATGGAGCAGGATGCGGGCAACCTGGTCATCAAGTGGAACGGGCAGCAATGCCAGGCGCCCTATGTGCTGGGCGAACGTGACAAGGCGCTGAACTTCGAGCGGGTGTCGCTGGTGTGCCAGCCCTAGGCCATAAGATCACGCAAAACAATGGGGGGTGGGTTTGTGTGGGAGCTCCTACACAAGCCAGCTCCACTGTTTGATTGGCGTTTGACCGTCAGAAATCCCGTTTGTAGAAGATATCCAATGAACTGGCCACGCCGCTGGCCACTTCCAGGTACACCCGCTTGCTCAGCAGGTAACGCAAGGCGATGGTGCTGGCCGGCTCGAACACCCCGACCCCGTAGCGCAGGCTGAGTTTTTCGGTGATCTTGCCGCTGGCCACCACCGCCGTGCTGGTGCCGCTGCCCTGGGTGTCCAGTTCAAAGTCCTGGATGCCGAGGTTCTTGGCAATGTCCGAGGTCACGCCGGCACTGCCCATCAACCCCAGGCCCAGCGCCGCTTGCGCCAGCATGTTGTTGTCTTCGCCGGTGGTGCTCAACGGGCGGCCCAGTACCAGGTAAGACAGCGCCTGCTCCTGGCTCATGGCCGGTTCCGAGAAGATCTGCGTGGTCGGCTGCTCGGCACTGCCGCTCAGGCGGATACCGGCGATCACGTCGTCGGTCTTGCGGATGGCTTCGATATCCAGGTACGGCTGGTCCAGTGGCCCGGCGAACAGCAGGCGCGCACGGCGCACATCCAGCCTCTGGCCGTAGGCGCGGTAGCGCCCGTCGTTGAGCCACAGCTCGCCACGGGTGTCCAGGTTGTCGCCGATATGCACTCGGCCCTGGACCTTGGCGGTCAGGCCGAAGCCGGCAAAGTTGAGCTGCTCCTCGCCCACCACCACGTTGATATCCATGGCCATGGCCATTGGCGGCTTGCCCTCTTCGGTCTGGCTGCCGACGATCACCGTGTCGTCCGAAACCTTGACCGTCGATGGCGGCAGTTCGCGCACGGTGATATCACCGCGCGGGATGTGCACATTGCCAGCAATCGCCAACTTGTCGTCTTTGAGCGTGATCTTCAGGTCAGGCGCCACTTCCAGTTCGGCGTAGGGTTCGACCGTGACCGGCAGTTGCGAGCCTTGCAGACTGAGGTCCACGACCAGGGCCCGACCCCAGTCGATCTGCCCCTTGAGGCTGCCCTGCCCGGCCTTGCCACTGCGCCAGCCGCCGTTGAGCTGCACGCTTTCGCCGGCGATCAGGGCCTGCACGTTCAGGCCTTCAAGGCTGATGGGCAGTTCGGGCCCGGAAATCTCGCCGGCGATCAGGTTGATGTTGCCGTTGACCTGCGGCGCCAACAACCCGCCGGAGATCCGCCCGTTGCCATTGAGCTTGCCATTGAGTTTTTCCACCATCGGCACAAACGGTCGCGCGACCGCCAGGTCCAGGCCGGTGAGGCTGAAGTTGCCGGAGATCGGCTTGTTTTTCGCCAACGGGTTGATTTGCGCCTGCAACAGCAACTCACCGAGCTTGCCGCCACGGAAATTCAGCTGGGTATCGATGCGCGTGGGGTTGAGCGTGGTTTCCAGCTTGAGGGCGTCGTAGGGGAAATCCAGCCACTGGTCCTTGTCCTTGACCCGCAGCGTGCCGCCACTGGCATCCACCGCGATCAGGCCTTTGGGGCCGCTGGCCGGCAGGTCGAGCTGGATATCGGCGTTGAGCTTGCCCTGCCAGGCAAAATCCTTGGGCAGCCATTGCGCCAGGCTGTCGATGGGGAACTGCTTGAGGTGGTAACGTAACTTGGGATCGGGCATCAGCCGCTGGTCTTCGCCACACAGGCTGGCGGGCCCGGAGACCCAGCAATGGGCGGCAAAGGTCAGCTTGCCGTCGGCCATGCGCTCGATTTTTGCCGGGGCTTGCAGTTTCCAGTCCTGGCCACCGGCCTGCACATCGCCACTGGCCAGGCGCCCGCGCCAGTTGCCCTTGTCAAGATTGCCGTCCAGGGCCAGGGCCAGCTTGACCAGGGGGCCCATCAGCTCCAGTTGGAGGTTCTGGCTTTTGATATTGCCCTGGGCGCTGGCGGCCAGGGTGCCGAGCTGGGTGTCTCCGGCCTGGATGCCTGTGCCCTTGAGGTCGATCTTCGCGCGTTGGGCGTTATCCAGCGTTGCGTCCAGGGTCAGGGCTTGCAGGCGATTGTCTTCAAACACCAGTTGCTGGCCCTTGAGGTCGAGCTTGCCCTGGGGCGCCTTCAGCGTGCCGGCCACATCGAGCCGGCCATTGACCTGCCCACGCAGCTGCGGCCACAGCTGGGCCAGGCGTGCGAGCTTGATGTCGATCTGCCCGGCCAAGCGCTGTTGCAGGCTGGCGCTGCCGTTGATGCGGTTGTCGCCCAGGCGGATATCCAGGTTGGCCAGGGTCCACTGCTCGCCCGCGCCTTCGGCCTTGGCCGCCAGCACCGCCGTTTGGCCGCGCAAGCGGCCCTTGAGGTCGAGGTCGGCGTTGAGCTTGAGTTGCTCGTTCTTGAACTCGCCTTTGCTGCGCAGCGGCCCGGCCAGGGTGCCGGGCAATTCTGCGACCCAGTACGCCGGGTTCAATGCCGACAGGTCCAGCGCCGTATCCCAGGCGATGCCCTCGGCAAATTGCAGGTTCAGGTGGCCTTCGGCCTTGCCTTGGCCGGCAGTCAATTTCAGCTCGGGCAGGAACACTTGCTTGAGGTCGCCACTGAACGGCGTGACCAGGCTGAACTTGCCGGCCGGGCCGTCGAGGTCGGCCTTGAGATTGCCCAGGTAGTTGCCATCTTTGTAGGAAACTTCACCATTGAAGGTACGCAACACCACTTGCGGCTCATCAACCAGCGGATACAGGCGATGCCAGGGGAAGTCCAGCCAGTCGATTTTCGCCTCGGCGCTGAAACCCTGCTGCCAATCCAGTTGAGCACTGAGCTTGAGGCTTTGCTTGTCCCCGGCCTTCAAGTCCAGGCCGGCGAGCTGCGCGCCCTTGGCATCGACCCGGCCTTGCAGCAACAGGTCAACCGGGTCCTTTTCTGCGGGTAATACAGCCTTGCCCAGCAACTGATAGCCCTTGCCCAGGTCACCCTTGGCCGTCAGGTCCAGTTGATTGAGTTGCAAGGTATCCGGCAAGTCGGCGGCAGGCTTGAAGCCATCGGCGGTGATACGCAGTTGCGCCGGCAGGTTCTCGAGCAAAGGTTGCAGCTCGCCACTGAGTTTGGCGGGCAGGTAGCCGCTGCTGTCGGCGTCGAGCTTGAGGGTCTTGAGCAAGTCACCGGTGACATTCAGCGCCACCGTCCACGGCGCGCCACCCGGGGCATAGGGCAGGCTCAGGCTGCCGCTCGCCGTCAGCGGCCAATCGCCCGTGGGTTGCAGCACGCCGTTGAGGTCCAGCACTAGGCCGTCGCGTTGCAGATGTACCGCGTCGATCTTCATGCCCTCAGCGGTCCAGTGCGCGGCCAGTTGCAGGCCCTGGAGCTCTTCGCTGCCGTTGAACAGCAGGCTGGCGACGCGCACGTCGCCCAGTTCGATGGCCACGGGCAGGTTCAAGTTCGGCAGGGTGATCGGGCCGCTGCTGTCCTCGGTGCTGGGCGGGAACTGCAGGCTCACTTGCTCCACATCCAGTTGCCGGATGCACAGGGTCATGCGCAGCAGGCACGCCGGCGACCAGTCGAACTTAGGTGCTTTGAGCTCCACGCGGCTGCTGTCTTGTTGCCACAGCAAATGGTCGGCGCTCCACTCCCCGCCCAAACGGCCCTGGAAGTTGTCCACGCTCAAGCCCGGCACCTGGCCCAGGGCCCAGCGACTGCCGACTTGCGTACCCAGTACGCTCCAGACGGCCAGCAGCACCAAGGCGACGAGCGTCACCCCACTCAAACCCGCTATTTTCAAACCACGCTTCACAGCTCAGGCCCCATGGAAAAGTGCAAACGAATGCCGCCCGGGTCTTCCAGGGCATGGGCCAGGTCAAGGCGGATCGGGCCAACCGGCGACACCCAGCGCACGCCAACACCGACCCCGGTTTTCAGGCTCGGCAATTCCAGGGAGTTAAAAGAGTTGCCCTGGTCGACAAAGGTCGCGATCCGCCATTTTTCGGCGATGGAATATTGATACTCGGCGCTCAGGGCCACCATGTAGCGGCCACCGATGCGGTCACCCTTGTTGTTTTCCGGGGACAGCGTTTGGTACTCGTAGCCACGCACACTCTGGTCGCCACCGGCAAAGAAGCGCAGGGACGGCGGCACCGACTTGTAGCCATTGGTGGCGCTGCCGCCAAACTGCGCGCGGCCAAGGAAACGGTGCTTGTCCCACACGGTGGTCAAGCCCTTGATCATCGCGGTGCCGTACAGCAGGTTGGTGTCCGAGCCCACCCCCTCCTTGGCCACCTTGGTATCGAACTGCAGGCGATAGCCGTTATGGGGGTCGATGCGGTTGTCGCTGCGCAGGTAGGAATAACTGAGACCGGGCATCAGCAAATTACTCAAGCCGGAGTCATCCCCCAGGCGATATTCTTCGCGTTGCCATTTGAGCGAGATCACCCGTGTCCAGCCGCTGGGCAACTTGCTGTGCCATTCCGGGCCGAGGGTGAGCAGCTTGCTGAGGGTGTCGGTGTTGGCCAGTTCTTCGTTCTGGTAGCCCCCAGCAAAACGCAGCTTGTCGGTCAGCGGCGGGTCGAGGGGAATGTCGTACCACAGGCCGACGTTCTGCCGGGGCGCCGACAACTCGGCCTCCCAGCCATAGCTGTGGCCCTGGGGGTTGACCCAGTGCCGCGTCCAGTTGGCCTTGCCCCGCGGGCCGACGTCGGTGGAAAACCCCAGGCCCAGGCCCATGGTCCGGGGCTTGCGGGTTTCCAGCTGGACCGCCACCGGGATCACGTCATTGGCCGCCGCAGCCGGGGCGGCATCCACCCGGATACCTTCAAAAAAGCCGCTGGCTTGCAGGGCCTGGTTCAATTCGGCAATCAGTTCGGAATCGTAGGGGGTGCCACTCTTGAACGGCACCATGCGCTGCAACAGTTCTTCATCAAACGGGGTATCGCCGGCAAAGTTGACTTTGCCGAGGGTGTAGCGCGGGCCACTGTCGTAGACCAGCTCGATATCGGCCACGCCCGCCTGGGGGTCGACGGAAAGCTTCTGACTCGTGAAACGGCCACTGAAATAGCCGAAGCGCGAGGCCTGGTTCTGGATCAGGCGCTTGGCGTCTTCGTAATGACCATGGTTGAGGATGGCGCCGGACTTGAGGTCCTGGCTGTCGGGTACACGGAAGGATTTGAGCTCGGCCGCCGGGCCGTCGACCCGGATCGTGACATTGCGCAAATGCACGGGCTCGCCGGGGTCGATGCTGAGGATCAGGCGCGGGTTCTTGCCGGCCTTTACCTCACTGGCAATCTGCGGCTGATAAAAGCCCAGGGCCTGGGCGGCCTTGCGCGCCTGCTCCTCGGCGCCACGGCTAAAGCGCAGCAAGGCCTCTTCATCACGCTCGCCTACCCCGCCGATATAGCCTTCGATATTGGCCTTCAGCGCGTCGTTTGAAGGCTTGACCCGCACGTCCAGTTCGCTTTGTGCCAAGGCGCCGCAGCTTGTGAACAGCAGAATCAAGCCGCTGGTAACTCTATTCGGAAACTTCATAGGCGCGGATGCTACACGAGCTGGGGAGCACCTTAGAACCTGGAATTGTCTGAATAATTCTCCGTTAAGCCGTTGCAGGTTGTAACACCTGGGGATTGGGGTGAAAAAACACATGTTCCAGGATGGGACCTACCGCCACCTCTCCCACCTCCTCATAGCCCTGGCGCTTGTAGAACGCCAGGTACAGCGGATTGCCGGTGTCCAGCACCACCCCGTGTGAATGAGGGTCTTCGGCGCACCAGTTATGCACGGCTGCCAGCAGTTGCTCGCCGTAATGCTTGCCCTGGAATTGCGGGTGGATGCCCAGCAGCGGCAACACATGCACCGACTCGGACGGCAGGCATGCCAGCACGGCCTGATGGTATTCGAGGTAACGCCGGGTGCCCTTGAACCCGGTACTCAGCCACATGCGCAATTGCCAGGCCCAGCTTTCGGTGATGCCCAGGCGTCGTTGCGGCGGGGCAATCAGAGCGATGCCGATCAGGCGGTCATTGACCAGCAGGCCGATGGCCGGCAGATCCTGAAGAAAGTGCTGCTTGACCAGCTCGCGCACGGTGGCCCTTACCCGCTGTTCATAGCCGGAGCGTTCGGCTTCAAACAGGTAGGCAAAGGTCGGCTCATGGCGATAGGCGTGATACAGCAGCGAGCGTGCTTCGCGGGAATAGCCGCTGTCGAGCAGGTGCACCTGGGCAGTGGTGGTCGAGGTGTCGGGCATCAGTCGTATCTCCCCTGGGCGCCACTCAAAAAGGTCGCGCTCTTGTTATTACGAGCCCGGGGCAACGGAGTCGTTCCCCGCCACTGGCTCCTTGAGAGACATTAGCAGTGCATCTGTCCTACCGCCACGCTGGCCCCCGTCCGACTTGTCGGCTAGCATCGCCCTTTTGCCAGACTGGACTGCCGACCATGAAAATCGTCTCCTTCAATATCAACGGGCTGCGCGCCCGCCCTCATCAGTTGGCGGCCCTGATCGACAAACATCAACCGGACGTGATCGGCCTGCAGGAAACCAAGGTCCACGACGACCAGTTCCCGCTCGCCGAAGTCCAGGCCCTGGGTTACCACGTGTACTACCACGGGCAGAAAGGCCACTACGGCGTCGCCCTGCTCTCGCGCCAGGAGCCGCTGGCCCTGCACAAGGGTTTTGCCAGTGACGAAGAGGATGCCCAGCGCCGCTTTATCTGGGGCACTTTCGCCGATGAGCATGGCAACCCGGTCACCATCATGAACGGCTATTTCCCACAGGGCGAAAGCCGCGACCACCCAACCAAGTTCCCGGCCAAGCAGCGCTTCTACGAAGACCTGCAACAGTTGCTGGAAACCCAGTTCAGCAATGACCAGGCGCTGGTGGTGATGGGCGACGTGAATATTTCCCCCGAGGATTGTGACATCGGCATCGGTGCCGACAACGCCAAGCGCTGGCTGAAGACCGGCAAGTGCAGCTTCCTGCCGGAAGAGCGCGAATGGATGGCGCGCCTGAAGAACTGGGGCCTGACCGACAGCTTCCGCCACCTGAACCCGGACGTGGCGGATCGCTTCAGTTGGTTCGATTACCGCAGCCGCGGTTTTGAGGACGAGCCCAAGCGCGGCCTGCGCATCGACCTGATCATGGCCTCCAATGGCTTGTTGCCACGGGTCAAGGATGCGGGTGTGGACTACGAGTTGCGCGGCCTGGAAAAACCTTCGGATCATGCGCCGATCTGGCTGGAACTGAGCTGATCTTTGCGGCCACACCCTAAAATGTAGGAGCTGGCAAGCCAGCTCCTACATTTGGATAGGCGGGGTGTCAGTCATATTTTTGAAACCTTACTGTCTTAATCTGCCCGCACTTCCTTTGGCTTGAGAAGGTGCCAGCATGATGCTGCGCGTTTTGTACCTGCTGACACTTTGCAGCGTTTTTCCTCTTGTGGTTTCTGCAACGCCCCTGCCCTTCCCCGAACAGGGCCCGGCCTTGCGCATCCAGGGTTCCAACACCATTGGCGCGGCGCTGGGCCCGGCGCTGGTCAAGGGCTTGATGGAGCAACAGGGCCTGAAGGCCGTACATAATGAACCGGCCAGCCGCCCCAACGAACAGCGCCTCGTCGGCACCAGCCCCCAAGGCAAACGGGTCCTGATAGAAATCGCCGCCCACGGCTCCAGCACCGGCTTTGCCGCGCTGAAAAACGCCGAGGCCGACCTGGCCGCCGCGTCGCGCCCGATCAAGGACCGCGAACTGGTAGACCTCGAACCCCTGGGCGACCTGAAAAGCCCCGGCGCCGAACAGGTGATCGCCATCGATGGCCTGGCGATCATCCTGCACCCCTATAACCCGCTACAGGTGTTGAGCACCGAACAACTGGCGAAGATTTTCAGCGGCGAGATCAGCACCTGGGAAGCCTTGGGCGGCCGCGGCGGGCAGATCCGCTTGTATGCCCGTGATGATCAATCCGGCACCTACGACACCTTCAAGGAACTGGTGCTCAGCCGTCGCGGCAAAACCCTCGACAGCGCGACCAAGCGCTTTGAGTCCAGCGAGCAATTGTCCGATGCGGTCAGCCACGACCCTCAGGGCATTGGTTTTATCGGCCTGCCCTATGTGCGCCAGGCCAAGGCCGTCGCGATCAGTGACGGGGACTCCCAGGCCATGTTGCCGCAGAGCAGCCTGATCGCCACCGAGGACTACCCGCTGTCGCGCCGCTTGTTTTTCTACCTGCCACCCACTAACACCAACCCTTGGGCCGAAGTGCTGGTGGACTTTGCCCAAAGCGCCCAAGGCCAGGCCATCGTGGCCGCCAATGGGTTTATCGCCCAGCAGATCAAGGCCATCACCGTGCAACCACGGGCGCCGATGCCCGCCGACTACCAGGCCATCGCCCGCGAGGCGCAACGCCTGAGCGTGAACTTTCGCTTTGAGGAAGGCAGCGCCAGCCTGGACAACAAGGCGCGCCAGGATCTGGCGCGGGTGGTGGCTTATATAAGCCGCCACGATAAACGGGACAAACGGGTCACCCTGGTGGGTTTTGGTGACGCCAAGGATGACCCGCAACGCGCCGACCTGCTGTCGAAGCTGCGGGCGATGGCGGTGCGCCGGGAATTGGTCAAGAGTGGCGTGGTGCTGCGCGATATCCGCGGTTTTGGCGCGCAGATGCCGGTGGCGGCGAACACCGTGGATGAGGGGCGGATCAAGAATCGCCGGGTGGAGGTCTGGGTTTACTGAAGCCTGCCACCGCTATCGCGTGCAAGCCCGCTCCCACAGAGGTCAGTGTGGGAGCGGGCTTGTACGCGATACAGGCGATGCGGTCCTACTGACCGCTGCGCATCATTTCCCGAGGCACATATTTGCCAATCTCGAACTTGCCAATGGCCGCGCGGTGCACTTCGTCCGGGCCGTCGGCCAGGCGCAGGGTGCGTTGCATGGCGTACATATAGGCCAGCGGGAAGTCATTGGACACCCCGGCACCGCCGTGGATCTGGATGGCCCGGTCAATCACCTTCAGGGCCACGTTCGGCGCCACCACCTTGATCTGGGCAATTTCACTTTTCGCCACTTTGTTGCCGACCGTGTCCATCATATAGGCCGCCTTCAGGGTCAGCAGGCGCGCCATGTCGATTTCCATCCGCGAGTCGGCGATCTTGTCGATATTGCCCCCCAGGCGCGCCAGTGGCTTGCCAAAGGCGGTGCGGCTGACGGCACGCTTGCACATCAACTCCAGGGCCCGCTCGGCCATGCCGATGGAGCGCATGCAGTGGTGGATACGCCCCGGGCCAAGGCGACCCTGGGCAATTTCAAAGCCACGGCCTTCACCCAGCAGGACGTTTTCGTACGGCACACGCACGTTATCGAACAGCACTTCGGCATGCCCATGGGGCGCGTCGTCGTAGCCAAACACCGGCAACGGCCGGACGATTTTCACCCCGGGCGCATCCACCGGCACCAGGATCATCGAGTGCTGCTGGTGGCGCGGCGCATCCGGGTTGCTCAGGCCCATGAAGATCAGGATCTTGCAGCGCGGGTCGCACGCGCCGGAGGTCCACCACTTCTTACCGTTGATCACCCACTCGTCACCCTGGCGCTCGGCGCGCGCAGCCATGTTGGTGGCGTCGGAAGACGCCACGTCCGGCTCGGTCATGGCGAACGCCGAGCGGATCTCACCGCGCAGCAGCGGCTCCAGCCAGCGTTGTTTCTGTTCTTCGTTGGCGTAGCGCACCAGCACTTCCATATTGCCGGTGTCGGGTGCCGAGCAATTGAACGGCTCCGGCCCGAGCAGGGAGCGGCCCATGATTTCGGCAAGCGGCGCATATTCCAGGTTGGTCAGGCCGGCCCCCAGTTCGGATTCCGGCAGGAACAGGTTCCACAGGCCTTCGGCCTTAGCACGGGCCTTGAGCTCTTCCATAATGGCCGTGGGCTGCCAGCGGTCACCTTCGCTGACCTGGCGCTCAAACACCGGCTCGGCGGGGTAAACGTAAGCCTCCATAAACGCGGTGACGCGTTCACGCAGTTCCTGAACCTTGGGCGAATAGGCAAAATCCATGAGCAGCTCCCTTCGTGGAGAGGTTGTTTAGGTCATGCAATCGATGCTAGAACAGCGTTGATAATTTACCTAGCCTATTCTCGGCGTGTATTAACATTCATCACCGATATATGATCGGCGCATGAAAACCTAACAAGAAGAGCGCAACGCAATGAATCTGAGCAAGGTCGACCTCAATCTTTTCATCGTCTTTGACGCGATCTACACCGAAGCCAACCTGACCCGTGCCGGGCAGATCGTCGGCATTACCCAGCCGGCCGTGTCAAACGCCCTGGCACGCCTGCGCGAGACCTTCAACGACCCGCTGTTCGTGCGCACCGCCCAGGGCATGGTGCCGACCCCCATGGCCCAGAACATCATTGGCCCGGTGCGCAACGCCTTGTCGCTGCTGCGGGTGTCGGTGCAGGAAAGCCGGATTTTCAACCCGTTGCAGGCGGCCAAGACCTACCGCATCAGCATGACCGACCTCACGGAGGCGGTGATCCTGCCGCCGCTGTTCCAGCGCCTGCGCCGCCTGGCGCCGACGGTGATCATCGAGAGCTTTTTGTCCAAACGGCGGGAAACCACCAAGGAACTGGCCGCCGGGCGCCTGGATTTTGCCGTGGACGCGCCGCTCAACACCGACCCGCAAGTGCGCCACGTCAAGCTGATGGAAGACCGCTACGTGTGTGCCATGCGCAAGGGCCACCCGCTGGCGGGCAAGGAAAAGCTCAGCCTGGATGACTACCTGGCGCTGACCCACATCCATATTTCCAGCCGGCGCAATGGCCTGGGCCACGTCGACCTGGCCCTGGGCAAGATGGGGATCCAGCGCAAGATCGCCTTGCGCTCGCAGCATTACCTGATGGCCTCCCAGGTGTTGCAGCAGACCGATATGGTGATGACTGTGCCCGAGCGCTTTGCCAGGCGTAACGAGCTGCATTCGTTCAACCTGCCGGTCAATGATGTGCCGTCGGTGGAAACCCACCTGTACTGGCATGAAAGCACCGACCAGGACCCAGCCAACCGCTGGATGCGCGAGCAGATGATCGAGTTGTGCCAACAGGTGACGGCGCGCGAGAAGAAGTTGGATAACCCATAGGGGGATTTGCTTGACGTTTACGTCAAGCAGCCATTAGCGTAGCGCCAAGACCCTCCTTGAGCGCCATCATGAGCACCACCTACAGCATCTCCGACCTGGCCCGCGAGTTGGACATCACCACCCGGGCCATTCGTTTCTATGAAGAGCAAGGCCTCTTGAGCCCCGAACGCCGGGGCCAGGAACGTATCTATTCGCCCCGGGACAAAGTCAGCCTGAAGCTGATCCTGCGGGGCAAGCGCATCGGCTTTTCCCTGGCCGAATGCCGCGAACTGATCGAACTCTACGACCCCAGCAGCGGCAATCAGAAGCAACTGCACAGCATGCTGGCGAAGATCAGCGAACGCCGCGAGCAACTGGAACAGCAGTTGCTGGACATCGAACAGATGAAGCTGGAACTGGACACCGCCGAAGAACGTTGCACCCAGGCCCTGGAACAGACGATCCAGAGCCAGGTCGGCCAACCCCAATAAAAAGGTAGCTCCCATGTCTCTCCCCTCTTTTGTGCGCCTGATCGAAGTCGGCCCGCGCGACGGCCTGCAAAACGAAGCACAGCCCATCAGCGTGGCCGACAAGGTACAACTGGTGGACGCCCTCAGTGCGGCCGGCCTGGGTTATATCGAAGTCGGCAGCTTTGTCTCGCCCAAGTGGGTGCCGCAGATGGCCGGCTCCGCCGAGGTGTTTGCGCAGATCCAGCGCAAGCCGGGCGTGATCTATGGCGCCCTGGCGCCGAACCTGCGGGGCTTCGAGGACGCGCTGGCGGCCGGGGTCAAGGAGGTCGCGGTGTTTGCGGCGGCGTCCGAGGCGTTCTCCCAGCGCAATATCAATTGCTCCATCAGCGAGAGCCTGGAGCGCTTTGCCCCGATCATGGCGGCGGCGCAGCAGCAGGGCATCCGTGTGCGCGGCTATGTGTCGTGCGTGCTGGGCTGCCCTTATGAAGGCCAGGTCGCGCCAGCGCAAGTCGCAGCGGTGGCCCGCGAGCTGTATGCCATGGGCTGTTATGAGGTGTCCCTGGGCGACACCATCGGCACCGGCACCGCAGGCGCTACGCGGCGCATGTTCGAGGTGGTGGGCAAGGACGTACCCCGGGCCAAGCTTGCCGGGCACTTCCATGACACCTATGGCCAGGCCATCGCCAATATCTATGCCAGCCTGCTGGAAGGTATCGCGGTGTTCGACAGCTCTATCGCGGGCCTTGGCGGCTGCCCCTATGCCAAGGGCGCCAGCGGTAACGTGGCCACCGAGGATGTGCTGTACCTGCTCAATGGCCTGGGCATCGAGACCGGTATCGACCTGGATACGTTGCTGGTGGCGGGGCAACAGATCTGCACAGTCCTGGGCCGCCCCACCGGTTCACGCGTGGCCAAGGCCCGTAGTGCCAGTTGAGTACTGTGCCCGTGACGATGTGTTACCTCGCGGCTACACATCGGGTAACACGGGAACATATTTTGTCGCATTTCCTGAAGTAAATTTCCCACTAAAAAATCAAGCCGTTGATTTTAAAGGGTTTTTAAAAGTTGGCACGGCTTCTGCTATCTCTATGGCATAACAAGAATAAAAAGCACCAAACCTAATAAAAATAAGACGTACCGACTCTGACATAACAAAAACAACACGGCAGAGACGCAGCTAACAGATTTTTTTGGAGAAGATGTGCTTCGCAGGGTACGGCGCAAGCCGCCACTCGCAACCGGGCAGAGAACAATAAAACTACCCCAAGGTAGCTACCCACTGGTTGGATCGCGTGCGAAGAAGCAGATCAGCGCTCAAAAAAATACGTTTGCTCTTGACCCCGGATGGGGGTCGCCAAAACAGCGGTAAAGGGCCACGGTTGCCAAAAACAACAATAGACCGCCCCTCAATAATAAAAAAAGAGCACGTAACAACAAATTAAAGGGGAGCTTCGGCTCCCCTTTGTGCTGTCTGGGTAAAATGAATTGTGTGAATCACCTGCCATCCCCTGTGGGAGCGGGCTTGCTCGCGATAGCGGCGGGTCAGTTAATGCAACTCTGACTGACACACCGTCATCGCGAGCAAGCCCGCTCCCACATTTGATCTTCGTTGCTTTGAGCATTGCGTTCACTTAACTGAACGGCATTAGGGCTTGCCCGCGATAGCGGTGGGTCAACTGATGAATAGTTGGCTGACACTCCGTCATCGCGGGCAAGCCCGCTCCCACATTTTTGATCGGCGCCAGATCTTAATCTTCGCTACGCAGTTGCTCGATCGTAATCTCCCGCATCCGAAACTTCTGGATCTTCCCCGTCACCGTCATCGGAAACTCTTCGACAAAGCGGAAATACTTCGGTGTCTTGAAGTGTGCAATGCGCCCCTTGCACCAGGTTTGCAGCTCCAGCGCGTTGGCCACGTGCCCCGGGTGGAACTTGATCCAGGCCACGATCTCTTCGCCGTAACGCTCATCGGGAATGCCGATGATCTGCACATCGGCCACCGCCGGGTGGGTAAAGAAGAACTCCTCCAGCTCACGTGGGTACACGTTCTCGCCACCGCGAATGATCATGTCCTTGTTGCGCCCGGCGATGCACACATAGCCCTGCTCATCCATGCTCGCCAGGTCGCCGGTGTGCATCCAGCCGGCGTCGTCGATGGCCTCGCGGGTGCCTTCGGGGTTGTTCCAGTAGCCAAGCATCACGCTGTAGCCACGGGTGCACAACTCGCCGATCTGCCCACGCGGCACGGTGTTGCCGGCCTCGTCGATAATCTTGCTTTCCAGTTGCGGCTGGGTGCGCCCCACCGTGGTCACGCGCCGCTCCAGGTCGTCATCCGCGCCGGTCTGTAGCGACACCGGGCTGGTCTCGGTCATGCCATAGGCAATCTGCACTTCGCTCATATGCAGGTCGCTGATCACCCGGCGCATCACCTCGATCGGGCAGGTGGAGCCGGCCATGATCCCGGTGCGCAGGGTCGACAGGTCGAACGTGCCGCGTTGCGGGTGATCGAGCACGGCGATAAACATCGTCGGTACGCCGTACAGGCCGGTGGCGCGCTCTTCGGCCACGGCGGTCAGGGTCAGCAGCGGGTCGAAGCCGTCATTGGGATAGATCATGGTGGTGCCATGGGTGATGCAACCCAGGTTGCCCATGACCATGCCAAAGCAATGGTAGAGCGGCACCGGGATCACCAGGCGGTCCTGCGCGGTCAGGCCCAGGCTTTCGCCGACCATGTAGCCGTTGTTGAGGATGTTGTGGTGGCTGAGGGTGGCGCCCTTGGGAAAGCCCGTGGTGCCGGAGGTGTACTGGATGTTGACGGCTTGATCGAAGTGCAGGCCGGCCTCGCGGCTGTGCAGGTGTTCGGCGGGAATACCCGCGCCGAGGGCCGATAATTGCGACCAGGGCAGGAACCCCGAGGGCGGTCGCGCATCCAGGCTGATCACCCCGCGCAGCTCGGGTAATAGCTCACAGTGCAATTGGCCGATGCCCTGCTCCGCCAGTTCCGGCACCAGCGCCTGTAGCATCCCGTGATAGTCAGAGGACTTGAACGCGCCAGCACAGATCAACCACTGGCAACCCGATTGCTTGAGCACGTATTCCAGTTCGCTGCTGCGGTAGGCCGGGTTGATGTTGACCAGGATCACCCCAAGCTTGGCGCTGGCCACCTGGCTGATGCACCACTCGGCGCAGTTCGGCGCCCAGATGCCGAGGCGATCCCCGGCCTGCAGCCCCAGGGCCAACAGAGCGCGGGCATGCAGGTCCACGGCTGCGGCCAATTGCTGCCAGGTGTAGCGCAGCTGCTGATGGCGCACCACCAGGGCCTCGCCCTCCGGGTGCTGCGCCACGGTGCGGTCAAATGCCTGGCCAATGGTCATGGCCAGCAGGGCCTTGTCCTGTGGGCCACGGCTGTAGCTCTGATTCGGTTGATCCATGACGACCCCTATTGTCTTTTTTGTAGGTGGACGGTGCGCCGGTCAGGCGCGAGCTTGACGTTAACGTAAGCTACGATTGACAGTCATGCAACGCAAGTTTACGTTAACGTAAAGGTGACCGCCCAATGGCGTCGCCAGCCCCACAACAATAATGTTTATAGGTGCCCTCCCATGAGTTACCCGACCCTGAACTTCGCCCTCGGTGAAACCATCGACATGCTGCGCGACCAGGTGCAGGCCTTCGTGGCCAAGGAGCTGGCGCCACGGGCGGCGCAGATCGATATCGACAACCTGTTCCCCGTGGATATGTGGCGCAAGTTCGGCGACATGGGCCTGTTGGGCATCACCGTGGCGGAAGAATACGGCGGTGCCGGCCTGGGTTACCTGGCCCACGTGGTGGCCATGGAAGAAATCAGCCGTGGCTCGGCCTCGGTGGCCTTGTCCTACGGCGCGCACTCCAACCTGTGCGTCAACCAGATCAACCGCAACGGCAGCCACGAGCAGAAACTCAAGTACCTGCCCAAGCTGATCAGCGGCGAACACATTGGCGCCCTGGCCATGAGCGAGCCGAATGCCGGTTCTGATGTGGTGTCGATGAAGCTACGCGCCG